>Ga0208971_1002281_pt1 | contig 10427 bp, 10 predicted proteins | sample AOAMet1_18_M0_10_2_FD_188229 | JGI IMG/M metagenome (GOLD analysis project Ga0208971, IMG submission 188229) | Ammonia-oxidizing marine microbial communities from Monterey Bay, California, USA - CAN11_18_M0_10 (SPAdes) | ecosystem: Environmental > Aquatic > Marine > Intertidal zone | place... | reverse complement strand
TTCTACAACTCCAAAATGTAATAATTGTGGAGATGAAAGTGAATTATCTCGAGTTGTAAGTTTTGTAGATAGTCCTGGACACGAAAGTTTGATGGCAAACATGCTTTCTGGTTCTGCATTAATGGATGGTGCATTATTACTTGTCGCAGCAAATGAAAAAGTTCCTAAACCACAAACACAAGAACATCTTTTGGCTCTTCAAACTCTTGGAATTCAGCAAATAGTTGTACTTCAGAATAAAGTAGATTTACTTTCGTATGATGAAGTATTAGCAAATTATAAAGATATTACAAAATTTGTTAAGGGAACTAATGCAGCAAAATCTCCTATCATTCCAATTTCTGCCCAATCTGGATTAAATATAGATGCATTAATTGGTTCGATAGAATCCACCATTAAAACACCTGAACGAGATGAAAAAGCTGATACTGTAATGCATGTTCTACGTTCTTTTGATGTCAACAAACCTGGTATAAAATTAAAAGATATCAAAGGTGGTGTTATTGGTGGTAGTTTAACCCAAGGAATTTTTAACATTGGTGATGAAATTGAAATTAAACCTGGTCTTATGAATGAAAAAAAGAAATCCTATGAACCTATTCTTACAGAAATTACTTCATTGGGAACAGCTGCAGGAATAGTTGAATCTGTAAAACCTGGAGGATTAGTTGCAATTGGTACAAAATTGGATCCATCTATGACCAGAAGTGATTCGTTTATCGGTTCAGTAATTGGAAAGCCTGGTACACTTCCTGATAATTCCACTTTGTTAAAACTTGATGTTAATTTGTTTGATTCGGCTGTGGGTTCTACTGTGGATTCTACTGAAGATCTTCAAGTTAAACCAATTCAAACAGGTGAATTACTACGATTAAACATCGGAACTGCTCCTGTATTAGGTAAAGTTACAAAGGTGAAATCATCTACTGTTGAAATTGAACTTAGACGACCTGCTTGTATATTTGATGATGGGCATGTGGCAATAAGTAGAAGAATTGCTGAAAGATGGAGATTAATTGGTGCAGGTATAGTTGGTTGAAGTAATCTGTGATACCAATTTTTTAATTCATTTAGCAACCAGACGAATCAAAAATATTGATAATTTAGATATGGAAATAGGTTCAATCTCTTTTATTGTTCCTGAAGTTGTTAAAAATGAATTAATAAAATTACAACAAATTCCAGAAAAGACCAAGCAAATAACTGCAACTTTGAATTTTATAAAAAATTTCAAAATAATTCCTATTACTGGAAATTACGCAGATCAAGAATTGATTAATTATGTTAAAAACACTCAAAGTATTATTGCAACAATGGATAAAGAATTAAAAAATAAAATTAAGGGGTTTGGAAGTTCTGTTTTATCCATACATAATGATAAAATTATTATTGAAAGTTAGTAAACTTTATTTTCAAAATATTTTATTCTAATTATATGTCTAATTTTTCTATAAGTAGTCCCGATTTTAGAGAAGGAGAAGAAATTCCAAAGAAATTTGGCTACAAATTTGAAAATGCTCATCCTACAATTGAATTTGATGGTATTCCTCAAAATACAAAATCATTATCTATTATAATGGATGATCCAGATGCAATGGCTGCCGTAGGAAAAATTTGGGTTCATTGGTTATTATCTGATCTTTCACCACAAACTGTTGCAATTTTGAGTGGAGAAACACCCATGAAAACATTGAGGGAGGGAGAAGATGATGATGAAATGGATTATACAAAAGGAAAAACTGATTTTGGTGAGATTGGTTATGGTGGACCTGCACCACCTAATGGACGTCATACATACGTCTTCAAAGGATACACACTTGATGTAAAATTAAATTTGAAAGAAGGTTTCTCTAAACAAGAGTTAGAGGATGCAATGGAAGGTCATATTCTTGCAGAAGCAAAATTAACTGGAACTTTTACGCCTTAAATTTTATTTTTTAGGAATACCTTTCTGCTAATCTATATCGCATGTATTTATCATCTGGTGAAAATTTAGCTGGATGCACTGATTTTGTTTCTTCACTACACTTTGGACATTTTTCTTTTAATGTATAGTGACTACACTTTGAGCATTTTCGTAATAGAAATCTCATTTTAATTTTCTCTGGTTTTCTTTGAATCTTCTCTTGTAAATTTGAATGAACCTTTTTTCTTTTCTATATTTTTCTGAATTTCTTCAATAATTGGTTTTAATGATTTTTCTGCTGATTTAAAATCTTCAGAAGTAATTGATATTCTATATTTTGGTGCGCCTAAATATGTAATATCCATTGTTGAATCTTTTTTTATTATATCTAATAATGTTTTTTTAATTATTTCAACTCCATCTGATTTATCACTAGTTATTTCCATGATGCCTCTAATTTGTACTGAAGGTAGTTTAATTTTTGAACAAATTTCTTCAATTGCTGTTGTAATTTTTTTTGTAAGTTTAAGATCTGTAATTATACTAATTCCATTTCTTGCAATTTCCATGAATCCATCATAAACAGAATCAAATTTTGTGTAGAATTTATCTTCTAATTTTTCAACTTCTTCATTTGTTATTTTTGTTTTTTCTTGGAGATTTTCTAATAATGTTTTACCTTTTTCATATTTTTTAACTTCTTTTAGTTTCTGTTTTTTTTGATCTTTTGAAACTTGTTTTAATGATAAATCAATATCTACTGCTTTTACTTTTTTTACAAGTAAAACTTTCTTTTCTCCATCTTTAACAAATCTGTTTACTGATCTAATCCATCCAGGTGCTATTTCTGAAATATGTAAAAATCCTTGAATATCATCATATTCATCTAATGTAACATATGCTCCATGATCCATGACTTTAGTTACTGTGGCTAGAATAATTTCACCTTGCTCAGGCATTTCTTGAGTTTCAGTAGACAATTCTTCTAAAACTTTCCAATCTGTACATTAATGTTGCTCGTTAGAAATCAATTCCTTCTTTTGCTTTAATACCACGTTGAAATGGATGTTTAATTTCTTTCATTTCTGTTACTAAATCTGCAGCTTCGATCACTTCTTCTTTAGCATAATTACCTGTTAATACTAAATCTACTTTTTGGGGTTTTGCTTTAATTAAATTCAAAACATCATCAAGTGCCACTAAATTAAGATTTATTGCATAATTAATCTCATCTAAAATTACTATGTCATATTTACCTGATTGAATTTTTTCATTACTGATTTTAATTGCTTCCTTTGCAACTTTTTGATGATCCACTTTGGGACTTTTATCATCTATAATACCAACAAATCCTTTACCTATTGCAACCATTTCAAATTCTGGTTCTAATCTTTTTGATGAATCCATTTCACCATAATGCCATGAACCTTTGATAAATTGAATCATACAAATTTTCTTTTTATAACCGGTAGCTCTTAATGCAATTCCTAATGCAGCAGTTGTTTTACCCTTGCCTTTTCCTGTATAAACAATAGTTAATCCCTTTTCTGCCATAATTACTCATTAATTTTTATCAGTAAAAACATTCGTTATTTTTTCAAGGTATTAATTTAAATAAAAAAAAAATTCTACACATACATTGAAAATACCAAGAATTGTTTTAGCAGGAGCAACTAGTGGTGTTGGTAAAACATCGATCACATGCTCAATTATCTATGCATTACAAAAAAGAGGTTTTTCTGTTCAACCTTTCAAAGTAGGTCCTGACTATATTGATCCTAGTTATCTTACAACTATTTCAAAAAATGATACATACAATCTTGATGTATGGTTAATGGGTCAAAAACAAGTTTTAGATAGTTTTGTTTCTCATTCAAATTCTGATATTTCAATTATTGAAGGCGTAATGGGATATTATGATGGATTTAAAGGAAATTCTAATTATGCAAGCACTCATCATGTAGCATCAATTACTAAATCTCCTGTAATTTTAGTATTAGATGCAAGTAAAACTGCTCGTTCTATAGGTGCAACTGCTTTAGGATTTCAAAAATTTCATAGAACATCAAGAATTGTTGGAATTATTTTAAATAAAATTGGAAGTAAAAAACATGAAATTCTTTGTAGAGATGCTCTAGAAAAAACAAAACTACCTATTATTGGTGTAATTCCAAAAAATCCTATCTTAAATTTAGAATCCAGACATCTTGGTTTGATATCTACTTATGATAATAAAATTTTAAAAAATAAACTTGAAAAAACTTCAAAAATTATTTCAGAATCATTAGATGTTGATAAAATTATTAAAATTATTAAAAATCCTATTTCTTTACCTAAAATTATTAAAAATAATTATAAAAAAACTAAAGCAAAAATTGCAGTTGCTTTAGATAATTCATTTAATTTCTATTATGATGATAATTTGAATGCATTACGACGTGAAGGTGCATCATTAATTTTTTTCAGTCCAATAAAAGATAAAAAAATTCCTAAATGCGATGGATTGTATATTGGAGGTGGATTTCCTGAAATTTTAGGAAATGATCTTGCAAAAAACCAAACCATGAAAAAATCAATTAAAAAATTATCTGAAGATAACTTTCCTATTTATGCAGAATGTGGGGGATTGATGTATCTTACTAAATCTATTACTAATAATAATAAAAAATACAAAATGGTTGGTTTATTTGATGCAGAAACAACAATGACAAAAAAAATGAGATTAAATTATACAAAGGGAAAATTATCTAGTAAAAATATTTTATCTGATAGTTTACATGGATTTCGTGGTCATGAATTTCATTATTCTCAATTAAAATCTGTATCAACTGATTCTAAATTTGCTTTTAATTTAGAGGTTGGAGAAGGAATAAAAAATCATCAAGATGGGCTGATTCAAAATAATACACTTGCATCATATGGACATCTTTATTTTGATAGTTCCAATTATGCTGAAATTTTTGTAAAAAATTGTTTGAATGAATTACGTAAATAATGATTTTTAGATATTGCCGTTTATTTTATACATCACTATACCTATAGTTTGTTGCGTGATTCCAAAATCGCGATTACCAATCGGGTAATCAAACGCAATTAAATGAAGAACGGAACTCTCCATTCTTCATGAGATTGGAAGGACCTCTTCAGTTCTTTCAATCTCACTTTTGATTCTTAAGAAATGGTTTGGATTTTTTTTAAGATATTCTAATTTATCCCTTAGAGCAATAATTTTACGTAGATGATTCTGCTCTAATTAATTTAAAAATTGCATTTATTATTGCTGAAGCTGAAGAGCTTCCACCTTTTCTTCCTAAATTAGTAATGAATGGAGTTCCTTCTAACTTTGATAACTCTTCTTTTGATTCTGGTGCACAGATGAATCCAACTGGAATTCCTATGATTAATGCCGGTTTTACTATTCCTTCTTTTACCATTTCAATTATTTCCATTAATGCAGTTGGTGCATTTCCTATAGCAACTATTCCTCCATTAATGTCATTTTTGGCAACTCTCATGGAAACTTGAGAACGTGTTTTACCTTCATCTTTTGCTTGTTGCATAATTTCTGGTTTTGATATATTACAAATTATGTTATTACCAAAATCTTTTGGATTTTGTTTATTGAGTCCACCTATTACTCCATTAACATCTACTACAATACTGCATCCATTTTTTAGAGCATTCATACCACTTTCTATTGCATCTTTTTGAAAAATGAGCCTATTTTTATCAGCAAAATCAAAATCAGCAGTAGAATGAATTATTCTTCTTACAATAGGCCATTCTTTTTCATTATAATTATGTGATCCAATTTCATCTTCAATCATTTTCATACTTGCATCTTCAATTGATTGACCTTTCTTAGTTTGCATTTTCTACTTCCTTTGCTCTTTCTAATATTAAATCTACCATTTTTTGATCTGTTCCAATATGTTTTGTAATATAGCTTTTTTTAATAGTAGAATTTTCTAATGCAGGTATTAAGTCATTATTAATATCAGTTTTTACATGTGCTCCTTCATGAAGAAAATAAAATACATTTACTAATACATTGGGATTATTTTTTTCACAACTTTTAATTCCTTCAAAAATATCTGGTTGTTCTATTTCTAACCATACTCTACTTACATTTCTATAACTATCTTTTAATTTATCTACAATGTAATTTAATGATCTTTGTGCATTAGGATCCACACTTCCATGACCAATAATCATTACATCTACATCTTTATTTTCAAGAGTAATTTGATTTTCTTTTAATGTTGAGTCTATTCTGTTTTGAACTATTTCTATCAAAGTTTTATGCATGACCATTGGTTTAGTGACAAGAAATTTAATTTTAGTATCTTTTTGAAATTTCATTACATCTGCAACTGCATTTTTTACTTTTTTACCTGGATATAGAAAATATGGAACTATTGTAAGTGAATCAATATCTTGTTTTAGACATTTCTCAATTCCATCTTCAATATATGGCGGTTCAACTTCTAAAAAGCAAAAATCAACAAAATTATAATCCCCTTTAGCCTTAATTCCTTCACATATTACCTCTAATTCTTCAGATGCTTCCCTTTGTCTGCTTCCTCTATCAATTAGTAATAATCCTCGTTTCATTATGTTTTTCTCGCAATTGCTACTGTTAAATTTGGAGGGAATTTTTGCTTTTCTACAATTAATTCTCCATTTGATATTTTAATTGCAGCAGCTTCAGAAACACTTGCTGTTCCTTCAAATGCTTTAACTGTATTAGAAGGATTTGGAGTTATTATTTCTGCAAGTTCTTCTCTGTTTACATATTCTACGGGTATTTTCATCTCTTCTCCAAGATCTATTAATCCTTGAACATCTTCAGATTTTTTTATTGAAACTAATTTTGCAATACATTTTGAACTTAGATTGAATTTTTTTAAACAATGTTCTATTCCATCTTTGATTGTATCTTTTGTTGTATCCCAATGTAATCCGATACCAATAACTAAACTTTGAGGACGATATATTACAGATTCTTGAGCTAACTCATTATCAATAATTGTATCAGAAATTATAAGATATGCTTTAGAATTTGATTTTTTTAATTCTTCTAAACTATTATAGATTGTAACATTTTTTGGTAATTCTTTATACCATTTTTTATTACCAGTTTGTTGAAAAACACCAATCGGTTCTGCATTCACCATATGTGCACTAATCTTAGTTACAGTTGTTTCATCATCAATTTTCCAGCCAAATTCTCTACCTACCAAATCAACTGCAATTGTTTTGTTTACATCTGCTGCAGTTGTTATCACTGGCAATGCATTCAATTTTTCAGAAATTTCTTGAGTTAATTCATTTGCTCCACCAATGTGTCCTGATAATACACTGATAACAAAATTTGTTTTATCATCAATAACAATTACTGCAGGATCTGTTTTCTTATCTTTCAAATAAGGTGCAATTAATCTAATTACTGCACCTAAAGAAAATAGGCAAATTAATGCATTAGAATTTTTAAAAAGTTCAATAATTTTATCTGATGTAGGCTCAGAATACCATATTATACTCTTATTTTCATTTGATAATTTGCTTGGTACAAAAATATCCCAATTAGGAAATAATTCTTTTAATTTCTCTCCAATATTGATGCCATTTTTAGTAATTGCAAGAACTGATACATTTTCCATAATCAAAACTTTCTAACTTTAATAAAATACCTTACTCTTATGATTCTCTAGCAAGAATTTCTCCTTCAAAATCAAATAATATTACATCTATTGGAACTTTTTCTTCAGAATGTTTTCTCATATGTTTGTAAGTTTCACTACAAATTAGTTCAAAAAATCCAGTTATACTATTTTCTTTAATAATTTCTGAAACATGTCTAGCTGTGTTTGCTTTTTTAATACTTTCAATAACTTTTTCATTTGCATTTGCTTTTTTAGCTAATTCTGATAAAAAATTCATATCTACTTTTGATCCTTTGACATGAGTTTGTTTAACACCTGCAGCCATTTTTGCAAGTTTTCCAATAAACCCAACTACATATGCTTTTTTGATATTTTTTCTACCACATTGTTGTATTGTATATCCTGAAAAATCTCCCATTTGTACAAAACAATGTACTGGTAAATCAACAATTTTTTTTGCATATTCTTCACTTCTTCCACCCGTTGTTAATACTACAGTTTCATTTCCTGCTGCAATTGCAACATCCAAATTTTGTCTAATTGATGCTGCATATGATGCTGTAGAAAATGGAATTACAATTCCACTAGTTCCTAAAATTGAAATTCCATCTTTAATACCTAATCTAGGATTGTCAGTTTTTGGTGCTAATTCTTTTCCTTTTGGAACTGAAATTATAACTTTAATTCCTTTTTTCTCGAGAATTTCTTTTCCAGTGTCTCTCAAATTTTCATTAATCATTTTTTTAGGTACAGGATTAATTGCAGGCTTTCCAATTTCTAAACCCAAACCTGGTTTTGTAACAACCCCAACACCCTCACCCCCATCAATATCAATTTCATTTATTTTTTCTGTAAATGATAATTCAACAATGATTTCAGCACCATGAGTTACATCTGGATCGTCACCACCATTTTTTATGACAGAACATTTTGCTTTATCGTTTTTAAATTCACATGAATGTATTGGAATTTGAATAAAAGATTTTTTAGGTAAAATAATGTCTACATTTTGAATTTTTTCTTGATTGATAATTGATAGTAGTGCAGCTTTTGCAGCAGCAGTGGCAGAACTTCCAGTAGTATATCCTGTTTTTAATTCCACTTTTTCTTCTGTCATGATTATTTAATTCATTTTCTAGTATTAACTCTTATTTCATTATTTTTAAAATTCTCTGAATAGATTTAAAATTAAAAGTAAATTAAGATAATTATGGTTAAACGTATTCAAGTCGTTGTTACTGGGGCAAATGGATTTGTTGCAAAAAACCTTAGGAGATATTTATCTCAAAATAATATTGATTTAATTTCAATTTCACGAAGTGATTTTAAAGAATATAAAAATGAATTTAAAATAATTTCAAAAAATTATGATGAAAAAATTATTATTAATAAAATTAAAAATTCTGATGTATTAATTCATCTTGTAGGACTTGGAAAACAATCTGTTAATATTGATTATGAAATGATAAATGTTGAATTTACAAAACATATTGTAAATTTAGCTAAAAAAGCAAAAATCAAAAAAATTATCTATAATAGTGGTCTTGGAGTTTCAAGTAAAACTTCAGTAGGATATTTTATCTCTAAATATAAAGCAGAAAAAATTATTATAAATTCTGGTTTGAATTACACTATTTTTAGACCTTCATATATTGTTGGAAAAGATGATTTATTTACAAAATTTTTGAAAAAACAGATTGAAATTAAAACAATTGAAATTCCAGGTTCTGGAAATTATTCTATTCAACCAATTTCTATCAATGATGTAGTAAAAATTTTTCTTCAATCACTTGATCAAATTAAATTTAAAAATAAAATAATTGATCTTGTTGGTCCTGATTATTTTACATTTGAACAATACGTGAAACTTTTTTCTAAAAAGACTAAAACAAAAATCAAAAAAATTAATTTAGAAAATGCATATTATGATGCTATAACTAATTCAAAATCTGATTTTGGAGTAGATGATTTAAATATTCTAATTGGTAATTTTAAAGGAAATTATAATAAATTACAAAAAATAACTCAAATGAAATTTGAATCTGTTATAGAATTATTGAAGTCCGGCAGATTGCTTTAATGTTTCTGCTTTGTCTGTTTTTTCCCAAGTAAATTCTGGTTCATTTCTTCCAAAATGACCATATGCTGCTGTTTTTTTATAAATTGGTCTTTTCAAATCTAATTCTGAAATGATACCTGATGGTTTCATATCAAAATTCTTCCTAACTAATTCTTCTATTTGATTTTCTGGAATTTTATTTGTTCCAAAAGTATTAACATAAAGTGATACTGGTTCGGCTACACCTATTGCATATGCTAATTGAACTTCACATCTATCAGCAAATTTGGCTGCAACAAGATTTTTTGCAATATATCTACACATGTAACATGCTGATCTATCTACTTTAGATGGATCTTTTCCTGAAAAAGCTCCACCTCCATGTCTTCCAAATCCACCATAGCTATCAACAATTATTTTTCTTCCAGTTAAACCCGCATCACCATGAGGTCCTCCAATTACAAATTTTCCTGTAGGATTAATGTGAATTTTAATTTCATCATTCCAAAGGTTACCTAAAACAGGTTTGATTACTTTATCAATAATTTCATTTGAAATTTCTTCTTGAGAAATTTCAGGTGCATGTTGTGTTGATATTACAACTGTTTCAATTTTTGTCGGTTTATGATCTTCATATTTTACTGAAACTTGTGATTTACCATCTGGTCTTACCCATGCTAATGTTTTATTTCGTCTTACTTCAGATAATTTTTGAATAAGTTTGTGAGCCAATAAGATTGGCATAGGCATTAATTCTTCTGTTTCATTTGTTGCATAACCAAACATTAATCCTTGA
>Ga0208971_1002280_pt1 | contig 10427 bp, 9 predicted proteins | sample AOAMet1_18_M0_10_2_FD_188229 | JGI IMG/M metagenome (GOLD analysis project Ga0208971, IMG submission 188229) | Ammonia-oxidizing marine microbial communities from Monterey Bay, California, USA - CAN11_18_M0_10 (SPAdes) | ecosystem: Environmental > Aquatic > Marine > Intertidal zone | place... | reverse complement strand
GGATTTATTATCAATAAGTTTCGAGGTGATCCTCAACTTTTTGATGAAGGATATCAAACCATCGCAGATCACACCCAATGGCGTGGATTGGGTGTTGTGCCTTGGTTTACCGATGCCCATCTATTGCCTGCAGAAGATGCCCTTGATATTGCAAGTTCCCCCAAAGACGGCGGAATAAAGGTTGGATGTTTAACACTGTCGCGAATTGCAAATTTTGATGACCTTGATCCATTGGCCGCTGAGCCCGATGTTAGTCTTGAGATGATCAAAGCGGGGCAAGCCGTACCGGGTGATTTGGATTTGCTAATTATACCAGGCAGCAAATCCACGATTGGCGATCTGAAATTTTTGCGCGATCAAGGTTGGGATGTTGATATCAATGCACACATTCGCCGCGGGGGCCATGTATTGGGGCTTTGCGGTGGGTATCAAATGTTGGGCAAAATGATAAATGACCCACTGGGTATAGAAGGATCAACTGGTGCCACTGAGGGTTTAGGTTTGTTGGACTTATCAACAGAAATGACCCCCAAAAAAAGCCTGACACAAGTTTCCGCAACACATGTGGAAAGTGGTAAAAATTTTGAGGGATATGAAATACATATCGGGCAAAGTGAAGGTGAAGATCGCGTGCGCCCCTTCGCAAAAATTGCGGATCAAAATGAAGGTGCGATCAGCCCAGATGGGTTGGTTATGGGCACTTACTGTCACGGGTTATTTGCCGCAGATGGTTTTAGAAGGGCGTTTCTGAAAACACTGGGGACGGTACGTCATTCTTCAAACTACGGAAAAATCGTAGAGGACACGTTAGATAAACTGGCGGATCACATCGAAGAACATTTAGATGTGGATGCCTTACTCGCAATCGCTAAAAATGGCGTCTGAAAGAGTGTAAATCTATTTGAAGCGTATTACCAAGCAAAAAAGGCGTGGAAGTTAATCCACGCCTTTGTTTTTTCCGAGAACTTAAAATTAGTCTTCCATCGCCTCAAGTTCGTCAATCATGCCTGAAATCATCGACAGACCTTTATCCCAGAACGCAGGATCAGAGGCATCTAGGCCAAATGGTGCCAGCAATTCTTTGTGATGCTTGGAACCACCAGCCTTTAACATGTCGAAGTATTTTTCCTGAAATCCAGGGGTTCCTTCCTCGTAAACAGCATAAAGCGCATTCACCAATCCGTCGCCGAACGCATAGGCATACACGTAGAACGGGGAATGGACGAAGTGTGGAATATAGGCCCAGAAGGTTTCGTAACCTTCCATGTATTCAAACACTGGTCCCAAAGATTCGGCCTGAACCGACATCCAAAGCGCGTTGATGTCATCAGGTGTCAGTTCGCCATCGGCGCGTGCCGCGTGCAATTTACATTCAAAATCATAAAACGCGATTTGGCGAACGACTGTGTTAATCATGTCCTCGACTTTGCCAGCCAACAAGATTTTACGGTCGCTCTGGTCTTTGGCCCCTTCCAGCATCTTGCGGAAAGTTAGCATTTCGCCAAAAACGGATGCAGTTTCAGCCAACGTCAGTGGGGTGGAGGACAGCATTTCACCTTGTTCCGCCGCCAAAACCTGATGCACGCCGTGACCTAATTCGTGGGCCAAGGTCATAACGTCACGAGGCTTTCCAAGATAGTTCAGCATGACGTAGGGGTGTACGTCGGTAACGGTTGGGTGGGCGAATGCACCCGGTGCTTTGCCTGGTTTTACGGCGGCATCTATCCAGCCATCAGTGAAGAATGGTTTTGCTAATTCGGCCATTTCGGGTGCAAAATCACCATAGGCTTTCATGACCAAGTCTTCGGCCTCATCCCAAGGAACCGTGCGCTTGATTTCGCTAGGCAGTGGCGCATTACGATCCCAAACTTGCATTTCATCAAGACCCATCCACTTGGCCTTAAGCGCATAGTAACGATGCGACAACTTTGGATAGGCGGCGACAACGGCGTTGCGCAAGGCCTCAACCACCTCTGGTTCAACGTGGTTTGAAAGATGGCGGCCAGTTTGCGGTGTTGGCAGGCCGCGCCAGCGATCTTCGATCTCTTTTTCTTTGGCCAATGTATTGTGGATGCGCGCATATAATTTCACATTGTCTTGCAACACAGCGGCCACAGCACGGGCACCTTTTTCACGCGTGGCGCGATCTTGGTCAGACATTAGGTTTAATGTCGCCTCAAGTGGCAGCATTTCACCATCAACTTCAAATTCAAGCCCAGCCATGGATTCATCAAATAGGCGGTTCCAAGCAGCGGAGCCAACGGTTGATTGATCGTGCAAGAATTTTTCCAGCTCGTCAGACAATTGATACGGCTTCATCGCGCGCATGCGGTCCAAAACAGGACGATAGCGCGCTAAATCTGCGTTTGCAGCAATGATCGCTTCGTAATCGGCGTCCTCAATGCGGTTGAATTCTAAAGAAAAGAAAACAAGTGGTGTCGTGAATACCGTGATGTTTTCCTGACAATCCGACATGAACTTTGCACGATCAGCGTCAGTGGTGTTTTGGTAATAGCGCAAGCCCGCAAACGACATAATACGACCAGCGGTGCTGTCGATTTTTTCATACGCCAAAATGCATTCCAGCATGGCGTCAGCGTTCAATCCAGCCAAATTACCTTCGTAGGTTTTCGCAAAATCGGCACATGCATTTTCAAGCCATGCCATGTCACGCGTTAGCTCTGACGCTTCTTCACCTTTGTAAAGATCGTCCAAATTCCATTCAGGCAGATCGCCAAATTCATTGGTGCCGCCGCTGGTTGCCGCATCGCGCAAAATTTCAAACTGTTGACGAGGTGTGAATTGGAACATGTATCAGCCTTTGTTTTTCGTGTTTGACTGACATAGGCATGGGTCATGCCTAGGTTCAACCCCGTGACACGAAAGCGTCAGCTATTGGCATCAAAAAATGCAATGGAACGTGCGAAAAAGTCTTCGCGGATCGCGGCTACTTCCATCATTGTTTCATGATTGCCGTTCTCATACATTTTTAGCGAACCATTCGGCCACTTGGCGACTTGATCAATAATGGCGTCGATAACCACGATGCCCTCTTTTTCACCATAGACCGTCAAAGATGGTTGTTTCGGTGCTGGAAGGGCCGCAAGTTTTTTGCATTCCCGCAATCCTTCGTATCCCCAACCAACACTAGGTCCGCCAAGTGACAATGCAGGGTAGGCGGCCAATTGATCCTTTAAAAAAGTGAACATTTCAGGATCACCGGTCAAAAGGTTGTCTTTGAATTCGGCAGACGTTGTATAGCTTTCTTCGGAATAACCTGGGGCAAGCCATTTTGATTTACCGATAGCTTCACTGCCAATTCCAAGGGCCCAGGCAATTGGGCGCAATGCCGGTTTCATGGTGATGCCCCACATCGGGCCTGAAAAAACGGCCGCTTTAAAGACATCTAATCGGTGCAATGCACGCAGGCCAATCGCGCCGCCCATGGAATGGCCAATCAAAAACATTGGTTGTGGCAGGGCGTGCTCATTTATAACCTCAAGTGCGGTATCAAGGTCATCTTGGAATTGGACGAAATTGTCGACGTGCCCCACGCCGTGTAATGGCGTGTCACGATCAGCTAGGCCTTGACCGCGCCAGTCAATTACAACAACGCTATAGCCTGCATCGATATAATTATGCACAGATTTACCATATTTTTCGATGTATTCCGTGCGACCTGGCATAAGGAATATTGTGCCCTTTTTACCTGCCCCCCAAATCGCCAGACGAATGCGTGTTCCATCTTTGGTATGCAGCCAAAGGCATTCAACGCCTTCTGGCGCTGTGGCGATGTCTTTGTAAAAGGGGGCGGGCGAAGTGGTCATGATTAAAGGACAGCCGCCAATTTCATGGCTTCTGACATGTCACCATCTACCGAAAGTTTTCCAGTCATGAATGCAGACGTCGGGTTCACATCCCCAGACAAGATACCCTCGAATGTTTCGGCATCGGCAGAAAGCGTACAGCTGGTTTCATCGTCAGATGCGCGAACGCCGTCGGCATCCATCACGATGGAGCCTTCATCAGCAATTGCAAACTTAATACTGCCATCATAGCTGGCACCAACTTTTTCAGTGATTGCCGCGACGGCTTTGTCGATGATCGTGCTCATTTTGGTTTCCCTCAAAAATGTTACTGACAATTGCATGGCTTTTGTCAAATTACGCGTTAAATTACACCCAATATGAGTATTCGATCTTCTCTTTCCAGCCTTACCTTCGCGTCAACTGTAGCGTTTGTGATGGTTTTCTCAACAAATTCGTCGTTTTCGGCGGAAGTTGGCCCATTGCTTGATCTGTTAAAGACACCGAATTTAGAGAATTGGGAAGAGGTAGAAGACGAAATAATAGCGGAATGGTCAAAATCGGGTTCTCCTTCGATCGATTTATTACTACGTCGTGGAAAAAATGCATTGGATGAGGGCGAGGTCGAAGCCGCATTACAACATTTTACCGCGCTAACTGACCATGCACCTGATTTTGCCGAAGGTTGGCAATTACGGGCAACGGCGTTTTATCTGGCCGAACTTTTCGCGCCCGCAATGGCCGATTTGGAGCGCGCTGTGACATTGAACCCAAATCATTTTGGTGCGTATCACGGTATTGGCATCATTTCAGAGTTGTTGGAGTTTAATGAACAAGCTTTAAATGCTTATGAAGCGGCAATTGCTATACATCCTAATTCGACCGACATAAAAGAGGGGCTGAAAAGGGTGCAAGCCCTTCTAAACGGAATCACCCTTTAAGGTGCAGACACCCTGATGGGTGAAAACACCCAATGGGCAAAAGCGGATTTCAACAGGCCCATTGATGCGTGATTTTTCTAAAGTAGTTGCCGTTTTGGGGCCAACCAACACGGGCAAAACCCATTATGCGATAGAGCGTATGTTGGCACATAAGTCCGGTGTAATCGGTTTGCCGTTGCGCCTTTTGGCACGTGAAGTTTACGATAAAATTGTTGCACTGCGCGGCCCTTCGGTCGTGGCGTTGGTCACGGGCGAAGAACGCATTGTACCGGATCGAGCCGCGTATTGGGTCGCAACGGTAGAAGCAATGCCACAAGAAATTGGTGCTGACTTTGTGGCCGTTGATGAAATTCAACTCTGTGCCGATCCAGAACGGGGTCATGTTTTTACTGATCGGTTGCTGCATGCACGTGGGCGTCACGAGACGTTATTTATGGGCGCCGATACTATGCGCAGTGCCATTGCCGGATTGATCCCAGAGGCTCAGTTTTTGTATCGAGACCGATTTTCAACGCTGACATATACGGGTAGTCGCAAAATTAGCCGTATGAAACCACGTTCGGCGATTGTCGGGTTTTCTGTTGATAGCGTTTATTCAATTGCGGAATGGATACGTCGCCAAAAGGGTGGTGCAGCTGTGGTGATGGGGGCATTGTCGCCTCGAACCCGCAACGCGCAGGTGGAAATGTATCAAAATGGCGATGTCGAATATCTTGTGGCGACCGACGCCATTGGGATGGGTTTGAACCTAGATATCGATCACATCGCATTTTCAGGCACGGTGAAATTTGACGGCCACCGGATGCGCCCCTTGCAACCTAATGAAATGGCACAGATTGCTGGTCGCGCTGGGCGATACATGAATGCGGGAACTTTTGGCGTAACAGGCGAGGCAGAACCACTGGATGATGCCTTGGTTGAAGCAATTGAAAAGCATCAATTCCGCCCTGTAACCCGCCTACAATGGCGCAATACAGCACTTGATTTTACCCGTATTGATCGCCTAATTGCGAGCCTTGAAAGATATCCGGGTGATGAACGCTTGATCCGCACGCGAACGGCTGAGGATCTCAATGTATTAAAAATCCTCAGCCAACGCCCCGAATTGACGCAGCGTTTAGCCTCGGCCAAAGACATTCGATTGTTGTGGGATGTGTGTCGCGTGCCAGATTTTCAAGGCATTTCCATCGGCAATCATGCCGCAATGGTGCAAGAATTGTTCGAACATCTACAAAATGGCCAGATTCCCATCAGTTGGATGGCAAATAAGGTGCAAAAAATCGACAGATGCGACGGGGATATCGATACCCTGTCAAAACGGCTGTCATTTATCAGAACATGGACATATGTTGCGCAGCGAAATGGCTGGGTCGAAGATTCCAGCTATTGGCGCGGCGAAACCCGTGCCGTAGAAGACCGACTGTCAGATGCGTTACACGCAGCCCTGACCCAACGATTCGTAGATCGGCGCACATCTGTTTTGATGCGCCGGTTGAAACAAAAGGAGAGCCTAGTGGCCCAAATAGATGATAACGGCGACGTCACAGTCGAAGGCGAAAAAATTGGTCGTATTGACGGATTTCGTTTTACCCAAGACAAAACCTCGTCAGCGGACGAGGCAAAGACATTACGTGCCGCATCAGTCGCAGCCCTTGCGCCGGAATTCCACTTGCGGGCAGACCGCTTTTATAACTCTCCTGATACCGAGCTGGATTTTACCGAGCAGGGTGGCCTTATGTGGGGCAACAATGCCGTTGGTAAGCTTGTCAAAGGAACCGAGGCCCTAAAGCCAGGTGTTGTCGCCTTTGTAGATGAAGAGGCTGGACCAGACGTTGCGGCGAAAGTTCAACGTCGTTTGCAGCATTTCATTGATCGCAAAATCGCGGCTTTGTTTGAGCCACTGGTTGCGCTGGGCGCTGACGAAACCCTTGAGGGTTTGGCCAAAGGCTTTGCATTCCGCATGGTCGAAGGTTTTGGCGTTTTGCCACGCGCGGCTGTTGCATCTGAGGTTAAAGACTTGGATCAAGATGCCCGTGGTACATTGCGCAAGCACGGTATCCGTTTTGGTCAGTTCACGATCTTTCAGCCTGCGTTGTTGAAACCTGCACCAACGCGTTTGCGCCTTGTGTTGTGGTCTTTGGACAAAGATTTGGACATTTTCCCTGAAAGCCCACCACCTGGTTTGGTAACGATCCCTAAAATTCCAGATGCTTCTGAGGAAACGTATACGATGGCGGGCTATTGCATCGCCGGTGAACGCGCGATCCGCATTGATATGTTAGAACGTCTGGCTGATCTTATTCGTGGTCAGGATACGCGATCTGGTTTCGAGGCAACTGCTGACATGTTGTCAATTTCGGGCATGACGCTGGAACAGTTTTCCAATCTTATGGCTGGTCTTGGGTATGCTGCAGACAAAGGTGAGCGCGTCAAGGTTAAGGCCACTGCCGAACCAGTTGCAGTACCTGCCGCTGACGAAGGCGCGCCTAGCAACCCAATTACCGAAGAAGAAAGCGTTCTGAAACCTGTCGATGAAACAGCAGAACCTGAAACCGAGGTTTATTACGTCTTTCGCTGGGCACCGCCCAAACGCGAACGTCCCCAGCGCCCGCAAAATAACGATGGCGCGAAACGTGATGGCGGCAAGCCTAATCAAAAGGGTCGTGGAAAACCGGGTCAAAAGGCACGCGGTAAAAGGGGTGGTAAACCTGAAGGCGCCAAAAAGTTTGAGGCCCGTCCACCTAAACGCGAAAAACCGATTGATCCGGATAATCCGTTCGCGGCCGCCCTTATGGGGCTGAAAACCAAGTAGGGGGCGATATTGGGCGAAAAAATCCGCCTTGATAAATGGTTGTGGCACGCGCGATTTTTTAAAACGCGCGTGCTGGCCACAAAAACCGTTACCTCGGGTTCGGTTCGCTTAAACAGTGTGAAAGTGGCCAAGGCCGCCACCCAAATAGCGCCAGGCGATGTGTTGACCTTCAACAAAGGCGATGACGTCAAAATTATTCAAGTTGAATTGATCTCAAAACGCCGTGGTCCCGCGCCCGAGGCGCAAACACTTTATACTGATTTATCGCCGCCACCTGCACCACGCGCGGAATATGTTCCCAATGCGCCCGGATTTGAGGGAAAAGGGCGTCCATCTAAGAAAGATCGGCGTATCTTTGATCTTTCTCAACGTAAGGTCCTTGAATGATCGACGCGGCCGCTTTATGTCGCCTTTGATCCGGAAAAGAGAATAGACCCATGACCTATATCGTCAACGACAGCTGCATCGCATGTAAATACACCGACTGTGTCGAGGTGTGCCCCGTAGATTGTTTCTATGAGGGTGAAAACATGTTGGTGATTCACCCCGACGAATGCATCGATTGCGGTGTGTGTGAACCAGAATGCCCAGCTGATGCTATCCGCCCAGACACCGAGCCTGATATGGACAAGTGGGTTGAATTTAACCGGAAATATTCTGAGCTTTGGCCAGTGATCATCACGCGCAAAGATCCGCCAGCAAATGCTGCGGAAATGGAAGGCGTTGAAGGCAAACTGGAAAGCCACTTTTCCGAAAAACCCGGTACTGGCGGCTAATTTGCCGATTCGCCGAAATTTGCATTCTAGGCGATCTATCACCGAAATTGGGTGAATTTTCACAATTTTTGTGCTGATAATTTAGGGTTTGAGTCCCTAAATTGTTTGTCACGCTATGAAAATGCCCAAATTTGTGATATACTGCAACGCAGCAAAGTAGCAAGTAACGCAACATATACGAAATTACGGTGATCCTTGGCCCTGCCAAAAAAACTTTAAATCATCTTAAATATATAACGACATGCCGTACCGATGACATTGGTACGACCTGTTGTTTTCGTCGTGTGCAAACCAAAGGACGTTTGAATGAGCAAGAAAAAAAATTACGCCTTCCGCCCCAATGAATTCGTGGTCTATCCAGCCCACGGTGTTGGTCAAATCGTGCGTATCGAGGATCAAGAAATTGCAGGCATCGAAATGGAATTGTTCGTGGTTGCATTTGAGAAAGACAAAATGACCTTGCGCGTGCCAACTGAAAAGGCACTGCATGTCGGAATGCGTTCATTGTCGTCGCCTGAAACTGTGACTCGCGCAATGACGACCCTAAAGGGTAAAGCAAAAGTTAAACGCGCAATGTGGTCACGTCGCGCGCAGGAATATGAGCAAAAAATCAACTCCGGCGATTTGATTGCCATCGCCGAAGTGGTGCGTGATTTACACCGTACGGATGAGCAACGTGAGCAAAGCTATTCAGAGCGTCAGCTTTATGAGGCCGCTTTAGAGCGGTTGACCCGTGAAGTGGCGGCCGTTGGTGGCACTGACGAAGTTGTGGCAGGCCAGCAAATTGACGGTGTTTTGATGTCGCGCGCACCTGCCGCCGCATAGAATAATAAATTATAGATGAAAGAAGCCGCTGATTGTCATGATCAGCGGCTTTTTTTGTGACCTAAATCATCGCCGCAATCGCCAACATTGCACCTATTTCACCAATCTGTTGCATGGCCCCCAAAATATCACCGGTTTGGCCACCGATTTTGGCAATGCCTATGCGTGAGACTGTGAATGTTAGAACCGCCACAACCGTGGTCACAAGAATGAAGCCGGCGACACCAAGGCATAGCAATACAATAAAACCTGCACTCAATGCAGCCACTAACGCTGTTGTTTGGCTCGGGCGACCAACCGAATGTGATAAGCCCTGTTTTCGGGCATTGGGGATCATGGCCATGGCCAAAACCATCGGTGTGCGACTGATGGTTCCTACTGCGACCAGCGCAAACCAAAACCCGCCGCTTAAAATCATTTCCAGTGCCGCCCAGCGGATCAGTAACGACAAGATCAGCGCCAGCACACCATAAGTGCCGATTGCGCTGTCTTTCATTATCTCAAGGCGTCGTTCAGGAGTGTAGCCGCCCCACAGGCCATCAGCGCTATCGGCTAATCCGTCTTCGTGTAAGGCACCTGTTAACATAACGCCTGAAAATAAAACGATGCAGGCTGAAAGGCTGGAACTTAAGCCCACAGACATGGAAATCTGTGCGACTAAGGCGAGTGCCAAGCCAACAAAAACGCCCACTAACGGATAAGCCCAAGCCGCCGAGGCACCGCGGTTCTGGGCCAGATCAATGTTTACGTGAATAGGCAGACGAGTCAGAAGGCCCAGTGCGGCCCAAAAATCGCCAGTTGCCAGCAAAGGCTGGTCGCTGTTGCTTGACATAATGACCTTTCTGGAACATCCACGACTGTCCCAACGGGGTACTCCAAGACCAACAATAATTCAACGAGGCTGATAAGCAAAATGACTCAAGCTACATTCAACACACTTGCCGAATTCCAAACGGTTCTTTCCGGCTTTTCTGGTGCAGACCAAACCGCACTTGCGGCAGCTGCTGAACGCAACGGCCAATTGACCAAACCACCAGGTGCCTTGGGTCGACTAGAGGATTTAGCGCTTTGGGCTGCATCGTGGCAAGGGACTGAAAAACCGACAGTGAATGCGCCACAAGTAATTGTTTTTGCTGGAAACCACGGAATTACGGCGCAAGGTGTTTCGGCTTTCCCTGCCGAAGTTACTGTTCAGATGGTTGGAAATTTCGCAAATGGTGGGGCCGCGATCAATCAGTTGGCCAAGGCTTATGGCGCAAAACTTGAT
>Ga0208971_1002277_pt1 | contig 10433 bp, 9 predicted proteins | sample AOAMet1_18_M0_10_2_FD_188229 | JGI IMG/M metagenome (GOLD analysis project Ga0208971, IMG submission 188229) | Ammonia-oxidizing marine microbial communities from Monterey Bay, California, USA - CAN11_18_M0_10 (SPAdes) | ecosystem: Environmental > Aquatic > Marine > Intertidal zone | place... | reverse complement strand
TTTTTCTAAGCTTTTTAAGTAACTCCTCTCCATCCATTTTTGGCATCTTTATATCAACTACCGCTAAATCAGGGGGCGTTCTGGTAAGACCAATTAATGCACTTTCACCATCTATATAAGTTTGAACTTTGAAGTCTTCTTTTTCCAGGGCGATACTTAAGCTTGTTAAGATATTTCTATCATCATCAATTAAAGCTATGGTTTGTTTGTTCATTACTTATATAAAAATACTAAATTGTTCTAAATTGGGCAATCTTATAAAATTAGTGAAGCATTCCCCAGTTATCCCCTATATTTATATCAACAGTTAGTGGTGTAGAAAAAGAATGATAATCACTTTCTGCTACACTGGTCATTTCATCTTTTATAAGTTTGATCATTATCTTTTCATTGTTTTTTGGAACTTCAAAAATTAATTCATCATGAATCTGTAACAACATTTTAGATTTAATATTTTTTTGATCAGATAATTTCTTGTCTAATCTTATCATGGCTAAACGCATAATTTCTGATGCTGATCCTTGAATAGGTGCATTAATTGCTGCACGTTCTTGAAAATTTCTTACATTAAAATTTTTATCATTAATTCCATTAAAATGAGATCTTCGACCAAAAATATTATTTACATAACCACTTTTTCTACAAAATTTAATTGTATTATCCATATAAACTTTAATTTCAGGAAATTTTGCAAAATACGCATTTAGAAATTCTTCTGCTTCGTAATTTGAAACATTAATCTGTTTTGCTAAACCGTATTGGGAAATTCCATAAATAATTCCAAAATTTATAGCTTTAGCTTTTCTTCTTTGATCTTGATCAACTTTTTTAATATCAATATTAAATATCTGACTAGCTGTTAAAGAATGGATGTCTTCGTTGTTTTTAAAAGCTTTTTTAAGTTCTTTTACATCTGCTAAATCTGCCAAGATTCTCATTTCAATTTGATTGTAATCTGCTGAAATTAATAAATGACCTTTTTGAGCTTTAAAAGCTTTTCTAATATCTTTTCCATCCTCTGATTTTATTGGAATATTTTGTAAATTAGGGTCACTTGATGCCAGTCTACCAGTTGTGGTTGCTGCTAATAAAAATGAAGTGTGAACTCTTTTGGTGTTGGGATTAATATGTTCTGGCAATGAATCCGAATAAGTATTTTTTAATTTTGAAACTTGCCTCCAATCCAAAACTATTTTTGGGAATTTATGTCCTTTAAATGCCAGATCCTCTAAAACACTTGCACTTGTTGCAAAACTACCTTTTTTAGTTTTTTTTAATCCTGCAATTTTAAGATCGTTATAAATTATTTCTCCTAATTGTTTGGGTGAAGCAATGTTAAATTCTTTTTTAGAAATTTTAAAAACCTCTTTTTCTAGATTTTTAATTTTTTTTTCAAATTTTGAAGAAAGTGATTTTAAGAATTTGCTATCTACTTCGATGCCTTCCATCTCCATAAAAGCAAGAATTTTAATTAATGGTTTTTCAAAAATTTCATAAATATTGATCATTTTTTCTAGTTTCAAATTTTTGATAAACTTTTTATATAATCTAAAAGTAATATCGGCATCTTCTGCTGCATAATCTTTTGCCTTATCAATTTCTACTTCACTAAAATTTATTTCTTTTTTTCCAGTACCCACTATTTCTTTAAAAGAAATTGTTTTATGACCCAGATGAATTTCAGACAATGTATCCATGTTATGTCTATTTTTTCCTGCATCCAAAACATACGACATCAACATAGTATCCTCCATTGAGGAAATTGTTATTCCCTGTCTAAATAAAATTATAAAATCAAATTTTATATTTTGACCAATTTTTTTTACACTTGGATCTTCTAATAAAGGTTTCAATTTTTTTATCACTATATCTTTATTAATATTTTTTGATGATTTATGACCAATTGGGATGTAGCAAGCTTTACCAATTTTTGAACATAGAGAAACACCAATTAAATCAGCCTGATGACAATCTAGCGAACTTGTTTCTGTATCAACAGCAACCTCACCTGTTTCTTCAGCTTCTTTAATCCATTCATCTATTTGATTAGAATTAGTAATTAAATGATAATTCTTATTATTTATTGGTTTTTGTTTTTCTGATATCTTCACTTCATTTGAAGCACTTGTCATTTTGGGTTCGCCATATGCTGAAATAACAGAACTTAATAATCTGTTAAATTCCATCTCTCGTAAAAATTTATATAATTTATCTTTATCTATATCCTTTAGTTTAAACTCACTTAATTCTCTATTTGTTGGGGAGTCTTGTTTCAAGGTAACAAGTTGTTTGCTAATCAGCGCCTTATCTTTATTTTCTATTAATGTTTCTCTTCTTTTATTTTGTTTTATTTCATGAGCAGATTTTAAAAGTTTTTCCAAAGTTCCATATTTATTAATTAATTCTGCAGCAGTTTTAACTCCTATACCTGGCACACCAGGAACATTATCACTGCTATCGCCAGCAAGAGATTGTACATCGATCACCTTAGATGCATCAACTCCAAATTTATTCATTATATCCTCCTCTGAAATAAATTTATTTTTCATAGGATCAAAAATACGAACACCTTTTTTGTATAGCTGCATTAAATCTTTATCTGATGAAACTATGGTAACTTTTGCGCCTTTTTTAAGTATTTTGTCAACATAAGTTGCTATCAAATCATCTGCTTCATAATTAGGAAGATCTACTGAGGGTAAATTAAAAGCTAGTACAGATTTTCTTATATATTCAAATTGAGGAGCAAGATCATCGGGAGCTTCTGATCTATTAGCTTTGTAGTCACTATAAATATCATTCCTAAATGTTTTTCTTGCAGAGTCAAAAATCACTGCAAAGTGTGTGGGTTTTTGTAAATTTTGATCTGATTTTGAATCTTCAAGAAGTTTGAAAAGCATACTGCAAAATCCGCTTACAGCACCTACTGGCAGTCCATCACTTTTTCTAGTTAATGGAGGTAATGCATAATATGCTCGAAATATATAACCAGAACCATCAATTAAGTAAAAATGATCTGTTTTTTGAATTTTATTCATTAGATTAAATTAAATATTACAATGGTAATAAAATCTGTATATAAAAAAATATACTTTACCTAAGAACATTTTTTATAGCTAGATTATTATTAAGATTAATAGTATTGTGAATTTATGGAATTAACCAAAAATATTTCTCAAACAACAATAATTAAATCTTTATTTGCTATAATACTTGGCTCAATTGCTTTAACTATATCTGCAAAAATTAAAATACCTTTTTACCCTGTTCCAATGACCATGCAAACATTTGTTGTGTTGTTTTTGGGAGTAAGCTTAGGATATAAAATAGGATTAGCTAGTGTTAGTTTGTATTTACTAGAAGGAATTTTGGGATTACCAGTTTTTTCAAATTCTCCCGAAAAAGGTGTTGGATTTTTGTACTTCACCGGTCCTACTATGGGGTACTTAATTGGTTTCTTAACTGCTAGTTTTTTAGCTTCAAAAATAAATAATAAAGATAGTTTTTTATTAGTTTTAACTAAACTTATAGTTGCAACTTCTACAATTTATATTCTGGGATTATTGTGGCTTGGAACACTTATTGGATGGGATAAACCAATTTTTGCATTAGGGGCTAAACCATTTCTTTTAGCTGAAATTTTTAAAATTATTATTTTAGCAATAATAACAAAAAAAATTATTAAACTTAGAAAATTTATCTAGGAGATCTTTTAGATAGAATTCTTTGGAGAGTTCTTCTGTGCATTTTTAATCTTCTTGCAGTTTCAGAAACATTTCTATTACATAGCTCAAAAACTCTGTGTATATGTTCCCATTTTACTCTATCTGCAGACATTGGATTTTCTGGTGGAGCAGCTTTTTTATCAGGGTCTGCCAATAAAGCTCTCTCAACATCTTCAGCATCAGCTGGTTTGGCTAAATAGTCTATAGCACCTTCTTTGATTGCAGCAACTGCTGTCGGAATATTTCCATATCCTGTCAGCATGATAATTCTACTATCATTATTTGTTGATTGAATTTGTTTTACAACCTCTAAGCCATTTCCATCTCCAAGCCTAAGATCTACAACAGCAAAACCTAGTTTTCTTGTCTTAACTGAATCAACTCCCTTTTGTACACTCTCAGCTTGAAAAACTTCAAATCCTTTTTTTTCCATTGCTCTGGCTAGTCTTTCTCTAAATGGATTGTCATCATCAACTATTAGTAGAGATTTATTCTCAAAATCACTAAGGTTTTTAAGGGCGATTTGTTCTTTCATGTTATTGATATGGTTATTTATTATCACAATTCAAGACCTATTATTTGCTTTACATTATTAATCTATGGGCTTATTAGGAGGAAATTTTAAAGTTTTTTAGAAGTAAAAAGCTTTTTTTTATTAAATTTTTTTTGGAGGCATTTTAAATGCAAAAATTTAAATCAGTTGAGGACTTAATTAATCAACTGAAACCTGAAAAACCGGTTTATTGTATCAGAAAGAATTCTATTCAATCTGCAGTTAAATATTTCATAAAAAATTTTCCTGGAAAAATTTTATACGCAGTAAAAACTAACCCACATCCTTTAGTAATCGAAAAAATTATAGAAAGTGGAGTAGAGCAATTTGATGTTGCATCAATTGAAGAAATTAAAACTATAAAAAGTTTTAGCCAAACTGCTAAATGCTCATATATGCACACTGTAAAGAGTAGAGAAAACATAAAAGAAGCTTACTTTAAATATGGAGTTAAAACTTTTTCACTAGATACTAAAGATGAGTTGATCAAAATTATTGAAACTACCAATAATGCTAAAGACTTAGAATTATTTGTAAGGGTAGCGGTTTCAAATGAACACGCAGAAATAGATTTATCAAAGAAATTTGGTGCATTAAGTTCTGAAGCTGCTGGATTATTAAGGCTTGCAAAACAACACTCCAAAAAAATTGGTTTGAGTTTTCATGTTGGGTCTCAATGTATGCATCCAATTTCTTACGCTAAAGGTATTAATGATATTGGAAATATAATTAAAAAAACAAAAATTATCCCAGACTATATTAATGTTGGTGGTGGATTTCCAGCTATATATCCAGATCTAATTCCACAGGCTTTGGATAGCTATTTTAATGAAATTAAAAAAAGTTTAGAAAACTTAAAGCTTGAAAAGTTACCTGAAATAATTTGTGAACCTGGGAGAGCTTTGGTAGCAGAAAGTGGTTCTACAATTGTAAAAGTAAATTTACGAAAAAAACAAAAACTTTATATAAATGATGGAACTTATGGCACTCTTTTTGATGCAGGCACTCCTAATATTGTTTTTCCATCTAAAATGATTAAAGAAAATAGTAATAAAATAATTTCTAAAAAATTAACAGCTTTTGATTTTTTTGGACCGACTTGTGATAGTATGGATTATATGAAAGGTCCATTTTTACTTCCTAACAATATTAAAGAAAATGATTATATTGAACTTGGTCAACTAGGTGCTTACGGTTTAACATTTAGAACTCAGTTTAATGGCTTTTACTCTGATGAAATCTACGAGGTTGAAGATCAACCAATATTAACGATGTATGGTAAAGACATTAATAAAGCTACTCTGGTTGCTTAATGTCTGATCATAAAAACGTAGGTCATAATAGCAAAAAAGATTTTTTAAAAAATCCAATAGAACATATTGATATTACGTCATTTGACTCTCGAAAAATAATTTCTTCGATGGAAAAAATGTCTTTTGTTTCACGAGAAACAGCTAACGCAGCAAATATATATAACGACATGTTAAAAGATAAAGATTGCACAATATTTTTAACATTAGCAGGGTCTACATCTGCCGCTGGTTGTATGAATATTTATAAAGATCTAGTTAAATATAATATGGTGGATGCGATTGTTGCAACTGGAGCATCTATTGTTGATATGGATTTTTTTGAAGCTCTTGGATTTAAACATTATCAAGGTTCACAATTTCAAGATGATACAGAATTAAGAAATAACTATATTGATAGAATATATGACACCTATATCGATGAAGAAGAGTTGCAAATGTGTGATAAAATTATATGCGAGATAGCAGATACATTAGAACCACGAAGTTATACTTCTAGAGAGTTTATTTATGAGATGGGAAAATATTTAAAAAAAAATTCAAAGAAGAAAGACTCTTTAATTGAGACTGCATATGAAAATGATGTTCCAATTTTTTGTCCTGCCTTTACAGATTCTAGTGCAGGATTTGGTTTGGTTATTCATCAGGAAAAAAATCCAAAACAACATATGACTATAGACTCTATTAGAGAGTTTAGAGAACTTACAGAAATTAAAATTCAATCTAAAGGTTCAGGGCTTTTTATGATTGGTGGCGGGGTTCCCAAAAATTTTATTCAAGATACCGTTATATGTGCCGAACTTTTAGGAAAAGAAGTTGATATGCATAAATATGCAGTACAAATTACAGTTGCAGATAGTAGAGATGGTGCTTGCAGTAGCTCAACCTTAAAGGAAGCAAGTTCTTGGGGTAAAGTAGATATAACAAAGGAACAAATGGTGTTTGCTGAAGCAACAAGTGTATTGCCACTAATAGCAAGTGATGCTTACCATAAAGGTGAATGGAAAAGCAGAGATAGAAAAAACTTCACAAAAATTTTTAAATAAAATTGAAATATCTTTCAAATAAAAACGGATTTTTAGGGATTGATAATAAAGTCAATTTCAAAGAAAAAGTAATAGTTGTACCATTTGGCCTTGAAAAAACAGTTAGTTATGGAGGTGGAACTAAAAATGGACCCAAAGAAATAATCAAAGCATCACATCAAGTTGAATTGTATGATGAAGAGTTAAATTGTGAACCTTATAAAAAAATAGGAATTAAAACTTTAAAGCCATTTAAAATTGATAAAAATATCAAAAAAGCTTTAAATAAGATGTCTAAAATAAATGAAGAGATTTTAGATAAAAAACTTTTTCCGATGACCTTTGGTGGTGAACATTCCATTACCCCTGGATGTATTGCTCCATTCACTAAAAAATATAAAGACATATGTCTTTTACATTTTGATGCTCATGCAGACTTACGAGAAAGCTATAATGGAGAAAAATTTTCACACGCTTCTGCTATTAGAAGATGTTTAGATTATCCTAATGTTTCTGTAATTTCATTTGGAATAAGAAACATATCTCAAAGCGAAATTCCTTTTTTAAAAAAAAATTCTACTAGAATTAATATATTTTGGGCAAAAGATAAAAGTGAATGGAATTTAAACAAGTTTAAAAAATTGATAAAGAATAAAACAGTTTATCTGACCTTTGATGTTGATGGATTAGACTCAAGTATTATGCCAGCAACTGGGACACCAGAACCTGGTGGATTATTGTGGGATGAAACTCTAAATATTATAAGAATTGCTGCAAAAAATTCTAAAATTGTTGGTGCAGATATTAACGAACTATCACCCATAAAAGGCTTTAACTCATATAATTTTCTTGTAGCAAAGTTAGCTTATAAAATTTTGTCTTATAAATTTTTATACTAAACTTTAACAGCTTTAAGAGTACCGAGTAATAATCTAAAAGGTATTAACATTATTAAAGCCACAAATATCTTAACTGCTAAGTCTCCAAAAGATAATGTAACCCATGGTATCCCTGTTGCATAAAAAGATATTGAAAAGAATAAAAAAGTATCAACTGTAGATCCAATAAATGAAGAAGTTATAGGAGCTATAAACCATTTTTTTTTTCTTAATTGATCAAATATTTGTACATCCAATAATTGAGCTACTAAAAAAGCAGTCCCTGACCCAATGGCAATTCTCACTGAAATTAAATCTGCAAAATTAGTTGAGAATAAAAGAGTAAAACTAACACCTATTGCAAATCCAATATAAACAATTTTTCTTGCTACCAACTTTCCATATGATCTATTTGCTAAATCTGTAATTAAAAATGCCACTGGATAACTAAAAGCACCATAAGTAAGTATCTCTTCGAGACCATAATATTTAATTGGAAACTGAACTAAATAATTTGATGACAAAACAACAACTCCCATTAAAAATGAGAGAAGCAAAAACAATTTATTCATTATGCAGATTTTGCTACTGGCTTTTTCTTAAACGGAGATTTAATTAAAATCCCTTTTTTTAATTTTTTAAGTCTTGGTGACAAGTTTTTGTTTTTTACAACTTTTAAATATTCGTCAAAACTACCTTTTTTATCAACTGATCTTACTCCCGCATTACTTACAGTAAGTTTCAAACTTCTTTTCATCAGTTCACTTGTGAACTTAACTTTTTTAAGATTAGGTAAAAATCTTCTTTTAGTCTTATTGTTAGCATGACTAACATTATGACCTTTCATAGGGATTTTACCGGTTAATTCACATTTTTTTGACATAATAACAGTGCCTATATAAGGCGAGATGATGAATGCGTCAAGTTTAATAGATTTAAGATAGGGTTTTATTTCCTACAATTTCATTAAAATTCTTCACTCCATCTCTTAATAGTAAATCTTTTAGATCCTTTTTTATAATCCCTGCAATATTTGGGCCTTTAAAAACCATTCCAGTATAAAGTTGAATAAAATCTGCACCCGCTAAAAACTTAGCATATGCCGCTTGACCAGAGTCAACACCCCCTACTCCTATTATCTTAATTTTACCTTTTAATAACTTATAGAATTTATTAATTAAAATATTTGATTTTGTCTCTATAGGTTTTCCAGATAACCCTCCTTTTTGATGTCTTTGAATATCACTAAGCAAATTTCTTGAAGACTCAGATGTATTAGAAATAATTATCGCTTTTATCTCGTTTTCTAAAAGGATTTCAGAAATCAAATTAATTTGATTTTCGTCTATATCTGGTGAGATTTTTACTACAATGGGAACATTTGATTTTAAATCATTTTTTTCTTTTAAAATAGATGCAAGCAATTCTTGTAATTTACTTTCTTCGTGAAAACTTCTTAAATTTTCAGTATTTGGAGATGAAATATTTATTGTTATATAATCTGCAACTTCATGAAAGGCTCTTAATCCGATTAAGTAATCATTCAGCCTATTATCAGAATCTTTATTTGGTCCTACATTAATCCCGAGTAATCCTAGCTTCTTATTTGATTTAATTCGATCCAAAACAGTTTTAGCTCCATGATTATTAAATCCCAATCTGTTAATTAAAGCTTCGTCTTCAACAAGTCTAAAAACTCTTGGTTTAGAATTTCCATATTGTTTTAAAGGAGTAATGGTTCCAACTTCGACAAATCCAAAACCTAGTCTAAATAAAGCATTATATACTTCTGCATTCTTATCAAAACCAGCTGCCATCCCTATTGGATTATCTATCTCCTTATCAAAAATTTTAGTTTTAAAAATTGGATCATCTTTATTTTTATCAAATATATTTGAAACTAAATTCAATTTTAAAGATTTAATTGCTAAAGTGTGAGCTCTTTCAGGATCTATTTTAAATATTAAAGATCTTAGCTTTGAAAACATTATTTTAGTTTATTTATTAACAGCTCTTTAGTTTCGTTGACACCAAAAAAACTTATAAAAAATCCCATACGAGGCCCATTTTCATCTCCAAAAACTACCTCATAAATCAATTTAAACCAATCTCTTAAATTTTCTGTATAACCATTTTCTTTTCCAGTTGAATAAATCAATGTTTGTATGTCTTCTGGCGACATTTCATCAGTACACTTTTCTAAAGTTTTTACTAAAGCTTGTAATGCTAATTTTTCATTATCATTGGGATTCTTATATTTTTTTTGCGCCTTGATTACATCATTAAAATACTTAATTGCATAACCTATCAATCCATCAAAAATTGAAAAATTTTCTTCAGAAATATCTGATTTATATTTTTTAACAAATTTCCATAATAATTCTTTACTGTCAGCATTGCTAGTCTCAACCAAATTTAGCAACATTGAAAATGTCATAATCATATCCTCATTAGGAATATTGCCATTATGTACATGCCAAACAGGATTCATTAATAGTTGTAATTCATTCTGTTTTTTTGATTTTTCAATACAATCTAAATAATCATCGACAGCTTTAGGTACTATTTCTTTATAAAGTTTTTTAGCTCTTTTTGGGTTTTGATACATATACAAAGATAAACTTTCTGGAGAAGCATATTTTAACCATTGATCAATGGTGATACCATTCCCTTTTGACTTAGAAATTTTCTCACCTTTTTCGTCTAAAAATAACTCGTAAGCAAATCCTGATGGATTTTTTTTTCCTATTAAATTAATTATTTTTGTTGATAAAATTGCACTCTCAATTAAATCCTTACCATACATTTCAAAGTCAACATCAAGAGCATACCATCTCATCGCCCAATCAACTTTCCATTGTAATTTACAATGTCCGTCTAAAATACTTGCCTCAAATTTTTTTCCTTTATTATCAAAAATAATCCTAGATTTTTCTTTATCA
>Ga0208971_1002271_pt1 | contig 10453 bp, 10 predicted proteins | sample AOAMet1_18_M0_10_2_FD_188229 | JGI IMG/M metagenome (GOLD analysis project Ga0208971, IMG submission 188229) | Ammonia-oxidizing marine microbial communities from Monterey Bay, California, USA - CAN11_18_M0_10 (SPAdes) | ecosystem: Environmental > Aquatic > Marine > Intertidal zone | place... | reverse complement strand
TTTCAGCTAGATCTGTTATTACAGTGTCGCCACTGCCAATACAATATTTATTATAGCCGAGCCTGGTGGTGAGACATTGGGCTAATTGTTCGGTGACCTCCGCCATGCCGGGTGGCTTTTGCACCAGGTCCTGCAGCTGAGTCATGGCAACGCCCAGTCCGCAGGGGTTGATATAGCTCCAGGGAGTCATGTCCATGGCCACATTAAAGTTGAGACCATGGTAACTGCGCCCCTTGCGAATACGCAGTCCCAGAGAGGCTATTTTTTCGCCGCTATCTACATAGACGCCAGGTGCTTCTCGGCGCGGGCTAGCACTGATATTCCAGTGTGCAAGCGTATCCACCAGCGCCTGTTCTATAAGGCTGACCAGATCGCGCACGCCAATTTTAAGGCGTTTCAGGTCCACCAAAATATAAGCGGTAATCTGACCGGGGCCATGATAGGTCACATGGCCGCCGCGATCACTTTGCAACACGGGGATATCCCCGGGATTAAGAATATATTCGTCCTTGCCCGCCTGACCCTGAGTAAAAACCGGCTGGTGTTCAAGAAGCCAAATCTCATCTGCACTGGTTTCATCCCGCTGCTCATTAAAAGCCTTCATGGCGGCGAAACAATGGCTGTACTCGCAGACACCCAGATGGCGAATAATCAGTGAGGACTGCATAGGCTCAGTCATGGTTACAGTACCATCTTGACCAAACGACTGGTTTTTAAATCTTCAAAAATAGCTTCTAACTGGGGTTTGCCTGTGGCTGTGATCACCAGGGTGATAGCTTGCCAGCGACCTTTGCTACTGTCACGGACGGTAATTTTTCTGCGGTCAAAACCAGGCGCATGGGTATCCATAACCTGCAGTACGTGTTCATGAAACGCCGGTTGGGCCTCACCCATAACTTTGATGGGATAGTCGCAGGGAAACTCTATCTTTGGTGCTTCTTGCTCAGTCAAAATTTAACGCTCAAGACATTAGGTTAGTGAAAAACAAAATAATCCAGTCAAAGAATCTGGCTAAAATACCTGATTCTGCAATATCGGTCTGGGCTACTAGGGGCACATCTATCAGGATTTCACTATCCAGAGTTACCTGCAGTCGCCCTAACTCTTGGCCCTGATAAACAGGTGCTTCGATCTGCTCATCGACCAGAATATTGGCAGCCAGTTTTTTCTGTGAGCCCCGTGGGAAGGTCAGTAGTACGTCATCAACGATGGTCAGGTTCAAAAATTCCTGCTGCCCATACCACAGTTTGGTATTTTCTTTGATCAGGTCGCCCGCGGAGTAAATTACCTTGGTATCGAAGTTGCGGAAACCATAGGAGAGTAATTTCTGTGATTCTTTAGCTCTGGATGCATCATTATTGGCACCCAGTACCACAGAGATTAGACGCATATCGCGGCGCTGAGCAGAGGCAACCATGCAGTAACCAGCAGCCTTGGTGTAACCAGTCTTTAAGCCATCGACACTGGTATCTCGCCACAGCAGACGGTTGCGGTTGGGCTGGTTGATATTGTTGTGCTCAAAATATTTCTTTGAATAGATGCTGTAGTGTTCAGGATGCTCGCGAATAATCGCGCTGGCTAACAGGGATAAATCCCGGGCTGTTGTCACCATGCCCTCAGCCGGCAGTCCGGTGGAATTCAGATAGCTGGTATTGTTCATACCCAATAGCTCTGCCTGACGATTCATAGTGTCTGAAAAAGACACTTCATCACCGCTGATATATTCAGCCAGAGCAATAGCGGCGTCGTTGCCAGACTGAATAATAACGCCATGCATAAGGTCTAGCACAGAGACCTCAGAGCGAGGGCTTAAAAACATAGTGGAGCCATCGGTTTTTGCTCCCCCAAGCTCCCAGGCATTATCGCTGATGCGCACCAGGCTCTGTTCCTCAATACGCCCGGCTTCAATCTCATTGGAGACTATATAGGTGGTCATCATCTTGGCTAAACTTGCAGGCGGTAGCTGGTCATCGGCATTTTTTTCTGCCAATACCCGACCAGTCTGCGCATCCACCAATATCCAGGCTTTGGCTGCCAACTCAGGCTGCGCGGGAATCAATTTTTGCGCCTGAGCAACAGAGATATTGAGCAGGCAGAGACAGAATACTAAAGAGTACAGCATCCGTTGTTTAAGCATATTGGTGTCACCACAAAGTCAGAATAGAATTTGCCGCGTAGTTTACCACCACAGCCAGTCTTATGCGCGTCCTATGGAGGCTGAAACAGAGATGCTGTTTAGTGATCAACCATAAAGCCAGAGATATCGACTGATTTTTTAAGTACCTGCTTGATTAACTGCAACTCCAGCTGGTCGCTGATGGGCCCAATCCAGACTTTGTACAGCAGATCTCGCTGTTGCACCAGAATAGGGTGGCTGGTGTAGACACGAATTTTTTTCTGCAGCAGCTGCGCCTGCTGTAATTGATCAAAGGCCCCCACCTGCAGATAGCGACCCTGGTTAAGTGGCGGTATTATCGGGCCCGTCTCTGGTTGGTCTTTGGCTACAGTTTCAGGTTTGGCCGCAGCCACAGGCCTGTCCAGGCTGCCAGAGAGATCTATGGTTTCGACCAGCACATCGGCAGTGCCATTGTCGGCAAATCCCAGTTTTAAGGCAGCCACATAGGACAGATCAATAATGCGGGGTCCATGAAAGGGGCCGCGGTCATTGATGCGTACAATAATCGAGCGCTTATTGCCTGTGTGGGTAACCCTGACATAGGTGGGTATAGGCAGAGTTTTATGGGCTGCCGTCATAGCATACATGTCGTAAACTTCGCCGTTGGAAGTTTTGCGACCGTGAAATTTTTTGCCGTACCAGGAGGCCACACCCTGCTCGCGATAGTCTTTACTACTGGGAAGCACAAAATAGGTTTTGCCAAAAACGGTGTAGGGGCTTTTATTACCAATTCTGGTAATGGGTTCCACCTTGGGAATGGCATCTGGGATACTGCCGGTATCCACTGGCGCACCTGGCCCATCTTTGGGTTCTGGCAGCACCAGCGGCACAGTGGCGCAGCCTGCCAGAATAAGACAGGTGACAAGATTAACCGCTAGAAACGGGATTGAATAATTAGCAGGTTTGTGTCGAGACACAGCGCCTTGTCCGAATAATTTCACTGAGTTGGTAAACCGCCATGGCGTACTTGGTGCGCGGGTTATACCGGCCAATAACATAGAAATTATGCAGGCCAAGCCAATACTCTTCGCCGTATTTCGCCTTAAATTTCATAGGGAAAGCTGTGCTGTCGCCCGCAAACTTTTCCACGGGTTTATAACCCATGGCTTCGAGTTCTGCGATGGTCAGGGTGGGGCGCTTCATTTTATTGAGGCCCTCTTCACTGACTGAGCCGCTGATATGAGCTCTGGTAGCTACGGGCTGATCTTTTTTCCAGCCGTGCTTGGTGAAGTAGTTGGCCACACTGCCTATAGCATCTGTGGGGTTAGACCAGATATCTGCAAAGCCATCGCCATCAAAATCCACAGCATAGTTGCGGTAGCTATTGGGCATAAATTGCCCCCAGCCCATGGCACCTGCATAGGAGCCTTTTAGTTCTAGGGGGTCCTGATTCTGCTCCCTTGCCAGTAAAAAAAGGTGCTCCAACTGGATGGTAAAGAATTTTTTGCGCGACTCCCGTTTCTCAGTGTAGGTGTAGTAATCAAAGGCCAGGGTGGTCAGCGCATCAATCACCTTGTAGCTACCTGTATTGCGGCCATAGTTGGTCTCAACACCAATAATGCTGACGATAATTGCCGGGTCTACACCAAACTCCTGCTCTGCGCGCTCCAATGTCTCTCGGTTTTCCCGCCAGAATTGCAGCCCGCGATCTATGCGCAGATCCGAGATAAAGTGCTTTCTGTATTCGAACCAGGGTTTTACCTTCTCGGCGGGGCGACTCATAGCTTTAACAATTGAGCTCTGATGTTTGGCGTAGGACAGCCAGCCGACAATTTCCTCTCGCTCGAAACTGTGTTTGGACACCATGGTATCCACAAAGGCTGCAGCTTCAGGGTGCTCTGAGTAGTCGGCAAGTGCCAGTGGCGCACACAGACTAATGCAGGCTATAAATAATGTTCTAGTTAATCTTTTCAAAGCTCCATCCTAATTCTTTTGGGTTCCGTGCTGATAGCCATCAGGATACCAAATCCTAAAAATAGTGCGACCACGGAAGTGCCGCCATAGCTAATTAATGGCAGTGGCACACCAACTACAGGCAAAATTCCTGACACCATACTCATATTAACGAAGACATAGATAAAAAATGTCAGTCCCAGACTGCCGGCAACCAGTCGGCCAAACTGAGACTGTGAGTTTAGGGCAATAAACAGGCAGCGACCTATAAAGACAAAGTAAACCGCACAGAGGCTGAGTATGCCGATCAGACCGAATTCTTCCGCCAGCACTGCAATAATGAAGTCTGTGTGACTCTCGGGTAGAAAGTTTAGCTGCGATTGGGTGCCCTGCATCCAGCCTTTGCCGGCCAAGCCACCTGAGCCTATAGCAGTGGTGGACTGGATAATATTCCAGCCGGCCCCCAACTTGTCGTCTTCTGGCGACAGCAGCGTCAGCACGCGCTGCTTTTGATAGTCGCGCATTACAAAAATCCAGAATGAAGGTATGGCAGCCATCAGCAGCAAAAATGCATACAGCAGATAGCGCTTGCCCAGGCCAGCTAAAAACAGCACAAAGAAGCCTGAGGTAAATACTAGAATGGCCGTGCCCAGATCAGGTTGATTCATAATCAACAACACCGGTAAAAGTATCAGGCTCAGGGAGATAAAGACATGTTGAAAGGAGGGGGGTATAAAACGTTTGCCCAAAAATGCCGAAATAGTCATGGGTACAGCAACTTTCATTAACTCCGAGGGCTGGAACCTAGTGACTCCTAAATCCAGCCAGCGCTGAGCTCCTTTTGCGCCCACCCCAAAAAACATCACAGCCAGCAGAGATAGCAGACCAATTATGTAAAAGACAATGGCCCAGCGCTCCCAAAAGCGCACGGGGAACTGCGCCACAGCAATCATGGCCACAAAGCCAAACAGCATAAATACCGCCTGACGCTTAACAAAATACAGGTTTTGCCCGCTGGCACTGTAGAGAACAAACAGCCCGCCCATACAGAGAGCCACGAGCGTCAGCAACAGAGTAATATCTAAATGCATGGAGCGAGCGCTGCGGCGATCTCCTCCGGGGCTCTGTATGCGTCTGACAAAGTCGTCTCTATACATCTATCTTAGCTCTCCCTGGAGGGGAGGCTCGTTAGCCATAAGCTGGCCGTCTCCGGGTGGCCGGGATTTCATATAGGTTTCGATTACCTGTCGCGCAATGGGCGCAGCGGCCGAGCTGCCGTGCTCGCCATTTTCAACGATCAGGCCCACAGCAATCTGCGGATCATCGACCGGCGCAAAGGCGACAAATAGCGCATGGTCCCATTTATTTTTCTCTATTTTTGAGCTGTCATACTCTTCTTCGGCATCAATACTGATCACCTGCGCTGTGCCAGTTTTGCCAGCAATTTCATAATCCAAACCCTTGCTAATACCTTTGGCGGTACCCTTTGGTGAGTGCACCACATCGCGCATGGCTCTGTGTACATAGTCCCAGTATTGGTTATCTACCTCTAGGTCTGGGATATCGGTAATCTCAGTTTCTACTGGGGTAGCGTTAATCGACTGCACTAACACAGGTTCAATCATTTTGCCTCTCGAGGCAATGCGTGCCGACATTACCGCCAGTTGCAATGGTGTCGCCAGCATAAACCCCTGGCCTATACTGACATTGATGGTGTCACCATTAAACCAGGCCTCTTGCCGCGCCTGCTGCTTCCAGTCTCTCGAGGGCATAATACCCGGGCGCTCGCCGGGCAAATCAATGCCGGTAATATCGCCCAGTCCAAATACTTTGCTGTAGTTGGACAGCATATCTATGCCGGTTTTAACGCTCATTTTGTAGAAGTACACATCACAGGATTCAATTATAGCCTTGGCCAGATCTACTCCCTTGCCGTGGCCGCCGCGCTTGGAGTTATGGTCCCGCCAGGGGCGTTCTATGCCTTCCATAAAAAAGTAGCCTGGATCATTGATGGTGTAATCCATGGTGATGCTGTTGTTGTGCAGGCCGATCAAGCCAAAAAGCGGTTTTATGGTTGAGCCTGGGGGGTATTGGCCGCGAATAGCGCGATCAAACATGGGCCGATCAGGAGAATTAATTAGCTGGTTGTAGTTCTTCTGACTGATGCCAGAGACAAACAGATTGGGATCATAGCTGGGGGCACTGACAATACTTAAAATACCGCCAGTTTTAACATCTATGGCTACTAGTGCGCCGCGCTCACCAGCAAATGCATCATAGGCTACTTTTTGCAGGCGGCTGTCCAGGTGCAGGGTCAGGCTGTCTCCTGGGGTAGCGTCGACACTGTCGAGAATACGCATAACCCGTCCGCGGGCATTGGTCTCTACATTTTCGCTGCCAACGGTTCCCAGTAGCTGGTCCTCGTAGTATTTCTCTATACCAATCTTGCCAATAGAATCTGTGCCACTGTAGGCGATTGAGTCTATGCTCTGACTCTCGCGCTCATTAATACGCCCCACATAGCCTATTACGTGGGCGAAAAGCTCACGGTTGGGATAAAAGCGGGTGAGGCGGGCGGTGATCTCAGCACCCTGCAGCCTAAATCCATTGACCGCCAGAATACCTCGCTCCTTCTCCGTTAAATTGTACTTGAGAGGAGTTTGCTCAAAGGGTTTGCGGCGTTTTAGTCGTTTGCGAAATCGCTTGGTGTCTTCATCGGTGATAGCTATAAGTTCAGACACATTGGCCAGCAGATTATCCAGGCTTTCGGATCTTTCGCGCACTATGGTCAGGTTGTAGGTCGGTCTATTGTCTGCCAGCAGTTCGCCGTTGCGATCATAAATCAGGCCGCGGGAGGGCACAGATGGCCTTACATGGACGCGATTGTTGTCGGAATGGGTAGCGAAATTCTGGTGGCGGTTAATCTGCAGATCAACATAGCGTGCAATAATGATCACGGCCATAACAGCAACCACTAATGCTGTTACAAACAGTCTGCCGGCGAAGATTCTTCGCTCCCGAGCTGGGTCTGTAAAAGCGGCGTCATGTATCATTATTCGTTATCCATGGTCTAGCTGCGATGATACGGGTGATTGGCTGTGATAGTCCATGCCCTGTAGAGCTGTTCCATCAGCACAATTCGTACCAGCGGATGGGGCAGTGTCAGATCGGACAGCGACCAGCGCATATTAGCCCTCTGCAGACAGCGCTTTGATAACCCGTCCGGGCCACCAATTATGAGGCATATATCCTGTCCATTCATCTGCCATTGACTCAGATTTTGCGCCAGCTTCTCTGTACTCATAGGCTTGCCCAATACATCCAGAGCCACCACAAAGTCCCGCTCGCCAATGGCTTTTAGCAGCCCCTGGCTCTCGCTTTCAATAGCCTTTTCAGTTGGCTGATTTTTGCCTCTGGCGCCCAGTGGTACATCGATAGTCTGGATGCGCAGCTCCGGTGGCATGCGTTTGCCATATTCCTGACAGCCAGCTTCTACCCAGTCGGGCATGCGGGTACCAACGGCCAGCAGTTTCAGTTTCACAGGGCTTTATTACTGTTGATTATCTGGGGCGCCGAGAATGACTTCATCGTTGCCGGAGCCATCTTCGGGAAGATCTCCAGGGCGCAGAGTCCAGAGGCGCTCTAGATCATAGAATTCTCTAGTAGCTGGCAGCATGATATGGACAATCACATCGCCAAAGTCCACCAGAATCCACTCAGAGGTATCGTCACCCTCGACGCCGATAAGCTCGAAGCCGGCTTTTTTGGCATCAACTACCACACTGGTTGCCAGGGACTTTACCTGGCGGTTGGAGTTACCTGTGGCAACCACCATAGTGTCCATCATGCCCGTCAGTTCGCGCACATCGATACTGTTGATATTAGTGGCCTTAATTTCTTCAAGGGCGTGGATAACAATGTCTTTCAGGGCTTGCGTCATAGCAATTATTTACTCGTATAAATGATGTTGTTGAATATAATCGACCACTGCATCAGGGGTCATAAACTGTATATTTTCGCCCTCTGCTACTTTGCGGCGAATCTCGGTGGATGACAGGTCCAGCATGGTGAGCTCACAAAAATGCACAGAACCCGCCGGTGACTGTTGCAGCAGATCCAAGTCGTCACAGCGATGGGTATCGATCCAGTCTGCTACTGTACATGATTGAGGGAGCTCCCAGTCCGGTCTTGAGGACACCACAATATGGCAGTGGTCCAGAAGCTCCTGCCAGCGTTGCCAGGTATCTATCTTTGCCAGTGCATCCATGCCTATACAGAAAAACAGTGGCTGATCTGGGCCGATTTGTCGGCGCACCAACTCGAGCGTATCAATGCTGTAGCTGGCCTCAGACCGCTGAAGTTCTAGATCATCTGCCACCAGTAATGACTGGTTGCTGATCGCAGCAACTAGCATTTCCAAGCGCTGTTGAGCGCTGGCCTGAGGTTCGCCGCGATGGGGTGGGAACGCGCAGGGCAGCATGCGCATGCATGGTACTTGCAACAGCTCAGCGAGCTCTGTAGCAATCCTCAGATGACCTATATGCACCGGATTAAAGGTGCCACCAAACAGCGCGACCGCCATATTATTGACGGATCTGCCCGTCGCCAAAAACCACCCATTTCTGGCTGGTCAGGCCCTCGAGACCCACTGGGCCGCGAGCATGTATTTTATCGGTAGAGATACCTATTTCGGCGCCCAGACCATATTCAAAGCCATCGGCAAAGCGGGTCGATGCATTAATCATCACTGAACTGGAATCCACCTCGGCAATAAAGCGTCGGCCACGATTAAAGTCTTCGGTGACAATGGACTCGGTATGCTGGGAGCTATAGTGATTAATATGCTCAATGGCTGCATCGATTCCGGCCACTATCTTAATCGACAGAATTGGCGCCAGGTACTCTTGCGCCCAGTCTGCCTCAGTAGCTGCTGTCATGGTGCTAATAATGGCTCGTGATTTTTCACAGCCACGCATTTCAACGCCTTTTTCGCTGTAAATTTTGCTCAGCTGTGGCAGCACAGCTGCTGCTACAGGCTCGGCGATCAACAGAGATTCCATCGCATTGCACACACCATAGCGGTGGGTCTTGGCATTGTCGGCAATGGCCACGGCTTTTTTGAGATCGGCGCGATCGTCTATATAGACATGACAGTTGCCATCCAGGTGTTTGATCACTGGCACTCGGGCTTCAGCACTCACTCGCTCAATCAGGCTTTTACCGCCTCGGGGCACGATAACATCCACATAGTCTGTCATGGTGATCAGCTCACCCACGGCAGCCCGATCTGTAGTGTTAACCACCTGCACTGCATCCTCGGGCAGACCCGCTGAAGCGAGACCGGAAGCAATACAACCTGCAATCGCTTGATTGGAGTTGATGGCCTCACTGCCACCGCGCAAAATGGTTGCATTACCAGACTTTAAGCACAGGCTGGCGGCATCTATGGTCACATTGGGACGGGATTCATAAATAATGCCAATAACTCCAAGTGGCACACGCATCTGGCCCAGCTGAATACCGCTGGGACGATAGCCCATATCAGTGATTTCGCCCACAGGGTCTTGCAGTGCTGCAACCTGTTTTAGCCCTTCGATCATGCCATTAATGCGCTCGGCATTGAGTTCAAGGCGGTCAAGCAATGCATCATCCAGACCATTTTCGCGACCCCTGTCCATATCAAGGCTGTTAGCAGTCAACAGCTCAGTCCGAGCGGCATCAATGCTTGCGGCAATTGCCAGCAGAGCATTATTTTTCAATGCGCTACCAGCACGGGCAAGCACGCGCGATGACTTGCGAGCGGCAATGCCAACAGACTGCATATAGGTTTTAATTTCGGTATGGCTCATTGGCTTCAATCGATGACGTTAAAACCAGCCATTATACGGATAGCACAGGCATAATTCCCTATTTTTGGCGGCTTGTAGGCAATTTACCCACACCCGCCTTAGAAGTCCTGCGTATAAGCCTTATGATAAACGCCCCCGCTGGTAATTAAGGACCCGCAATGAAAGCTGCAATCTCAATGCTGAGATCTCGAAACAACTGGTTGGTATTAACTGGTGCCGGAGTCAGCGCGGAGTCTGGTGTGCCCACCTATCGCAATAGCGACGGGGTATGGCAGCGTAAGCAGCCGGTGACTCATCAGCAATTTATGACCGATCACAGAGCCAGACAGCGCTTCTGGTTGCGCAATATGGTGGGCTGGCGATTTATGACCGATGCCCAGCCCAACCAAGCCCACCGAGCGCTCGTTAGCCTTGGGCAACTGGGGGTGGTGTCCAGTTTGGTCACCCAGAATGTGGATGGGCTACATCAGCGTGCCGGCAGTCAGGGGGTGATTGATCTGCACGGGCGGGTGGATACAGTTGCCTGTATGGGCTG
>Ga0208971_1002269_pt1 | contig 10465 bp, 4 predicted proteins | sample AOAMet1_18_M0_10_2_FD_188229 | JGI IMG/M metagenome (GOLD analysis project Ga0208971, IMG submission 188229) | Ammonia-oxidizing marine microbial communities from Monterey Bay, California, USA - CAN11_18_M0_10 (SPAdes) | ecosystem: Environmental > Aquatic > Marine > Intertidal zone | place... | reverse complement strand
ATACATGAAAAAATTTAAATTATTTTTAATTGGTATTCTTTTAAGCACATCCTTTACAATGTTTGCACAACAAACAGTTAAAGGTGTTGTAAAAGAAAAAGCAACAGGTGAATATTTACCTGGTGTTAGTGTTGTAGTAAAAGGTACAACTAGAGGGTCTGAAACGGACTTTGATGGTAATTTTACTATAGAAAAGGTAAAGACTGGTGATATACTTGTTTTTAGATATCTGGGGTATGCAGATAAAGAAGTAGTAATTAGCGTTAGCTTTAATCTAACCATAGAACTCGAAGAGTCTTCTGAACAATTAGAAGAAATTGTTGTTGTTGGTTATGGTACAACTACAATTAGAGATGCAACTGGTTCTGTAGAAGCAATTACAGAAAAAAAGTTTACGAAAGGTAATATTGTTACCCCAGAAAACTTGTTAAGTGGACGTGTTGCGGGTGTTAACATTACAACAAGTGGGGCTCCAGGTTCTGGATCTCAAATTAGAATCCGTGGAGGCTCTTCATTAAATGCGTCTAATGACCCTTTAATCGTTGTAGATGGTTTACCAATGTCTGGAACAGCTGGCGGATCTAGAGGTGTTTTAGCAACAATTAACCCAAATGACATTGCATCTTTCTCTATTTTAAAAGATGCTTCTGCAACTGCAATTTATGGTTCTAGAGGTGCAAATGGTGTAATTATCATTACAACTAAGAAAGGTAGAAAAGAATATTCTTTAGACTACGATTTTCAAATGGGTTTCGGTGAAATAAAAGATCGAATTAATGTTTTTGATGGTGCTGCTTTTAGAAATTTAGTTGCTCAAAAACAACCAAGTATGGCTGGTTTGTTAGGAACTGCGAATACAAATTGGCAAGATGAAATTTATCAAAAATCAGTTTCTACGCAACACAATATAACTGCTAGAGGTCAAATTTTTGGAATTATACCAACAAGACTTTCAGTAGGTTTTGCAGGTATTGAAGGTAATATTTTAACTTCTCAATATGATAGAGCCACTGTTTCTTTATCTATGAATCCGTCATTTTTTGATAATCACTTTAAAATAAGCTTAAATTATAATAGAGCTTTTGAAAATAATAGATTTGCTGATGCTGGCCAAGTTGGAGCAGCTTTGCGTTATGACCCAACACAACCTGTTTATGATGCAACATCGCCTTTTGGTGGGTTTTATCAACATTTAACTAGAACACCACAAGGTATTTTGGTTAACAATGGAACAAGAAACCCGGTAGCATCTTTATTACAAAATAATAATACCTCTAATGTATTTAGACAATATGGAAATTTAAAACTAGAATATAATTTTCATTTCTTACCAGAATTAACGGTAACTGCAAATGCTGGTTTTGATAAATCAATTGGAGAAGGGGAAGGAAATAGTCCTTTAAATAGCCCTGCTAATTATACCGATTTATTTGTTGGTTATGATTCTTCTTATACAAATGAAGTTCTTAATGAATCTTTTGATACTTACTTTACGTATGTCAAAACTTTTGATAAATTGAACACAGATATAATGGCTGGTTATTCTTACCAATCATTTGATGGTTCTGGAGATAGCACAGGAAATAGAAGAAACCCCAATGATACCGGTGCAACTTCTTATGTTTCTACACCGGTTGTTTTAATTGGTTTCTTAGCCAGAGCAAACTTAACGTATAATGAAAAATATATGTTAACTTTAAACTACAGAAGAGATGGTACTTCGAGATTTGGACCAGAAAATAGATGGGGTGATTTTGGAGGAGCAGCTTTAGCTTGGAGAGTAAGTGATGAAGATTTCTTAAAAGATAACCAAGTAATATCAGACTTAAAACTACGTGCTTCTTATGGTATTAACGGTCAACAAGATGGAATCTCTGGAGATTTATACTTAGACAAGTATCGTTTTGGAAATCAAGGTTCTGGATACTTATTTAATGGTGTTCCTGTTCAATCTACGATTCCTTCTGAAAGAAGTAATTTGAAATGGGAAAATACAGCAACTATAGAATTAGGTATAGATTATGGTTTATTCAATAATAAAATTACAGGGTCTATAAATGCTTTTCAAAAAAATTCTACAGATTTATTAGCGGATGCTCCAGTTGCTGACGGTTCTAACTTTACCAATAGAGTTTTACAAAATGTTGGGGATTTGCAAGTAAATGGAGTCGAATTTACTGTAAATGCCGACATCATTAAAAATGAAGATTTTAATTGGAATGTAAACTTTAATACCACTTATTTAGATAGAGAAATTAAAGAATTAGCACTGAATCAAGATATTACTACAGGTGGTATTGCAGGTGGAACAGGAAACTTTGTTCAATTATACAGAGAAGGTTTTGCTCCTAATTCATTTTATGTTTTCAAACAACTATATGATACAGCAGGGCAGCCAATTGAAGGCGCTTATGCAGATTTAAATGGAGATGGCATTATAAATACTCAAGACAAATATTTAAAAGGAAATCCACAAGCAGATTTTACCTTTGGTTTTCAATCAAGTATTGATTATAAGAACTTTGATTTAGCATTTAACTTAAGAGCTAGTTTAGGTAATTATGTGTATAATAATGTTAATTCTGCTCTCGCACAATATGATTTATTGTTAGACAATGCAGTTTTAGGGAACATACCAACAACAGTCTTAAACACAAATTTTAATAGCACTTCAGATGTAATCATTTCCGATATTTATTTAGAAAATGCTTCATTCTTAAGAATGGATAACATTACCTTAGGATATACATTTGATAGACCTATCAAAAAATTTGCATCAAACAGTATTCGTTTATGGGCTGGTATGCAAAATGTTTTTACCATTACAAACTATTCTGGTTTAGATCCAGAAGTGTTTAATGGAATTGATAATACCATTTACCCAAGACCAAGAACATTCTTGATTGGAGCTAATATCAAATTTTAATTTATAAAGATTTAAAAATGAAAAAAATATTTAAAATCGAAAGAATAGCAACAATATTTTTGATCATGGTGATTGCTTTGTCTTCTTGTACTAAAGACTTAGACATTACACCAAAAGATGATCAAGATTTATTAGGTGAAGATTTCTTTGCAAACGAAACGGCGTATAAAGAATTATTAGCAGGTGTCTATGCAAACCTTTCTTTAACCGGAATAGACGGTCCTACCTCATCAAATATTGATGGATTGGATGCAGGAACAAGTCAGTTTGGAAGAGTCTTATTATACCTACAAACATTATCTGCCGATCAAATGATTTGGTCTTATGAAAATGATCCTGGAACACGTGAAATACAGCGTAATATTTGGAATTCTGATGATCCCATCATTTTAGGAATGTTTGGTAGAAGCCATGTAACCATCGCATTTGCAAATAACTATTTAAGAGAAACTACCAATGCAAAATTAGCAGAGAGAAATGTTTCTTCCGCAACAAAAACTGAAATAGTAGCGTACCGAGCAGAAGCAAGGTTGTTAAGAGCAATGTCTTATTATTATATGATGGATTTATTTGGTCAAGCAAACTTTTCCACTGAAGAAGATGCAGTTAACACAATACCTCAAGCTTATAATAGAAAGCAATTATTTGATTATATCGAAGCTGAATTACTTGCAATTGAAGCAGATTTAAAAGATCCAATGCAAAACGAACATGGTAGAGCAGACAAAGGTGTTTCTTGGATGATTCTTGCTAAAATGTATTTAAATGCAGAAGTGTATATTGGAGAAGCAAAGTATACTGAAAGCTTAGATTATGCGAAGAAAATTATTGGCGGAGGATATATGTTAGCCAGTGATTATGCTCACAATTTCATGGCAGATAATGATGTAAACTCAGCAAATAATGAAATTATTTTTCCTTTAATTTCTGATGGAACTTACACTCAAAACTATGGCCCAACAACCGTTATGATTAACGGTGAAGTTGGTAGTTTAGAAGCTAATGGTGCTGCACTTGGTGTTGGTGCTGGTGGCTGGGGAGGAGCCTTAAGAGTTAGAAAACAATTTGCACAATTGTTTAATGATGGCATCTATATTAACGATAGTAGAAATACGCTAATTTCCGAAAATAGAAATATAGAAATCACAGATATCTCTGATAAAGATCAAGGGTATGTTATAGAAAAATACTCTAATGCAACTTCAATAGGCACCTTTGGTGCAGATCAAACATTTGTAGATACAGATTTTCCATTATTTAGATTAGCCGATGTTTATTTGATGTATGTTGAAGCGCATTTAAGAGGAGGTGTAGGAGCATCTGCAACAGATGCCGAAAACTATATAAACTCGTTAAGAACAAGAGCTAACAATCCTCAAAACACTCTTACAATCTCCGATTTAACTTTAGATTTTATCTTAGACGAAAGATCAAGAGAATTACATTGGGAAGCTCACAGAAGACAGGATTTAATACGTTTTAATAAATTCACAGGTGGCTCATATAACTGGGCTTGGAAAGGAAACGGAACAAATGGTATTGCATTACCAGCTCACATGAATCTTTATCCAATACCTTCGGCAAGTTTAGCTTCTAACCCTAACTTAACTCAAAATGCAGGGTACTAATACTAATAACAAAATACAAATGATGAAAAATATAAAAAGATTTTCAGCAATTACAATCATTGGAATCCTATTGTTAGTTTTCAATTCTTGTGATGATACTTCTGAAATATTTACAATTTCAGCGCCAACAGCGCCAGTTTTAGCAGAACTTAATTTTACAGATTTAGAATTGGATGCTGTTAATACAGGCAACCCTGCAATAACATTAAATTGGAACGAAGCAGATTATGGGCAACAAGCATCTATTAATTATGCAATTCAATTTGCTAGTGATAATGATTTTACTGCACCAATAACAGCAGCAACAATAACAGGAAATAGTTCAATTACATTATCTGTAAATGAAGTAAATGCTGCAGCCGGTAATGCTGGTTTAAATCCTTTCGAGTGGAAGGCGCTATACGCAAGAATTGTGGCTTCTTTAGGTTCTCAGAATAGTGAAATATCAGCATCTAACGTTGTAGAATTTAATGTATATCCTTACTTTAATTATGTCTTTAATGATTATTATATGGTAGGTGATGCAACTGCACCAGGTTGGAACAACAACAATAACAATCCTGCATTATTTAGAGATGCAAATGATAGTAATATCTATTCTTACACGGGGTTCTATGCAGACAATGGTCATTTTAAAATTTTAGAAACTAAAGGATTATGGCATCCACAATATGGAACAGATGATGGTGCTGTTTTTTGGGGAACTACCCCAACAAATTCATCTCCAGAACCAGAAAGGTTTCCTTATGGAGGCGGAGATGGTATTCCTGCTGGGTACTATACTTTTAAAATGAACTTTGCTAGCAAGGCATTTACTTTTGAAGCATTTGATGCCTCAAGCGCTACAAGTCCTGCAAGTTTAACTCTAAAAGGAACAAGTACTACTGATTTAGCTTTGACAGCCTTAGCTTTTGATGGTCATATTTGGTATGCAAATAATGTAAGGTTAACGCCTGGTAATGTATCTTTCGTTACTGATTCTGGAGCTAATTGGGGAAGCTCAACTTCTTTTTCTGGAGTAGCTACGGATAGCGGTGATTCAATTCCAGTTATAGTCGAAGATGATTATGATGTATGGTTTAATGACTTAACAGGTCAGTACATTCTAATCCCATTAAATTTATAATATCAATTTAATTTTAAAAGTTAAAAAATGAAAAATTATATAAAAAAAATAAGCTACTTATTACTATCATTTACCTTCATACTAGGTTCTTGTGAAGTTGAAGAAAGCTTAACACTTACAAGTCCAGATGCTGCATTTGTATTAGACACTCCCGGAATTAGCAGTGTGTTTCTAAACTTTGCAATTCCTAATAATCCCGCTTTTACTATTTCTTGGCGAGACGAAATAAAATCAGGAGCAGATTATACTGTAGAAATGTCTACAGATGCAGAATTCACGAATTCATCAACCATAGGCACCACCGCGAAGAACAATTTTTCTATGACTGTTGATGCTTTTAATAACGCAATAAATGAGACAGGAATAACAAATTTTAGTGATATTGCTGTTTATATGAGGGTTAAAAGTGGCAGTAGCTTCACAAATACGATCTTTTTATTAGTTACTACTTACCCTGTAGATGCACCTACTTTTAGTAATCTATCTAATGGAGATATTTTTACCCTAAGTCTTGCGAATAATGATTTAGAAGCCGTAAATGTTACTTGGAATGATCCTATTCTAGATTCTTCTCTCGTTATAGATATTGATTATGTTTTGGAAGCTGCAGCGCCAGGTTCTGATTTTGCAATGCCAATTGAAGCTGGTAAAACAAGTAACCTAAATTCTATATCTTTAACAAATGCACAATTAAATGCTGTTGCATTTCAAACAGGGATTCCTGTAGATACCGCTGGTGACCTAGAATTAAGAATTAAATCTACCATCACAGATACCGCTTCAGGTACCGTTTTAGAAAGAATTTCTGATACAGTAACGATTAATGTAACGACATATCTAACTGTTTTAGATTTATCTACAACTTGGGGTATCGTTGGTTCTGCAGCGAATAATTGGGGCGCAACTCCAGATTTACCAATGTTTACAACAGACACTGATGGTGTTTTAGTAGCCTATGTAAACTTAACTGATGGAGAATGGAAATTTAGAGAAAATAACGACTGGGCTAATAATTTAGGTTCTGGTGCAGCCGCGGATGACGTGTCTTCTGGTGGAGGAAACTTTACAACGGTAGCTGGCTCATTTAAAATTACTTTAGACTTAAAAAACAATAAATTTACCAAAGAAAATTTTTCTTTAGGTATTGTGGGTGGCGCTTATAATAATTGGGGAGCAACTCCAGATTTTATGCTAGAATACGATCCGTACTCTGATGTTTTTAGAGGAATCGTTACTTTGATTGATGGAGAAATGAAATTTAGAATGAACAATGACTGGGGTACTAATTATGGTGATAATGGTAATGACGGTACTTTAGATAATGGAGGAGCAAACATCGTAGTTGCAGCTGGTATTTATATTGCAACCGTAAATATGAATGATTTAACGTATTCTTTAGAAAAAATAGACCATGTTTGGGGTATTGTGGGTGGCGCTTATAATAATTGGGGTGCAACACCAGATGCTCAATTTAACAGAGATTGGTCTAAACCTTTTAACGATGTTTGGATCTTAGAAAATGTGACGCTAATTGATGGAGAATATAAGTTTAGGTCTAACAATGATTGGGGAACTAATTATGGTGATGACGGAAATGATGGTATCTTAGATAATGGTGGAGCAAATATAGTAGCAACTGCTGGTACTTATTCGTTTTCATTAGATTTTTCTGATCCTGAAAATCCAACCTATACAATTAAATAAATTTTAATCATAACTTACAAGAGCTATCTAATTAAAAGATAGCTCTTGTTCGTTATAAACTGAATCCTATGAAAAAGATTACATTTCTCTTATTTCTGTTTTTTTCAATTATTACTTTTAGCCAAGTTACCATTACACCAAGTAACTTTGATATCAATGAGTCTATTACAATAAGCGTAGATGCAAATAGTACAGCTACTGATTGCAATGGCCTTAGCAATCTATCAAAATTATATATCCATTCTGGCGTTGGTACTGATGCAGATCCATGGGGCACAAAAGTAGTTGGTAATTGGGGTTCAGATGATGGTGTTGGAGAAATGACCTTTAATGCATCTAACAGTCTTTGGGAAATTACCTTTACACCAAAAACATATTACGGTTTAACCGATGACCAAGCAAGTGCTATCACTAAAATTGGAATGGTTTTTAGAAATGAAAGTGGTACTCAAGAATTAAAAACGAATGGGTGTACCGACTTTATTTTTAATGTTGGTACCTTCCAATTAACCCTTAATACACCTTTAGAGGAAACTTCTATTTTAAACTCAGGGGAATCATTAGCTATTAGTGCTACAGCGTCTTTAATTTCAAATTTTAATTTAAAAGCAAATGGCACATCAATAGATCAAAAAACAAACTTAAAAACCTATAGCTACGCTCCTACTGTTATAGAAAATACAACGTTTGTTTTAGAAGCTTCCAATAACGGAGAAATAGTAAACACAACTTTTCATGTAATTATAAAACCAACAGTTGTTGAAGAGACTCTTCCAGCAGGTATGAAAGATGGTTTTAATATCAATGAAACGTCTGTAACATTTGTACTCTATGCGCCAAATAAAGAATTCGTTCATTTAATTGGAAGTTTTAACAATTGGGCAGTAAGTGATCATTATGCATTAAAAAAAGATGCTACAAAAGATCGTTTTTGGATTGAACTCACAAACCTTCCTACTCAAGAAGATATTACATACCAATATTTAGTGGAAGGCACTTTAAAAATAGCGGACCCCTATTCTACTCAAATATTAGATCCCAATGAAGATCAATATATAGATGGCATAACCTATCCAAATATGCCCACTTATCCAACGGGTGAAACAGAACATGCAGTAACTGTATTCAGAACCGGTGATGCTCCTTACACGTGGCAAACAACAAATTTTAAAAAACCTGCAAAAACAGATTTAGTAATTTACGAATTATTAATAAGAGATTTTGATGCATTGCATAGTTTTGATGCTGTAAAAGCACGTTTAGACTATTTACAAGAATTAGGCATAAATGCCATTGAATTAATGCCTGTAAATGAATTTGACGGAAATGTATCTTGGGGATACAATCCTTCTTTTCATATGGCGCTAGATAAATATTATGGCTCTCCTACTGCTTTTAAACAATTAATTGATGAATGCCATAAACGTGGCATTGCAGTAATTCTTGATGTTGTTTACAATCATGCTTCTGGTCAAAATCCGTTGTACAGAATGTGGAACACAAATGGAGGTGGTTACGGCGGTCAAGCAAGTGCAGATAATCCTTTCTTTAATCAAACAGCCACACATAGTTACAGTGTTTTTAACGATTTTAACCACAGTCAACAAGCTGTAAAAGATTACGTAAAAAGAACCACACAATTTTGGATTGATGAATATAAAATTGATGGTTTTAGATGGGATTTAACAAAAGGTTTCACTCAGAATTGTACAGAAAATGATGAAACTTGTACAGGTAACTATCAAGCAGACAGAGTTGCTGTTTTAAAGGAATATGCAGATTATCAATGGGAAAAAGATGCCAGTTTTTACGTTATTTTTGAACATTTAGGTGGTAATACTGAAGAAACCGAATGGGTTAATTACAGATTAAATGAAGGAAAAGGAGTTATGATGTGGGGAAATCATAATTATCAATATAACCAGTCTACTATGGGGTATGGTAGTGATTCAGATTTTTCTTGGATTTCTTATAAAAACAGAGGTTGGTCTACGCCTGGAAACGTAAGTTATATGGAGAGTCACGACGAAGAACGCTTAATGTATAAAAATTTACAATTTGGTAATAATGCTCAAGCAAATGCAAATCCTCCGTACAATGTTAGAGAGATCGATACAGCACTAGAAAGAGCAGCATTAGCCGGTGCATTCTTTTTTACAGTACCCGGACCAAAAATGATTTGGCAATTTGGAGAGTTAGGTTATGATATTTCTATTAATCAAAATGGTAGAACGGGTACCAAACCTATTCTATGGAATTACTTATCCAATCAAAATAGAAAAAAAATAAACACTACTTGGTCCAAACTAATTAAGTTAAAACTCAAATATGAAATTTTTAAGACTTCAGATTTCACTTTAGATGTTGCCAATGCTAGCGGATTAAAAAAAATTCATTTAACAAGCCCTGCTGCAACGGGCATACAGCATATGGTCATTATTGGAAATTTTGGAATAACAACGCAAGGCATCACGCCATATTTTCAACAAACTGGAAACTGGTATAATGTATTAGAAGATAATGCCATTATAACAGTTACCAATACCGCAGCAGCCATAACATTAGGTCCAGGAGAATTTAAAGTGTATGCAAATCAACCTGCAATACTCGCAAATAATGATTTTATTTTAGAAAACGAATCCATAACACTTTATCCAAATCCAACTTCTAGAAACTTCTCTCTCTCTAATGAAGTTTTAGAGGTAAGTATTTATAATATTACAGGGAAACAAGTAAAAAAATACACGAAGAAAGTAGTGCAAAGCAACTCCTATTTGGTGTCCGATTTAACTACAGGTATTTATTTTGTTCGTATTAGAAAAACGAATAACCAAATATTTACAAAAAAGTTAAGTATCAATTAGTCTAAATTTAAACACCTAAAAAACAAAGATTGATAAACAGAGGCTAGTTAGAGCGCGGATTTTATCAATTTTTAAAAATGTTAGCCCTATGCGGATTGAACGACACCATAACAAAAAAAATCTCTTTTTATAGAAATTAAGCATTTTGCTTATTCCTATAATTCAATTATGACCGTATATTTATACTTTCTTTTTCATAGCAATTTCCCACCTCTCA
>Ga0208971_1002263_pt1 | contig 10480 bp, 9 predicted proteins | sample AOAMet1_18_M0_10_2_FD_188229 | JGI IMG/M metagenome (GOLD analysis project Ga0208971, IMG submission 188229) | Ammonia-oxidizing marine microbial communities from Monterey Bay, California, USA - CAN11_18_M0_10 (SPAdes) | ecosystem: Environmental > Aquatic > Marine > Intertidal zone | place... | reverse complement strand
CTCAAGGCTACCCGCTATTCAGGCAGCCGCCCCCCCGAATTTCTGCTGACCCACCCAATTACCGAGAAACGCATAGCCGATGCTCGCGGCCGCGCCATGGGTGCATCCATGCGTCACTATCCGCGCAGCCCGGAGTTTCACCTGATCAAGGCTCGGGCTCTGATAGCCATATCTAACAAACCGTTGGATGCCATTAAGCGATTTAATGCACAGCTCAAAAGCAACCCCCAGAATCCACAGGCTATTTATTATGGTCTAGCTCTGGCCCATACCAAAGCTGGCAATTACAAGCAGGCCCGCCAGATTCTCGATCCGCTACTGAGAGATAACCCTTACCAGCTATCCTTTCAGTATGCAGATTTAGAGCTGGATATAGCGCTCAGCCGCTATGATCAGGGGCTAACCAAGGTAGACAAACTACTGCGCCTCAGCCCCAACAGCTATCCCCTGACCGCCATCAAATCCGAGATTCTATGGCAGGCTCACCGCTATGAGGAGGCTGGATCCGTTTTGACCGCACTGAGTCGAATGCGGCCGGAAGACCCCATGATCTGGTACAGGCTGGCTGAGGTGCGCGGATTGGCGGGTAATATCTCCGGGGTTCACGAGGCCAGAGCAGAGTACTTTATATTGGTAGGCGCCCTGGATATGGCGAGAGAGCAGCTGACCCTGGCTGCAAAACTGGTGGCCGCAGACTTTAAGCGCTCGGCAATTGTCCTCCAGCGCATAAGAGATATCACCGCATTGGAAGATCGCATAGAAAAGCTCTAGTGGCTTTTGGTCGGGTAATTGGTTATCTGACAGCTGGAGCTAGATCTATAGCCTGGAGGCCAGGAGCTTAGAACGCAGCGAGACCTAGGCTTTAAAGTTCATCATCCGCTCAAGGGATTTATAGGCCTGGCGACCCAGTGCAGGCTCTACTTGAATTTCATTGCTGCCCTGCTCAAGACAGTCGAGCAGGTTTTGTAGACTATTCATACCCATCCAGGGACAGTTTGCACAGCTGCGACAGGTGGCTCCACTGCCACCAGTGGGGGCGATCAATAATTGTTTATCTGGCACCGCCTGCTGCATCTTATAAAAGATACCCTGATCAGTTGCCACAATCAGTTGCTGCTGTGGCAGGTTTTTGGCGGCAGCGATCAGCTGCGAGGTAGAACCAGCCACATCTGCTATCTCCACCACCGACTCCGGAGACTCAGGGTGCACTAACACCGCAGCGTCGGGGTAGACCTTTTTCAGATCCAGAATTCCTTTGGCTTTAAATTCTTCATGGACAATACAGCTGCCGTCCCACATCAACATATCGGCACCGGTATTTTTTTGCACATAGGCACCCAGATATTTGTCCGGTGCCCAGAGAATCTTCTCGCCCTGCGCATCTAGATAGTCCACCACTTCTAGAGCAATGCTGGAGGTGACCACCCAATCGGCCCTGGCCTTAACCGCAGCTGAGGTATTGGCGTAGACGACCACTGTGCGATCCGGGTGCTGATCACAGAAGGCGGCAAACTCATCGATGGGACAACCCACGTCAAGGGAGCAGGTGGCCTCCAGACTGGGCATTAAAACCCGCTTGTCTGGGGTCAAAATCTTGGCGGTCTCGCCCATAAACTTAACCCCGGCAACCACCAGGGTTTCGGCTTTGTGGCTATTGCCAAAGCGAGCCATTTCCAGGGAGTCCGAGACAGTGCCACCGGTCTCTTCGGCCAGAGCCTGAATCAGTGGGTCTGTATAATAATGGGCAATAAGCACTGCATTTTTTTCAATTAACAGCGCTTTGATTTTATCCTGCAACAGCGCCCTGCGCTCAGCATCAATTTCAGTGCTGGCGGGCACCTGATTGAGATAGGTCTCAACCAGCTCCCGGGGGCTCTGATACTCGGCTGTACCGCCTGTCTGTTGCTGATCGGTCATAATTCCATCAATACTCAAAGTCTGCTTGCAGGCAGATAACTAGAAACGCGATAGCCAGTAAACCACTGCGACCATGATAATAGAGAGTACGGCTATAACCGCAATTGCATCTGCTTTTGAATCACCTGCTGTGTCTGGTTTTGTTTCTTTAGCCATGGATAGGTTCCTGTGTTTCAAGTATTTATTTCAAAGGGGTTTTTTTTCCGACGCGCATTCTAACAACCAAATCTGTAACTGTCTTGCATTCCAGAGCTCAGAATCCAAACAGCCCATTATATCCAGCGTATTTGGCTATGCTTGACGAAAATTTAGCCTCAGCTAGCCTTATTCCCAATAGATAGCCACATATAGGCAAATAATAATTCAAAAGAATAACCCCTGACGTTATCATAGCGCCCCTAATCTAGCTGCACGTAAACCAGACCCACATGTATAAATACGACCAATACGACCAAAAGCTTGTCGATGAGCGCGTCGAGCAGTACCGGGATCAAACCCAGCGCTACCTGGCTGGCGAAATCTCCGAGGAGCAATTTCTGCCCCTGCGCCTGCAGAACGGACTCTATGTTCAGCGCCTGGCTCCCATGTTACGCATAGCTGTGCCCTATGGCCTTCTGAGCAGCAAGCAGGTTCGCAAACTGGCCCATATCTCGCGCCGCTACGACAAGGGCTATGTGCACTTCACTACCAGACAGAATATTCAGCTTAACTGGCCCCAGCTGGAAGAGGTGCCGGATATTTTGGCAGAGCTGGCCAGCGTTGAAATGCACGCTATTCAAACCAGCGGCAACTGTATTCGTAACACCACCACAGATCAGTTTGCGGGTGTGGCCAACGATGAAATTGAAGATCCCAGACCCTGGTGCGAAATTATTCGCCAGTGGTCTACTCTGCATCCGGAATTTGCCTTTCTGCCCCGTAAATTTAAGATTGCTGTCTGTGGCTCGGAAGAGGACAGAGCGGCATTTTTACTCCATGATATTGGCCTGCAACTGGTAGTAAACGACCAGGGCGAAACCGGCTTTCAGGTTTATGTGGGCGGCGGACTGGGTCGCACGCCTGTCATAGCCTCACTGATTCGCGAGTTTTTACCCAAGGAACATCTGCTCACCTATCTGGATGCTATTCTCAGGGTCTATAACCGCTACGGCAACCGCGACAACAAATACAAGGCGCGAATTAAAATCCTGGTCAGAGCCTGGACTCCAGAAGTCTTTGCTCAGCGAGTTGAGAGCGAGTGGGCCCATTTAAAAGATGGCCCGGCAACTCTTAACGGCAGTGAGATTGAGCGGGTCAAAGGATTCTTTACCCTGCCCGACTATCGCTCGATCGACCAGACCTCTGTGGACAGCCAGGTAGCGGCTCTTGCCGCGGACAACCGCGCCTTTTCTCGCTGGCTAGACCGCAATGTAAGGGCTCAGAAACAACCGGGCTACGCCTCGGTCAGTCTGTCCCTCAAGCCGGCGGGGGTGGCCCCTGGTGATGTCACTGATCAGCAGCTGGAAATCATTGCCGATCTTGCCGATCGCTTCTCCTTTGGGGAAATTCGCTCCACCCACAACCAAAATGTGGTGCTGGCAGATGTGGCTAAGGACGAACTCTTCGAGCTCTGGCAACTGGCAAAAGCCGCTGGCTTAGCTACGCCCAACATTGGCACCATCAACGATATGATCTGCTGTCCCGGTGGCGACTACTGCTCCCTGGCCAATGCCAAATCTATTCCCGTAGCCGAGGCCATTCAACGAAAATTTGACGATCTGGACTATGTCTATGATCTGGGGAATCTGGAACTCAATATCTCCGGCTGCATGAACGCCTGTGGCCATCATCATATAGGCCATATAGGCATTCTGGGTGTGGATAAAAAAGGCGAGGAGTGGTATCAGATTCAGCTCGGCGGCAGCGCCAACAAAGATGCTGCACTGGGCAAGGTGCTGGGTCCCTCTCTATCCAGGGATGCGGTGACAGACAGCATCGAAAAACTACTGGATGTCTATGTGGAGAATCGCCTTGAAGGTGAGGCTTTCCTGGGCACCTACCAGCGCATTGGTATCGAAAAGTTTAAGCAGAGGGTATATGGCACAGCTTCTTAAAGAGGGTCAGGTTGTAGATAACAGCTGGTCCACAGTGGTTGAGGATGCTGGCGATCTGCCCCCCGGCGATATTTTGCTACCCCTACAGCGCTGGCTACACCAACATAGCCAGCTAAGCCAGCACAGCGGCAGAGTCGGCCTATGGATTGAGGGCAACGAGGAGATTGAGGCTGTCGCCGAGCAACTTATCCAGGCGCCAGTAGTGGCTATCCGCTTCCCCAAGTTTGTGGATGGCCGCGGTTTCTCGGCAGCCCGTCTGCTGCGCGAGCGCTATGGGTATCAGGGCGAGATTCGCGCCACTGGTGAGATAATTCGCGATCAGTTATATTTGCTGCAGCGCTGTGGCTTTAACGCTTTTGAGTTTGGCGAAGAGGTTGATCTGGCCGAGGCCAGCAAATCTCTCGCAGACTTTTCTGACGCCTATCAGGTGGCTGCGGATCAGCCAATACCCCTATTTAAACGTCGCTAGATACTCTAGCTAGGCGGGCCCATGGAACATGATGTAATACAGACATTTTTCCTTATTTTTAGTGGCGCAGCTGCCCTTGCCTCCCTGGCTCTGATAGGTCGTCAGCCCCTGCTGGTCGCCTATATTGCTCTGGGTGCCATACTGGGCCCCCACGGGCTGGGTATGGTGGCCGATGTAGAGTTAATTGGCCAGATCGCCAGCATTGGCATTATCTTTTTGCTGTTTCTTCTGGGTCTGGATATGCAGCCCCAGGCTCTGCTCAATGTACTCCGCCAGGTCACCCATATTACTTTAATCAGCTCGCTGCTATTTGCCGCCGCTGGCTACGCCACTGCCTATCTGTTTAATTACTCCCATCTGGAATGTCTAATCATTGGCACCTCTATGATGTTTTCCAGCACCATAATAGGGATCAAACTACTGCCTACCACAGTGCTGCACCACAAGCATTCCGGTGAACTGATGATTGGCATGCTGCTGATGCAGGACTTTTTAGCAATCTTTGTGCTGCTGGTGCTGATTTCAGGAGTATCAGAATCCAACAGTGAAAACCTGATTACCTTTGGCAAAAGTCTAGTGGCCCTGCCCCTGCTGATTGGCGGCGCCCTGGTGGCGGTTAGGGTGCTGTTGCAGCCCCTGTTTGCACGTTTTGATCGCATAGGTGAATATGTGTTCTTGCTGGCTATCGGCTGGTGTCTGGGTGTAGCTGAACTGGCCGAAATAATGGGCCTTTCTCGAGAAATTGGCGCCTTTGTGGCCGGCATATCTCTGGCTACCAGCCCTATTGCCCAGTATATAGCCCTCAACCTTAAGCCTCTGCGAGACTTCTTTTTAATTCTGTTTTTCTTCTCTCTGGGGGGCGCCTTCGATCTGGCTCTGATTCCCCATATTATTGTTCCAGTACTGGTACTGGCCGCGATCATGCTCTGTATAAAACCGGTAATCTACAAGTTTCTGCTGGCTAAAAGTGAGAGCAAGGCCCTGTCCTGGGATATAGGTTTCCGGCTGGGTCAAAACAGTGAGTTCTCACTGCTGATTGCCTACCTGGCATTTAATACTGGTCTAATTGGCAATAATGCCTCACACCTTATACAGGCCGTGGCCATTGTTACCTTCCTGATATCCAGCTACATAGTGGTTATCAACTTCCCCAGCCCTATAGCCATAAGCAGTCGCCTGCGTCGCGACTAGCAGTTGCGCCACAGAGGTTGAGTACTGGAGCATTTAGCCCTGCCCGGCGGTTATTTTCTGCTATCCTGATATTGATCCTACAGCAAACGGACTATTAATCAGGATCCACAATGCAGACAAATGGGATGTCTAGGGATTATGAATCGAACCTCAAGAGTACTAAGAACCACCAGCGACACCAGTCTTGCCAGCGAGCTGGCGCAGCGCACCCTCACTGATTACAGTATCAGCACTGAACTGTCTTCAGAGCTCAGAGTGGGCACCCTGGCCTACTTTAGTATCCAGCAAGAAATTACCCGCAAAAGCTATCAAGTCTGGCAGCCCATTGCAGATTGAGCGCATAGACCCCCTGCTCAAGGCTCTGGTTGACAGTATTATTCGCAATCCCGCCGCCGGGGTCCGGCTGGCACGCCTTAAGAGCAAGAGCAGCTATGCTCATCGCCACTGTATTTCCTGCGCTATTCTATGCGCAGTTATGGGTCGCCAGCTGGGTTTTGATACTGAATCTATGCGCAGGCTCAGCCTGGCTGGCCTGCTGATGGACAGCGGCAAGTTGCTATTGGCGGACAGCCTGTTGCGCAAAACCCAATCCCTCAGCCCAGCTGAGCAACAGGAGACCCAGCGACATACGGAGCTAGGGCTCGAGGCTGTAGCCAGCGCCGACTTGCCAGAAGAAGTACTGCAGGTAATTCGCTATCACCATGAGCGCTTTGATGGCAGTGGCTACCCGGATGGACTGAGTTGCACCCAGATACCATTATTCGCCCGAATTGCAGCTATTGTTGACTGCTATGACGCCATGACCAGCCCCAGATACTATGCCACGCCCATAGTTCATTCCGAGGCTATTATGAAATTGGCGGGCTGGCGCAAAACATTGTTTCAGAAGGAGCTGGTAGATACCTTTATCCAGGCCATTGGGCTCTACCCTCCAGGCTCACTGGTTGAGCTGACCAGCGGTGAAGTCGCAGTGGTCAGTGATTTCCGTGTGGGTATGGGCAGAAAGCCTGAGCTAACCGTTATTCTGGACGCCAACAAAAACCGCCTGACCAGAAAAAAAGCCCTCAAGCGCACCGGCAAAGAGGGCAATATTGATATAGCTAAAACCTGCCCCCGGATGCCTATAATCTCGATCCGGAAGCACTGTTTTAAGCTAAATTTTCGAATGGTTGTAGGATGTACTGTAGGCTAGATTCTAGACCTGCTTGTGGGAATCTTGGGTCAGGCGCGTCCACCACTTTAGCAGCAGGCGATCGGCGCTCTCTTCTGCAGCTATGCCCAGACGCTCGTACAGCTTTTTCTTGTGCACGTAGGCCACCTCGTAGACATCGGCTTCCTGAATGCGCGTTACCAGATACTCATCACTGGTCTGTACATCGTCCACCATTGCCATTTCCAGAGCCTGGGAGCCGTACCAGGTCTCACCAGTGGCAATCTTTTCTATATCCAGCTGTGGGCGTCGCGAGGACACATGGGCCTTAAATAGCTGGTGAATATCTTCTAGATCCTCAACAAATTTCTTGCGCCCCTTGGTGGTATTCTCACCAAACATGGTCATGGTGCGCTTGTATTTGCCCGCGGTAAGAATCTCGTAATCCACATCGTGCTTCTTCAGAACTTTATTGAAGTTGGGCAGCTGGGCAACCACACCTATGGAGCCAATAATGGCAAAGGGTGCCGCCAAAATCTTGTCGGCCACACAGGCCATCATATAGCCGCCGCTGGCCGCAACCTTATCCACACAGACTGTCAGCGGTATCTGAGCCTTGCGAATACGATCCAGCTGAGAGCTAGCCAAACCATAGCTGTGCACCATACCGCCGGGGCTCTCCAGCTTGACCAAAACCTCGTCATTGGCTGTGGCCTGAGTGAGCACCGCAGTTATCTCCTCGCGCAGATGGCTAGTAGCCGAAGCGCTGATATTGCCATTAAAGTTGAGTACAAACACTCGGCTTCTGGCCTGGGTCTCTTCGCTATCCCCAGTATCCGCCTGTTTGCTGGCTTTTTTATCACGCTTTTTATCGAGCTTAGCCTGCTTCTTTTTCGCCTTGTGGAGTTTTTTCTCCTCTGCTTTTTGCAGCGCCTCATCCATAGTGGCAATCAGCATGGCTTCACTCATATCATTAAACTGCTGATTCAATGGGGTGATTTCCAAATGACCTTTATCAGCCTGCTGTTTCTTTTGGCCAACAGTCACAACAGCAGACACAATAATGACCACAGCAATAACCACAGTCGCCACTTTGGCCAAAAACAGCCCGTATTCAGCTAAGAATTCCAAGTTCCACTCCAACAATATTCAAAAGGTAAATTATAGTTCAAATTGGCAACTGCTACTGTTGCGCCGAAGCCTGATCAACAAAGTGCTTGATCAGTCGACCAGACATAATGGTGGGCGGGGGTACATAATGGGGTAAATCATCGTAGCGGCACCAGTGGGCCTCGCTGATTTCAACACCATCCACCACAATCTCCTCAGTCACAGCATCAGCAATAAAGCCCAGCATTAACTGCCCCGGATAGGGCCAGGACTGACTACCCACATAGCGGATATTAGTAATTTCCACACCAACTTCTTCATACACCTCACGGTGCAGTGCCTGCTCAGCACTTTCACCAGCCTCAATAAACCCGGCCAGCGTACTAAACATACCATCGGGCCAGTTTGGCTGACGCGCCAATAGACAGTGATCGCCCCTGGTGACTACCACAATAACGCAGGGGGATATGCGCGGATAGTTATTGATATCACAGGGCTCACAGCGCATGGCATGCTCAGTGACCGACGAGCTCATCTGAGTGCCACAGCTGCCACAGTACTGGTGCTTGTCCTGCCAGTCGAGCAACTGCACTGCGCGACAGACCATAGTAAACTCTTCGTCTCCAGACTTAGCCAGCAGGCTGCGCAACTCCATGGCACTGAAGTCCGAGGCCGCCCTGGCATCCTCAGACAGAGCCCAGACCTGACAGTCCACTCCCTGCCACTGGCCCAGTAACAGCCGTCGCTCGCAGAAAAACTTTAGCTGGTCAGCTGTCTCATGATCAATAAGCACTGCCGAGCTGGGCCCGCCACCATCCGGCACCAGGATATCCCGACCAATCACGGCCAGAATCCAGCGCTTTTCTGTATTTAGAGGCTTGGGGTTGGCATGGAAGCCATTGGTAATCTGCGCATTGGACAACGGGATAACACCTTATGTTTGGCTATTCTAAACGGCTATTTTGAAAGGCTCTTGTAAAAGCTCTTATTGCTTGCAAACTGACTGCGCTGCGGCTAAGGTTTGAGCCTGATTTTGCGCTAGTCTAACATGAATAAACCCGGTGGACTGCCCGGTCTATAAGACAATTAACTCTAAATATATAAACTTGAGGGATACTTGATGACTCCAACTTTGCCACAGGCATTTAAAAAGAACTTTCTCGGCAACTCGCCCGGGTGGTACGAGACGGCAATTATTGCGTTTTTAATCCTTAACCCCATCGCCCTCTACCTCTTCGGCCCCTTTATTACTGGCTGGATGTTGATTGGAGAATTTATTTTTACTCTGGCAATGGCCCTCAAATGCTACCCATTACAGCCAGGCGGACTGCTCGCCATTGAAGCCATAGCTCTGGGTATGGCCAGCCCCGAAGCAGTCTACCAGGAGACTGTCGCCAACTTCCCGGTGATTATGCTGCTGATGTTTATGGTCGCCGGCATCTACTTTATGCGCGACATACTGCTGTTCACCTTTACCAAAATTCTACTCGGCGTTAAGTCCAAAACGGCATTGTCGTTTTTGTTCTGTTTCGCTGGCGCAGTGCTGTCTGCCTTCCTGGATGCTCTGACAGTTACCGCAGTTCTGATTACCATTTCGGTGGGCTTCTACTCGGTGTACCACAAGGTGGCATCGGGCAAGAAAATCATCGATGAAAATCATGACCATGCCGACGATAAAAGCCTGATATCCAATCATCGTCAGAACCTCGAAGACTTTCGCGCCTTTCTGCGCAGCCTGATTATGCACGGCGCTGTGGGTACAGCTCTGGGTGGAGTAATGACCCTGGTAGGCGAGCCGCAGAATCTGTTGATTGCAGAGCGAGCCGGTTGGGAGTTTATGGAATTCTTTACCCGCATGGCGCCAGTGACCCTGCCGGTGTTTTTCTGTGGCCTGCTGACCTGCATACTGCTCGAAAAAACCAAGATCCTCGGCTACGGCGCTACCCTGCCCGACGCAGTGCGTCAGGTACTTAAAGAGTCCAGCGACCACGAAGATTCAAAGCGCACCCAGCAGGACAAAGCTGCACTGATTATCCAGGGCATAGTTGCCGTTATTCTGGTTCTAGCTCTGGCATTCCACATAGCTGAAGTGGGCATTATCGGTCTGATGATCATAGTTCTGCTCACCGCCTTTAATGGTATTACCGAAGAGCACCGCATCGGCCACGCCTTTGAAGAGGCCCTGCCCTTTACCGCACTGCTGGTAGTGTTTTTCGCCATTGTGGCAGTAATCCATGAGCAGCATCTGTTCTCTCCAGTTATTCACTGGGTGCTGGCAATGGACGAGTCGATACAGCCCGGCATGTTCTTCCTGGCCAATGGTCTGCTCTCTGCTATCAGCGACAATGTGTTTGTGGCTACTGTATATATCAATGAGGTACGAGCTGTACTGGATGCTGGCGATATTAGCCGCGAGCACTTCGACAAGCTGGTTATTGCTATCAACACTGGTACCAACCTGCCCAGCGTGGCAACGCCTAATGGTCAGGCAGCCTTCCTGTTCCTGCTGACCTCTGCATTAGCCCCGCTAATCAGACTGTCTTATATGCG
>Ga0208971_1002262_pt1 | contig 10487 bp, 11 predicted proteins | sample AOAMet1_18_M0_10_2_FD_188229 | JGI IMG/M metagenome (GOLD analysis project Ga0208971, IMG submission 188229) | Ammonia-oxidizing marine microbial communities from Monterey Bay, California, USA - CAN11_18_M0_10 (SPAdes) | ecosystem: Environmental > Aquatic > Marine > Intertidal zone | place... | reverse complement strand
AGCAGCGGTTCTAGTTGGGATCACACTTGATTTGGTCGACAAGGAATTGCTGGTCTATTTCATGGCGCTTGATAACGTGAAATTCCGTCGCAAAGTTGTGCCCGGTGATGTACTTGAAATGCACGTCGAGGTAACACGCGGGCGCGGTAAGGTTTGGAAATTCCATGGCGTTGCATCTGTGGATGGTGAGGTTGCCGCCGAGGCCGATTTGACCGCAATGTTCGACATGACAGGCGACTAATATGAGCATCGATACCACTGCAAATATCCACGCATCTGCAGTGGTTGAAGAGGGCGCCATCGTTGGGCCTGATTGTCAAATCGGGGCATTTTCCGTTGTTGGGCCAAATGTGCGCCTAGGGCGCGGTGTGATCATCAAAAACCACGCTGTTGTAACGGGCTGGACGGAAATTGGCGATGAAACAATTGTATTTCCTTTCGCTTGTGTGGGCGAAGTCCCACAAGATTTAAAATACGCAGGCGAAGAAACACGTCTGGTTGTCGGCAAGCGCAATCGCATTCGTGAAGGGGCTACGCTTAATCTTGGGACAGCTGGCGGTGGCGGGTTAACCCAAGTGGGCGATGATTGCCTATTTATGACAGGTGCGCATGTTGGCCATGATGTGATTGTTGGCAATCGCGTGATTATGGCCAATCAATCGGCCCTCGCTGGTCATTGTATTGTCGATGATGACGTAATCATTGGCGGCCTTTCTGGCATCCACCAGTGGGTGCGGATTGGCAAAGGTGCTATTATTGGCGCCGTAACAATGGTCACGAATGACGTGATACCGCATGGACTGGTTCAAGGCCCTCGTGGCACGCTAGATGGGTTGAACCTTGTTGGGCTGAAACGCAAAGGCGTTGATCGCACTGACATTATGGCATTACGCGCGGCGTTTCAGGCTTTGGCACAGGGCGAGGGTGCTTTCCAAGAACGGGCACGTCGTTTGGGCGAAGAAAACGAAAGCGACCTCGTTCGTGAAATCGTTGATTTCGTTCTGGGCGCCAGTGATCGTTCTTATCTAACACCGAGTTGATATCATGACTGTTGGTATCATTGCCGGAAGTGGTTCATTGCCCGAAATGTTGTCTGCTGAAACGGCAGGGGTCTTGGTGCGCCTCAAAGGCGTCGCAACCACGGCGAACAGCAAAAATACAATCATAGAAGCCGAATTTGAACGATTGGGTGAATTGTTCGCGGCTTTGCATGACGAAGGAGTAACCAAGCTAGTATTTGCAGGTGCGATGCAACGTCCGGCCCTTGATCCTGCGCGTCTTGATTCAACCACGATGCAATTGGCGCCACGTATCATGGCCGCATTAGCCAAAGGTGATGATGGATTGCTTCGCGAAGTTTTGGCCATCTTCACTGAAGCAGGATTTGAAATCGTTGCTGCCCACGATTTGTTGCCAGATCTTTTGGTGATGGACGGAATAATGTGTGGTGCTGAACTGGATAAGTTACAAAACGATGCTCTGCGTGGTATTGAAATCCTTGCGGCCCTAAGCCCACTTGATGTGGGGCAAGGATGTGTTGTCAGTAACGGACAATGCATCGGCATTGAAACCCTGCAAGGCACCGATCAATTATTGAAATTTGTACAAAACACCCGTGTTCAGTTGCCCAAAGGTGGGGTTTTGGTGAAGCGCACAAAATCTGGTCAGGACTTACGCATTGATATGCCAACCATTGGCCCCGCCACGATCAAAGCTGTAAGTGATGCAGGGTTAACCGGCATTTGCTTGCAGGCAGGACACGTCATGGTTCTAGATCGTGCGCAGACTATTCAATTGGCAGATGACGCGGGCATCACCATCTGGGCCAGTGCATGAAGGATGTGAATGCGCCTGTGTTCTTTCTTGTGGCGGGTGAACCTTCGGGCGATCGATTAGGTGCCGCATTGATGAAGGGGCTGCGCGAACTGGTTCCAGACGTTGTTTTTCATGGCGTTGGCGGTGTTGAAATGCAAGCGGCAGGCCTGAATAGCATTTTCCCAATGGATGAGCTTAGCGTTATGGGGCTGGCTGAAATTCTGCCTAAATACTTCGCCCTAAAACGTCGTATAAAACAAACCGCTGAGGCGGTGATTGAATTGTCACCCGATGCCTTGATCACAATTGATAGCCCGGATTTTTCATTTCGTGTGGCTAAACAAGTGAAAGCGGCAAGCGACATTCGCACGGTTCATTATGTGGCCCCTACTGTTTGGGCATGGCGCCCAGGGCGCGTTGCCAAACTGCAAGGCGTGATCGACCAAATGCTGGCGCTTTTCCCGTTTGAACCAAAATACTGGGCGGACAGCAGCATTCAATGTGATTTTGTAGGGCATCCAATTGTGGCTGAAGTGGCGGCAAACCCCGCTGATCTGCCTGCTGTTATTGATGAGAAGAGGAAAACACTGGTCGTTCTACCGGGGTCACGTAAGTCTGAAATTAAACGTTTGGCGCCAATTTTTGGGGCGGCAATTCATAAGATCAAGGCGGTGCATCCGGATTTGCAAATCACAGTTGCCGCGGTGCGATCTGTGGCAAATGAATTAACGCAACAAATGGAAAGCTGGCCTGCAGGCTGTTTACTCTTTGATCCCAGTGGCATGTCGGTTGAGACAGCCGAGGCGCAGAAACGGGCAATATATGCGCAGGCTGATTTTGCGTTGGCGGCTTCTGGCACCGTTTCATTAGAATTGGCGGCTGCAAACACGCCAATGGTGGTTGCCTATGATCTTGCGCCTCTTTCGCGGATCATCATGCGCCGTCTTTACCGTCAAGATACAGTAACTTTGGTAAACTTGATCAGTGACACTCGCCATGTGCCAGAATTTTTGTTGGAAAATTGCACGCCAGATAAAATCACAAAAGGTGTCACATCGCTGATGAACTCGGATCAAGTGCAAATGCGCCAACGTGATGCGATGAGCGATACAATGGCTGCATTAGGGCAGGGTGGTGAGGCCCCTGGTCTGCGGGCTGCAAAGGCAATTTTGCGTGATCTTAGTGATCGTCCGGCGGAATAAGTCCTAGGCCGCGCAAATAGATCCCAATACCACTTTCAAGGAGTTCCTCGGGTGGAAACTGTCCCTTGGCCCCAGGATTGCCTCGGGCAAATAATTCGACAACACCGTGACTTAGCGCCCAAATATGGGCGGAAAACATCGCAGATGGCGGACGTTTGTCGGCAGGAATATGTTGTGAGAGGGAATCTGCGGCGCGGGTAAGCACGCCTTGGGCACGGGTGGCGGCCAAATTAAGATCGGGATATGCATTTAATGAAAGGCCACTTTCAAACATTGCCTGATAATGGCCTGGATATTTGCGTGCAAAGGCAAGATAGGCACGACCTGTTGCCTCAAATGCGGCCAAGGCTGAGGGTTTCCCATCACGATAAGCGTATTCCATAAGGTCCGCGAAAATGTCGTACCCTTGTTGCGCGCCTTCCGCGATTAATTCTTCGCGGCCACCGAAATGACGGTACACGGCAGCGGGCGTAACCCCAGCGGTTTTTGCCGCCTCGGCCAAGGTGAAACCAGTTGGCCCCTTCTGTTCGATCAAAATCAACGCCGCATCGACCAAAGCCTGACGTAAATTTCCATGGTGATAGCCGCGTTTAGACATCCCAGATATCTGGCCCGCCGCAAATTTGGCTGTCGATGTCATTGACGAAGGCATCATCGCGACCCGTATAAGGAAGCCGTGATAGAACGGTTTTGATCGCAGCAATCCTTGCACGTCGCTTGTCGTCTGATCGCACAACGGTCCATGGTGCATTTTCACTGTGGCTGCGGGTTAAAGTTTCCTTGATGGCGTCAGAATAAGCATCCCAACGGTTTAGACCTTCAACGTCAATCCAGCTTAGTTTCCATTGCTTTAGCGGATCTTTTTCGCGTTCCAAGAAACGGTTCAACTGTTCCGCACGTCCGACATTCAACCAAATCTTAGTCAGATAGATACCGTCATTAATCAACAGATTTTCATAATCCGCCAATTGACCAAAGAAAACCTCTCGTTGATCGGGGGTACAGAATTCAAACACATGTTCCACAACACCACGATTATACCAACTGCGATCAAACAATGACATTTCTTCGCGTGCAGGTAATTCTTTGATATAACGTTGGAAATACCATTCGCCCTGTTCGCGTTCGGTGGGTTTGGTCAGGGCCACGATCCGCGCAATTCGCGAACTAAGGTGTTGGGTGATCCGCTTGATTGTGCCGCCTTTGCCAGCCGCATCGCGCCCTTCAAAAACCACTGCTACACGGGCGCCAGTTTCCTTAACCCAAGCCTGCATTTTGACCAATTCAATCTGCAAAGCGGCCATTTCCGCCTCGTAGTCCTGTTTGTTCATTACTTTTGCAAAAGGGTATTTGGGATTTAGAACATGCTTCTTTTTGGCCGTCGCAATGGCGTCACGCACATCTTGCGGCGCATCATTTTTGTAATAAGCACTGATTTTGCCGTCAAAAGGAAGGGTCATTGTGGGCTCCGATTTATTATTGCCAGCCTACCGCGAATTCTGTGGGCCGCATAGCGCCTAGTTGCCAATTTCAGCCATATCGTAAGGGGTGGATTGGTAAATTTGGTTCAACCAGTTTCCATAAAGCAAATGCGCGTGGCTGCGCCAACGATTAAGGGGCGCGCGGTTGGGATCATCATTGGGATAATAATGACACGGCACATTTATTGGCGTGCCCGCTTCAACGTCGCGATCATATTCTTGTTTCAGCGTGCCATCATCATATTCAAAGTGGTTAAATATATAAAGCGCACGATGGTCCTTATCTTCAACCAAGGCAGGGCCTGTTTCAGGTGAGCCAAGCAAAGTTTTCAACCCATTTGCCTGATCGATTTCATCCTGTTTCATTTCCGTCCAGCGGCTAACGGGGATCACGCATTCATCGGAAAAACCACGTAAGAAAGGCGAGGCCTTTTCAAGGTTTTCATGACGAAAACACCCAAATGCCTTGGCATCCAGCATATGTTTCTTAACACCGTGAAAATAGTTGATCATGGCCATGCCACCCCAGCAAACGCCAAATGTGGAATGCACATTGGTCTGCGTCCAATTCATCACCTCAATCAGCTCGTTCCAATAGGTCACATCGCTGAATTCCAAGTGTTCAATTGGGGCGCCGGTGATGATTAACCCATCAAATTTCTCATCCTTAACCTCTTGAAAAGGTTTGTAGAACGTTTCCATGTGTGCCGCTGACGTATTGCGGGTTTGATGTTCTGACATGCGAATTAGGGTCAGATCAATCTGCAAAGGCGTGGCCCCAATGAGGCGTGCAAATTGGGTTTCTGTTTGAATTTTCTTGGGCATTAAATTCAACAGGCCAATTTTTAGGGGGCGAATGTCTTGACGTGCGGCTTTGCGACGTGAAATCACCATCACGCCTTCTTCTTCCAATACTCGGAAGGCAGGCAAGTCAGAGGGTAATTTTATCGGCATGATATCGTTCCTAGTGGGGCTATTTACGTAAGCTTAGTTTGCTTGTTTTCCAAGGGCATCAGCAATGAGCCTGTCAAAATCAGTGGCATTTGACACATTGGCAACATCATCTGCCATAACTGTAACCCCCCATTTTTCAGCCATTGCGGCATAGATCGGCTCACGATGTTTCATTGCTTGACGATATGTCCAACGCACGAAATCGTCTGGATCAACTTTATCTTCAGCCACACCGTTAAGTGACAGATATTGTGACCATTTTTCCGTTAGAAACGCGGGTGAATAATACATTGGCTTTGGTGCACGATCAAAACGTGCAGCAAGGCGATCTATGTGACTATCGTCCCCCTTGATCCAAACCAACAAGTTGTCTTGTGACAGGGAACTAAGAACAGGGTCATCCGGATTGTTTGGTTCAACCACTTCACAAATCGAGCCGCCGGTATCGCAGATGAAATGCGGATAACCATAAATTGCCTGAGCGCGATCAATGAAATATCGGCTGTCCAAAAGTGACGCTATTTCTGCCTCTCGATGCAATGCTTGGCGCCGCATATATTCGTCAAACGGCACGCCGCCTTTGGCAGGATCCCCTGGTTTACCCAAATAAGTAGAAAGCGGGGCAAGATTGTTAAACGAGATATTTGACCCGATATAGATTGAATCCGTACGCAAAAGATTAGCTATGAAGGGTTCTTTCATGGCCTCGCGTTTGATGTTGTCTAAGATATGTTCACCCATATAACGGGTGCCGATACGGTAATCGATGCTGTAATGATACCACTCGCCAGTATCGCGCAACATATTGGCGACATGGGTTTTTCCCAAGCCTGACATGCCAAATATCAACACACGTTTTTCACGGGCGTTGTGCCACTCATCAGCAGAATTATAAAACATGACGCGCCCTTTGTTTTTTTTATCTTAGGTAACGCCAAAGCCCGTTTCGATCAAACAGAAAACCGTCGTCGCAAGTATTGTTCCAAACGTCCATCTAGAATGAACATGCCAAGCGCAAGGACGCCAAAGCCGATGAATGCGCGAAAATGCAATGCTTCACCTAAAACAAGCGATCCTAGGATAACAGCAACAGGTGGGATGAGCAGGGTGCAAAGCATCAAATTTCCACTGCCGGCCATGCTAAGCACGCGGTAATACAGCAGGTAGGCAAGCGCCGTTGCAAATACGGTCATGTAAAAGATGGCCATCCAAGTGCTTGGCATAAGGGTCAAGTCAAATGGTCCTTCAAAGTACCAGGCCAAAGGCACCATGATTAGTGTGGCCGCTGTCACCATACCTGCTGCCGATAATTGCGGGGGTAAATGCCCTAGTTGGGCCCGTGCCCATGAGCCAGCCAATGCATACGAAAACGTCGCGCCCAAAATGGCTAATTGCGCCAATGACTTGATGTTAAATTCTTGCAGGTTCTCTAACCCAAGCGTAATGGCCATACCCAAAAAACCTAAGACTACACCAATGCCGCGGCGTAGGGTAATTGGCTCGTCTTTGAAAAACAAAGCCGCCAAAAGAATACCAAAGGGTGCAGTTGCGCCGTTCAAAATTGAGGTTAACCCCGTTTCGATATAAAGCTGACCCCAAGCAAAAAGGGCAAATGGAATGGCGTTATTTAACGCACCCATAACAAAGAATGCGCCCCAAATTTTACCACTGCCAGGAATAGAAATACCGCGATATAAAACAACGCCCCACAAGATAAACGCCGCCCAAAAGATACGATGCGCCACAGTTGTGAAAACGCCAACTTCGTTCAACGTAATGCGCATGGCCAGGAACGATCCGCCCCAGATCAACGCCAGCAATAATAGTTCGCCCCACGCGCGGCTGCTTAATGTTTGGTTTTGTGTCATGCCTGCGATTTAGCTTTTGATTTGATCTGTTGTCGATCCGTTTTTTGCGCAACAAAAAAAACCCGCCACATTGGGCGGATTCTTATTCACATTTCGAGAAGTTCTGTATTTAGAACCGATACCCAATTTTCATACCAAACGCCAAGGCGTTGTTGCCCGAAAAATTGGCCAATGCTACGTTCGTGCCTGATTTTGGATTGGCATCGCCAACTTTAGTATAGCTTACACCTCCAGAAATTTCGACTATGTCCATGGTGTATTTTAGGCCAAGACCGATACCCAATTTACCATTTGTTGGTGAAAGCGGGGATACCAATGGATCACCTTCTTTTTCATAAGAAAGCGAGATTGAGCCTGAAAGCTTGTCGCTGAATTTGCGACCGATACCAATGTTATACGTAGTAGAGTCATCCAGATCGGCCAAATCGGCGCCAAAAACGGGTGGAATTACGTCAAAATCACCCCATTTGGCATAACGAATTGAACCAAATACCAAGGTATCTGCGGCGATACCGGATTGAAATTCCAAATTCCAAGATTCTGGCGTTTCAACATTTGTTATGCCTGTTGACGCGCCATTTTCAGTCGTCGCAAAATTATGTTTCACTTTGGAATTATAAGTTAGTGCAACACGCAACGCTATTTCTGGAATTTCATAAGCAGCACCAACAGAATACCCAAGGCCCATGTTAGACGCAAACGTCGCGGCATATTGCAGGCCGAAACCCCCAAAGCCAGCACCACCCAAAGATAGATCAGAGTTTATTGTTTGCGCACGTAATCCGCCGTGAACACTAATTCTATCACTGAATTTGTACCGCAACATGGTTGTGATCGCAGATGAATTAATCTTTGCGCCTGTTGAACCAAAATTCACACCAGTCGCGCCATATGCGGTATCCGAACCAAAAGGTTGATCCAAAATAATCGCATAAGACAGCTGATCGTTTACATCGGTTTTGAAACCCAGTTGAGTTTGCGAATAATTGTTCGCTACATTGCTGATGGTTTCGGTGTTAACAGTGCCGTTCCCCACGCCACTTGCCGTTGGTTTGATCATGCCAAAGCTCAGTTCAGCATAGGTCCCTTTTTCAAACAGAATGCTCATGCTTTGCCCAGATCGATCTAATCCGCCTGCATAGGCGGATGATCCCAGCATCACGGCGCAAGCGCTAAGAATGAGTGTTTTTTTCACGCGACGTTCTCCCTTTTGAGTGTTCGTTGTCCCGAAAACAGATTTCCACAAAAAAAGCCTAAAAAATAACTTGCCTTGACGACAGCCAGCACAATCAGAGGGGTTGCGCGGCAAAAATATCACATTTAGGGTGTTTTCAAGGGTTTTTGCGGCTAGTTCGACGTCGAGCGCATCTCGGATCGAATGTTTATATAGTTCGCTGCAAATATTACCACCGCGCCAAATATGATCACGGGATCCAGTGGTTCGGCGTAAATCATTGCACCAACAACAGCGACGACTGGCAAACGGGCAAAATCCATCGGCGTTACCACCGACGCTGGTGCAAGATGCAGGGCGCGTGTCAGGCTGAAATGGGCCAATAAACCCGCGCAGCCAACCAGTGTTACCCAAAAAAGATTGATGCCACTTGGCCAAGTGATGACGCCATCAAAACCAGCACAAAGCGCCCCAAAAACAGCCTGAAGGATTGTTAACCAAAACAGAATGGTCAAAATGTTCTCGCTTTGGGTTAACTTTTTGGTGGTAATTGCTGTGATGGCAAAGGCGATAGCCGCGGTGGCGGCGGCGATGATGCCTATGCTTAATCCCATGCTACCAGGGCGTGTTACAATCAAAATACCGATAAACCCAAGACCAATGGCAAGGGATTTTGTTCTGGTGAAGCTTTCCCCTAAAAACAATGGTGCGGCAAGCGCCACCCAAATTGGAACCGTGAACTCTAACGCGAAAAGCTGGGCAAGGGGGATCAACGTCACGGCATAAAACCACAGGTTTTGCCCTGTAAAATGTGCCGCGTTTCGAAACAGGTGCAGGGGCATACGGCGGCGATGAATGTCACCCCAACGACCCAAATAGGTGATGCAGGTAACCATGATTAGGATACCGATTATGCTGCGGTACATCATGATCTCAAACGTATCCAGAGATCCACCCAATTCACGCCCTGCGATGGCCATCAAGGTAAACGAAACAATCGCACCGATCATATAGACAGCGGCTAGTTTTGGATTACTGCGGTTCATTCTTTTACTGTGCAACAGCCGGTTAATAATACGGCTTCGCTACCTTCTTGGGTTAGAATGTCAATTGTCATCGGGGCAATTGTTTGTGTCACATTGTTGGAGCAAATTGAATTGCGGATCGTTACAATCGCGGTGTCTGCTGCGGATAAGTTAATCAGGGAATAGGTTTTGGGGTCGGTACGTCCTTGTGCAATGGCCACTAATGGCACGTCAAAGGCGCGCAGCGTATTTCCAGTTCGCTGGAAAACCGCGCTGACAGTGTCTAATTCCAATGTCCAAAACGGATTTTCACCTTCGCAAAACAAAGGCGTAGTTGGGCCATTTTGGGCGAAACATGGCATTAACATGCCAAAAATCGCCCAACTTATACAAAGGGAAAATCCCTTAATCATTTAATTCCCATGCGGCCAGTATAATCGGTGTATTGCATCAATGGCCGTTTGTGTTCACTGGTGTCAAAATACTCTTCAATCGCCCTACGGGCACCGTCCCAATGACCATAATCATCGACAATGAAAGCGCCCCGATTTTCCAACAAGGGGTACAAAACAGCCATTTCTGCCTTGGTGGATTCATACCAGTCAGTATCCAATCGCAGCACAGCAATTTTTTCTGGCAAGTTGGCCTGTTCAGCTAAAGTTTGAACAACATCGCCCTTAATGAATGAAACATTGTTATGATCAAGACCTGCTTTCACGAAGTTTTGCTGGACATCCTCAAGAGAGGCGTAACACCAATCATTATAATCGCCTTTATCGGAATCCAAAAACTTAGCCATGGCGGATTTTTGGTCCTTTACAGTCATATCTTCGGCTGTTGGTTCTGTCATACCCGCAAATGTATCAAACAGAAAAACTTTGCGATCAGATTTGTATTCTTCGAAAATCATCTTAGCAGCAATCGAATTTCCACCACGCCACACGCCACACTCAACAAAGTCGCCTTCG
>Ga0208971_1002259_pt1 | contig 10489 bp, 7 predicted proteins | sample AOAMet1_18_M0_10_2_FD_188229 | JGI IMG/M metagenome (GOLD analysis project Ga0208971, IMG submission 188229) | Ammonia-oxidizing marine microbial communities from Monterey Bay, California, USA - CAN11_18_M0_10 (SPAdes) | ecosystem: Environmental > Aquatic > Marine > Intertidal zone | place... | reverse complement strand
CACGCGGAAACCGAATGGGGATTGGCGCGCGTAAACGAGCGAAAAGACGAGGTTGTAGACAGCTCAGCCTTGCTTGACATGACCGAGGTAGAAGTCATGCCTGCCCTTGACCGCGCCGCCTTAGCCGAAGTTGAAAGTGCGGCACGGGTTGTCGCCACCGCAACCGCCATTGTGCCGATGGCCCTGTTGGATGTGTTTTCGGCCCTTGTTGTTAATCTGCGTATGATCCGACGAATTTCCGAGGTTTATGGCGGGCGTGCTGGCGCGTTGGGCTCTTGGCGTTTGACACGTTCAGTTTTGGCGCATCTTGTTGCCACCGGCGCGTTGGCCGTTGGCGATGATCTTATCGGATCGATTGCAGGCGGTGGTTTGCTGTCGAAAATTTCACGCAGGTTCGGCGAGGGTGTCATCAATGGTGCGTTGACAGCGCGTATCGGATTAGCAGCCATTGATGTGTGCCGCCCAATGCCCTTTGTTGCCTTGCCACGCCCCAAAGTTAGCGGTGTCATTAAGAACGCAATGACGGGGTTGTTTGGGTCTTAAAGTCGGGTGATTATAATGCCAAGCACGATGAAACCTGCGGCACAGATTTTGGCCAACCCTAATTTTTCTTTATAGACCAACCAACCAATTAATACCGCAAACAGAATTGATGTTTCGCGAAGTGCGGTAACCAATGCGATGGGGGCAATTGTCATTGCCCAAACCGCAATCGCATAGGCACCGTAAGAAGCCGCAGACGCGATTGACCCCGCGATCCAAGCTTGGCGTGAAACCTTGAAAACCTGTGGGCCGCGCGTGGTCAGCGCAATAATCCCAAACATTGTGCCATCTATGAGGAAAAGCCATCCAACATAGGCTGTTGGATCGCCCGATACCCGTGCGCCCAATCCATCAATGATTGAATAACTGGCTGTTGCCAGAGCCGATCCAAGGGCAAATGGCACAAGGCGGCGGCTTTCACCGCTGGTAAAAACGCCGCGTGCCATCAGCAAAATTCCCAGTCCCAATATTGCTACGCCAAGATATTCGAAAGCGGTTATTGGATCGGTCAGATAGAATAGTGAAAACAGTAATACAGCCATGGGTGCAGCACCACGTGCAATCGGATAAACGCGGCTAAGGTCACCCTGTTCATAGGCATACGTTAAGAATAATTTATAGGCCGTATGGGCAAGGCCTGATCCAACCAACCAAATCCAAACATCCCTGCTTGGCCAGTCACTAAATGAAATGACAACAAGGCCAATAAATCCTTGGACGATGGAAAGGATCAGCATGATTGAAAAACGGCTTTCGCCAATTTTTATCAACGCATTCCAAAAGGCATGCAGAAAAGCCGCCCCAAGGACCGCAAAGAAAACGAATAGTGTCATGGCGCGACGTTGACCAGCATTTTAGATGCCGTCAATAGCTTGTTATAAGAGGATTTTGAATGTCGAAAATCTTCGGCTCTGGCGATGCCAGGTCGATTAAATGGGTTTGATACACATAGTGTGGGCCGCGTAAGGTAAGTGCTTTGCGGCAGAGGTTAAGATGTTACCTCAAAACTTTCGACTCAGGGCGTTTTTGTCCCTGACCGGTTAAATATAGCACATTTTGGGGAATTTTCAAAATTGCGACACGTTGGGTGATCGGAGATTTTGTATTTTAATTTTATATCAACGACTTGCTGATTAGACGAAAAAGGGCGGCAGTAACTGCCGCCCTTTGAATTTCAGAAATTTAGATCGCGTCTGCGCACCGATTACAAAGATCGGGTTTTACGCCTGTGCCTACTTCTGGCAAAATTTTCCAACAGCGTTGGCATTTGTCACCCTCGGCTTTGTCAAAGACCACTTGGATCGCAGATTCACCTTCAAGCGAAAACGCGCCTTCTGGTGCTGCATCCGTGGACACCGCAATACCTGATGTGATGCATAGATCGGCAAAGTTTACCGTCTGCAAAATATCAGCCGTTGCCTGATCCACATAAACCGTGGGTGCCGCCTCAAGCGAGGCACCGATGGTTTTTTCACGACGCTCCACCTCGAGTGCGCCAGTCACCACGCGGCGTGTTGCGCGAATAGTGGCCCATTTTTCGGCCAATTCGTCATTGCGCCAAGCGACAGGTGTTTCTGGGAAGTCGTTCAGGTGAATTGAATTACCTTCACCTGGGAAGCGTTCCAACCATACCTCTTCCATCGTGAATACCAGCACGGGTGCCAACCAACTGGTCAGACGATGGAACAAGATATCCAAAACGGTACGCGCGGCCCGACGTTCTGGTGTGTCACCATCGCAATACAAAACGTCCTTGCGGATGTCGAAATAAAAGGCCGACAAATCCGTTGTAGCAAAGGTAAACAAGGCTTGGAAAACACCTTGGAAATCAAACTTGGCATAGCCAGTTTGAACGACCTCGTCCAATTGCGCCAAACGATGTAATACCCAACGCTCAAGTTCTGGCATTTCAGCCGCATCAACGCGATCAGCCTCACTGAATTGATCAAGTGAACCAAGCATAAAGCGCATGGTGTTGCGCAAACGGCGATAGCTGTCTGCGGTACCTTTAAGGATTTCGGCGCCGATACGTTGGTCGGCCGTGTAATCCGTCTGGGCCACCCATAGGCGCAAAATGTCTGCACCGTATTGCTTGACGATGGTTTCCGGCACGATGGTGTTGCCGATGGATTTGGACATTTTCATGCCCTTTTCATCCAACGTGAAACCATGCGTCACAACATTGCGGTAAGGCGCGCGGCCTGTGGTGCCAACTGATTGCAAAAGCGATGAGTGGAACCACCCGCGGTGTTGATCAGTGCCCTCCATATAAACATCTGCAATGCCATCGTCAGAACCATCGGCGCGATCACGAAGTACGAAAGCGTGGGTGGAACCTGAATCAAACCAAACGTCTAAGATATCGAAGACTTGCTCAAATTCATCTGGGTTAACAATGCCGCCCAAGAAACGCTCTTTGGCACCATCTTTATACCATGCATCTGCACCTTCAACTTCAAAGGCTTCAGCGATGCGGGTGTTCACTTCTTCGTTGCGTAACAGGAAGTTATCATCCGTTGGCAATACACCGATGCGCGTAAAGCAGGTCAAAGGAACACCCCATGCGCGTTGGCGTGAAAGCACCCAATCAGGGCGTGCCTCAATCATAGAATGCAGACGGTTACGGCCAGATTGCGGCGTCCATTTTACGTTGTCAATTTCAGTCAACGCACGTTCACGGATTGTCTTGCCGTGGGTGTCTTGTCCGTCATTGACGGGTTTGTCGACAGCCGCAAACCATTGTGGCGTGTTGCGATAAATGATCGGTGCCTTGGAGCGCCAAGAATGCGGATAACTGTGTTTGATCTTGCCACGGGCGAACAGCCCGCCAACCTCGGCCAGCTTATCAATCACGGCTTTGTTGGCATCCCCTTCGCCACCTTTGCGGTTTAGAATGTATTTACCGCCAAAGAATGGCAAATCAGCACGGAAACCACCATCGTCCATCACGTTATAGGTGATGACCTGTTGCAGCATGTTGAGATCGCGATAGAGTTCGTACTCTTCCATACCGTGGCTGGGCGCACAGTGAACAAACCCGGTGCCTTCTTCATCCGTCACAAAATCCGCAGCGCGGAAATCACGTAGATCATCCCATTCGCCATTGCTGCCTTCGGTTCCAGCAAGAGGATGGGCAAGGCCGGTTTCGGACAAATCACCAGCGTCTGAGATGCGTTTGAATGCATCAACGCGCGCCTTTTCAAACACGCCTTCGGCCAAGTTATCAGACAAGATATAACGCTCGCCCGTTTTAACCCAATTGTCGTCAGCAGCCTCGGTTACCTCGTAAACACCGTAAGAAATCGTATCCGAATAAACGACGGCTTTGTTTGAAGGGATTGTCCAAGGTGTCGTTGTCCAAATGACAACATGCGCGCCCTCTAATGCGGCATTGTTGGTTTGGGCGACTTTGAATTTCACCCAGATGGTAAAGCTTTCTTTGTCATGATACTCCACTTCGGCCTCGGCCAAAGCGGTTTTTTCAACAGGTGACCACATCACAGGTTTTGAACCTTGATATAGTGTGCCGTTCATCAGGAACTTTTGGAATTCTTCAGCAATCACGCGTTCCGCATGAAAATTCATTGTTAGATATGGATCGGCCCAGTTGCCCTCGATACCTAGACGTTTGAATTCATTGCGCTGAATATCAACCCAACCTTCGGCAAATTTGCGGCACTCTGCGCGAAATTCATTGACCGGAACGGCGTCTTTATTTTTGCCCTTCTTGCGGTATTGCTCTTCGATTTTCCATTCAATCGGCAAACCGTGACAATCCCAACCCGGAATATAGCGCGCGTCATAACCCATCATTTGATGCGAACGAACGATCATATCTTTGATTGTTTTGTTTAATGCGTGACCGATGTGCAAATGGCCGTTCGCATAGGGAGGGCCGTCATGCAGCGTGAATGGCTTGCGGCCTGTTTTGGCACGCAGCGTGTCATAAATCCCAATCTGCTCCCAACGATCCAACCAAGTGGGTTCGCGTTTGGGCAAACCAGCGCGCATTGGGAAATCGGTTTTTGGCAGGTTCAGGGTTGATTTGTAGTCTACTGTTTCAGGCGTATCGGCGCACATCGGTGGCATCCTTGATCACGTAATTTTAAGGGGGGTACTTGGTCGGCGCGAATTCTCAAACGCCTTGGCCCGGCCGCTCATCTTTAGAAGAACGCCGGGGATATAATTCGTATAATGATCAAGTTCATGTGGATCATAGGGGCGTTATAAGGCGAAGGCCCAATAGGGTAAAGGGCCTATGCCGCGGCTTTGGTTGGAAAGATTTGCTGCGCAATGCCTGCAAATGTCAGATAGAGACTAGAGATTACCAAACCCCAATGCGCCCAGCTTTGTGGATCAAAATCCACCCATGCAGCCCAACCAGCGAAAAACACCCAAGACAGCGTGATGGGCAACGAGACAACGCGCCACCGTTCAGTGCGGACTGGGTGAATGAATTTCAGTGGCACAAACATCGTGATCGACAGCAAGCTGACGATGCCCAAAATGATGTAAAAATTGGGCTCAATCGCGAAAAGAACCAATACAACCATATGCCAACAACCCGGAAAGCCCGAAAAACTGTTGTCCGTTGTTTTCATGCGCGTATCGGCAAAATACATGGCAGAGGCAAAAGTGATGACGATGATCGCAAACCAACCTGTCCAACCCGGCAAAAGCCCGCTGCCAAACAATGCAAAGGCGGGAATAAACACATACGTTAAGTAGTCGATAACCAGATCCAGCAGAACGCCGTCAAATTCCGGCGCATATTTCTTGACGTTGAATTTGCGCGCAAGTGGCCCATCAATGCCATCGACAAAAAATGCAACGACCAGCCATAGAAACATTAATTCCCATTTGCTTTGCACAGCGGCAAGTAATGCCAACATGGCAAAAACAGCACCAGTAGCGGTTAACAAATGGACGGACAGGGCGAGAGTTTCTTTTTTCATGTCTGGCCTCTTACGCCTTTTTACCGGATTGGCAATTGAAAACTGTGTTCATGCTTTGGGGTGTGCCTTGTCGTATACTTCCATCAAACGCGCCGTATCAACGGCGGTATAGGCTTGTGTGGTCGACAATGACGCGTGACCTAGCAATTCCTGAATGGATCGAAGATCGCCGCCTGCTTCTAGTAAATGCGTGGCGAATGAATGGCGCAACGCGTGGGGCGTAGCGGTGGCGGGCAGCCCAAGTTGCATGCGGGCCTTGGCAACAACGCCTTGAATAATACGGGGATTTAGGGCGCCACCTCTGATGCCGCGAAACAAGGGGCTATCAGCCTCGATTGGATGTGGGCAGGCACGAATGTATTCATCGACCGCGCGCTTGGCGGCAGGAATAACCGGCACAATTCGTTCCTTGCCACCTTTGCCCAGAATTCGCAAAACATCCGGCAATGGCGCATCAGATCCCAAAAGACCTAAGGCCTCGGAAATGCGCAAGCCACAGCCATATAAAACGGTGACAACGGCAGTATCACGCAATCCGACCCAGTTTTTTTCAGATTGCAATGGAACCGTGTCAATCATGGCCCGCGCTGCATCTGGCGCAATGGGGCGGGGCAACTTCTTTTGAAATTTCGGTGTGCGGGCCGAAAGAACAGCGGTTGGTTCAAACCCTTCGTGTTCGCCGAACCAGCGATAAAAAGATTTAACAGCCGACAGCTTGCGCGCAAGCGAGCGGGCAGAAACGCCCGAACCACGTTCAAACGCCATCCATGAGCGGATATCGCGTTGACCCACTGCTTTTAATGCTGAAATACCGCTGGTTTCTCCGAAATGCTGGGTCAGAAAAGACAGAAAACTGGTTAGATCGCGTGTGTAAGCATCCAACGTATTTTGGGCGGCGTCGTCCAAAGATTTGATGTGGGATAGCCAGTTTTGCAATGCATCGCGTTGAGCAGGTGCAATCAAAGTCATGCTTGGCTCATGCCAACCAGCGGCGCATGACACGTTCAAACACCCCCGCAAAGAAGGTCAGCAAATCGGTGCCATGATTAGGTTTAAACTGATGGGGATCTTCGGCGCCCATGACCAACATACCAGGCAGACGGCCCTCGCCAAAATCAAGCTTCAACAGTGCCTCAGAATGAATCCAGCCTGCGGCATCGCCATAGATATCCTCATTGGCCTCGGCAACTTGGCGCAATGTCACTTGGCGGGCGGGCATTTTACGCCCTGACGTTACATATTCATCGATGAAGCCAGGGGGAACAACAGCGAGCACGCGGCCCATTTGGGCCACGCTTTCTTTTCCATCATCTTGCAACGTTTCCAGCACCAATTTGATGCGATCCACCCTTAAGGTTTCTGCTATCTCGGTGCCAAGCGTCTGCAAAAACGCCTCAAAATCGTAAGAATCAAGCAAGGTTAAAACGGCACGGTGAATTTGATTGGTGCCAGCCAAATTTTCATAAGCCGCTGCAATCACACTACGGTGCGTATCCTCAAGTCGGTCAAGACGTGCCTCAAGACGTTCCATTGCAATGCCACGCAGATCGACAATGTTATTGCCGAGCTGCTTTTCATTGGCCGCAATTAGCGCTTTCATCACGTCGCGATCGTCCAATACCATTTCTGGATCAGAAAGAATTTTTTCCCGTAGTTCTTCCACGACTTTGCCTTGCTCTTCACCCCGAATAGGAGCGTTATACACAGTTTAGTAAAAAAATCAGAGGATTTTTTGACCAGTCTTCGCCCAATCCTTCATAAAGGCCTCTAGACCTTTGTCTGTAAGGGGGTGTGAAGCAAGCTTTTTTATCACTTCTGGTGGGGCCGTAATTACATCGGCACCAATGCGCGCACTGTCAGTGATGTGGTTTACGGTGCGAATTGAAGCAACCAGAATTTCAGTGTCATAGGCGTAATTGTCATAAATAACGCGGATGTCGTTGATCAAATCCATGCCATCAATGTTGACGTCATCCAAACGACCAACAAAGGGTGAAATGAATGTGGCGCCAGCTTTGGCAGCCAACAACGCTTGATTGGCACTAAAGCACAACGTGACGTTGACCATCTTGCCTTCGCCTGACAAAACTTTACATGTCTTCAATCCGTCCCATGTCAAAGGAACCTTCACGGCGATGTTTTCACCGATTTCAGCCAACTTGCGACCTTCGGCGATCATGTCTTCGGCTTTGGTTGCGACGACTTCGGCGCTGACCGGACCATCAACCATGGCGCTGATTTCGCGGGTCACTTCGATAATGTCGCGACCAGATTTCATGATAAGTGATGGATTGGTTGTTACACCATCGACCATGCCCAGATCATTCAGCTCTGCGATTGCATCGATTTCGGCGGTATCTACGAAGAATTTCATGCGTTTTCCTTTGATTGCTTGGGCGTCTTCTAGACCAAGGCTGCGTTTCATTCCAGTACCAATACTGGCTTATAGGGGCCGTTTTGATGAATGAACTAACCCATTTTGCAGAAAATCAGCTGGTTTCCGTCTTAACGACTCAGCCAATTGACCGTTTGTTGGACTATAAAGCGCCCGAAGGCGGATGCTTTTTGGGGGCGTTTGTTGAGGTGCCGTTGGGGCCGCGTCGGGTTATTGGTGTTGTTTGGGGCGCTGGGAAAGGCGACTATGACATTATCAAAATTCGCGCCGTTCACCGCGTGTTAGATGTGGCGCCGATGGGTGCTGACATGCGCGAATTTTTGATCCGAGCAGGCGAATATACGATAACGCCCATGGCCACGATGTTACGGCTAGCTACACGTGCGCCAGGATTGGGTGACCCACTTTCTATGCGCAAAATTTATCGCATGGGTGAGGGCGTTCCTGATCGTGAAACCCCAGCACGAAAGAAAGTAATTCAAGCGCTTGCAGATTACGGTGAACTGGCTTTTACCCTGCGGGAACTGGCCGAAATGGCAGGGGTTTCATCTTCTGTTGTTAAGGGGCTGGTCGCCCAAGGTGTCGTGGACGAGGAAGACAGCCCCCGTGATTTGCCTTACGGAAAACTGGATTACACGTTGAAAGGTAAAGAGTTATCCAAGGATCAAGCAAATGCTGTGGATAAGCTAAAAGAAGGTTTGCAATCAAAAGTATACGGAACAACCTTATTGAAGGGCGTTACTGGCTCGGGGAAGACCGAAGTGTACCTAGAGGCCGTTGCCGAGTGTATCAAAAATGGCCGTCAAGCTCTTGTTTTATTACCAGAAATTGCACTTACTTCACAGTTTTTAGACAGGGTGCGCGAGCGTTTTGGCGCAATGCCCGCTGAATGGCACTCTGGTGTGACCCAAACCGAACGTCGTCGATGCTGGCGTATGGTAGGGCAAGGCAATGCCGAATTAATCGTTGGTGCGCGATCGGCGTTGTTTTTGCCGTTCCGTGATCTGGGCCTGATCGTCGTCGATGAGGAACACGACACGTCATACAAACAAGAAGACGGCGCGCTTTATAATGCCCGTGATATGTCGGTTTTAAGGGCGGCCATTGGCGGGGCACAGGTTGTGCTTTCGTCTGCCACGCCCAGCCTTGAAAGTTGGGCCAATGTCGAGGCTGGAAAATACCAGCGCTTGGATTTAACCAGCCGTTTTGGCACTGCTGTTTTGCCATCAATGAACGCCATTGACATGCGGGCGGAAAACTTGCCGTCCAATCGTTGGATATCGGAAAAATTGCAAAGTGAAATCAACACTCGGATTGGCAAAGGTGAGCAATCGCTATTGTTCATCAACCGCCGTGGCTTTGCCCCAATCACATTATGTCGGGCCTGCGGGCATCAAATTGGCTGTGATCAATGTGACGCCCGCATGGTTGAACATAGATTTCAACGCCGGTTGATGTGCCACCAATGTGGCGAGACCAAAGCGATTCCAGAAACTTGTCCAGATTGCGGGGCCGAGGATAAATTGGCCGCTGTTGGGCCCGGGGTCGAACGTTTAGGCGAAGAAGCGGTCGCCCTTTTCCCAGATGCGCGGATCGCAGTATTGTCATCTGATCTTTTTGGATCAGCACGCGCCATGAAAGCGCAGATAGAAACGTTGGCAAAAGGCGAGGCAGATATCATTATCGGCACGCAATTGGTGGCAAAAGGGCATAATTTTCCATTGCTCACCCTTGTTGGCGTCATTGACGCCGACCTTGGATTACAAGGCAGCGATCTAAGGGCCACGGAGCGAACATTCCAATTGATGCGACAGGTTTCTGGTCGCGCTGGGCGCGCCGAAAAACAAGGCGCCGCATTTTTGCAAACTTATCAACCAGAGCATCCCGTCATTCGTGCGGTGTTATCTGGTGATGAAGAAGGGTTTTGGGCCGCCGAAGCAAATGCACGCAAATCAACCGGCGTGCCGCCATATGGTCGTTTGGCTGGGATCGTTTTATCCAGTCCTGATGAAAATGAAATACACATGCTTGGCAACGACATGGCACGCCGAACTGGGCCACTTGCCGCAATCGGTGCCCAAGTATACGGCCCAGCGCCAGCGCCCATTGCCCGCGTTCGTGGCCGCCACAGGCTTCGTCTCTTGGTGAAATGTGAAAAAAACCGCCCCCTTCAAGCGGCGCTGCAAAAGTGGGTGGCACAGTTTAACGTACCTAAATCCACACGCCTAAGCATCGACATCGATCCGCAAAGCTTCTACTGAGACGAGAAGACCTTTTTCGGTCGATTAAAGGACACCCCATGCGCGAAATTTCATTAGCCGAGGCGAAAGGCTTGCCACGTTGGCGCCAACCCATTGCTTTGTTAGTAATTTTCGCCATTGCCATGCCATTGGCATTTAACGTTTGGGCGGCGCTGCTGAATAATTTTGTAATCGAGGTCGCTGATTTTGACGGTGCAGCCATTGGATGGCTACATTCTATCCGCGAGGTGCCCGGTTTTCTGGCGGTGGGTGTGATTGCGATCATCATGTTTATGCGAGAACAATTGCTGGGCATTATTTCTTTGGCGTTACTCGGCGTCGCGACCGCAATAACA
>Ga0208971_1002250_pt1 | contig 10511 bp, 8 predicted proteins | sample AOAMet1_18_M0_10_2_FD_188229 | JGI IMG/M metagenome (GOLD analysis project Ga0208971, IMG submission 188229) | Ammonia-oxidizing marine microbial communities from Monterey Bay, California, USA - CAN11_18_M0_10 (SPAdes) | ecosystem: Environmental > Aquatic > Marine > Intertidal zone | place... | reverse complement strand
GTTGATGACCGGTTGACCGATGAGGTCGTCGTTGAGCAGGTTGGCGTTGATCTCCTGTTCGAACAGGGTGTGATTCGGACTGTCGACCACGATTTGGTATACGGTCGCCTCTGGTGAGGAGGAGGGGGCCATCCCGTAATTGATGATGTGGAAGACGCCATTGTCGGCGACGAAGTCGGTGGCGATGATGTTGGCTCCGTCGATGGTCAGCCCGTTGGCATTTTCACCGACCACGGCGTTCTCCCCGTTCAGGGTGGACAGGACCATCCCAGGCTCAAGGTCTTCGGCCAAATAGGTTCCCTCGATGATGTGGTATTCCAAGATGTCCTCGATGTCCGGGATGTTGAGCATGTCGAACTGGTTGAGGTTCATCAAGTCTTGCAAGGCAATGATGGCGTTGGCATCAGGGAGAAAGAGGGTGTGGTCTCCGTTGCCTCCCATGGCGGCCAAACAGTTGGGACAGTTGTACTGCATGGCCCAGAAAGAGGCGAAGACGTCGGGCATGTCCTCAAAATTGCCTTCCCATAATTCGTTCAGTAGATCTTGGAGCGTGAAGGCGTCGACGGTGATGGAGCCCACCATGCCGAGCTGGGCCTGAAGGCCGATGCTGGAATCGAAGTTGTAGATCCCGGGAATGTCGAATGTCACGATGCCCATGCAGGTACCTTCTGCCGTTCCTTCAGTTTGTGTGAGGTAGAATTCGGCCGGATTGTTCCAGGGCTCGCCAGTGAGGGTGTTGGAGATTCCATTGATGTCGTGGGTGCCTTGAACGTTTACAAACGCTACAGTTTCTCCGGGAAGGATGGTCAATTCCGTTGGGGCGAAATAGAAGTCGGCCACCGCGATGATATGGTCAGCTTCGCATTGGGCTTTACCCTGAAAAAAACAGAACATCATGCTGAGCATGATCAGAACGCGGCTGGGAAGGGTCATCGTTGGTGCTTGTTTTTTACAAGTAATCAACCTGTGCGATGCTGCCAATGTTCATCTAGATCTCCTCGAATGTTTCCTTTGTTGTCCTGATCTTCTGTCACAATGAAGAATGCATTGACCTGTGGTGTGCTCATGGCTTGGATGTGCCTGGAAAGTGTCGCGCAGAACACGGTTTGCTTGCCTGTGGAGGGCAATCCGTTCTCCAACGAACCGGCTTTTGCTCAGTTTACCCAATCGGTGCACGTATTGGATTGCTTTCATGTTTTGGCCGAGCCGGTCATTTCCGAGGCCCAATTGTTGCATGTGGCGAGTGTGGTCGCGGATTTGCTCGATCAAAATGAAGACGGCGTGGCCGATGACCCCCAGCTGCAGTCGGTCTTGGCCAATGGCGGGGCGTTGATGCCTGTCTTGGCCTATGAGGGCTCTCCCGCCGAAGAGGACCTTTGGGATCAATACGAGGGCGATGGGATTTCCGCGGTGCTTTATGCAGATGAGGTCAATCCGGCCCGCCCAGGCCGTTGGGGGATGGATGCCACTGTGGAGGAAGTATTGCATGCTGTCCACATGGTGGGTTTCATTCCCATGCACCCCGATGCCTTGGGTCTGGTGCCCGGAAGCTCAGCGCTAACAGCGGCCATGGATGCCGCGAGGGGTGGACACTTCACAAAAGTGCCACGTAGGTATCCTGAATCGGCTTGGTACCATTATGACGACAGGACATGCGACTATGGCTGCATGGCGGTGGAGTATTTGTATTGGGTGACGGTGACGCAAATGGGGCTGTTGGATGACCCGGAGACAGCGGAGGGCATTGCCGATGAATGGGTGTGTACTTCACCTGATGAGCTGTTGTTGTGTGATCCACTCGCCCATGCATTGGTCCACGATGGTCGGCTTGGGCTGCCGCTTTTGGCGCCGGATGGTCGGTATTGTCCCAGGTCAAAAACCACGACATTGTCTGAATGAGTGACGCCATGACTAGAAATGAAGGGAAATTGACCATTGTGCCCTTTGACCCTCAATATGGTCGGGCGTTTTTTGAACTCAACAAGGCTTGGTTGGACCGGTATTTTTTGATTGAACCGTACGATATCGAGGTGTTGGAGAACCCGGAGAAAATGGTGATTGAGCCGGGAGGCGAGGTCTATTTTGGATTGCTCCAAGGAAAACCTGTGGCCACGTTTGCGCTTACACCGCGGGCGGAGGGGGTTTTGGAACTCAATAAGATGGCGGTGCGCGAGGATCTGCGGTCCCTGGGAATGGGCCATCAATTGCTGGAATTTCTCATTGATTTATGCCGCCGCCGGGGCATCCGCATCATTGAGCTCTATTCGCATACCCGGTTAGAAAGTGCCTTGCATCTCTACCGAAAATTCGGCTTTGTAGAAGCGCCCGTTCCGGAGGACTGCGTCTATGACCGTGCGGACATCCGCATGCAACGCGCACTGTAAAGCAGCCTCTTTGCAAAGGGCGTTTGTTCAGCGTATTTCCAAGATCCAAGCTGTGGATGCGGGAACATGGAGCTGATTTTGATCGACTGCGGGGCGGGTGTCGTCGAGCACATCTAGGAAGGTGCGGCGTCCATTGAGGACTTCGTCGAAACGGGACAGGCTGAGGACCTCCGTTGAATCGCTTTGGTTCAACACCACCATCACGGTCGAAGCCGAGTCTTGGCGGAAGTAAACGTAAGCCTCTCCCTCCGGCACATAGTGTGTCAGGGTGCCGTTGTGGACGGCACTCGAGGTCTGGCGCCAGTGGAGGAGTCGCCGGGTGAAGTCCTGAAAATCAAGTGCTTCCGGGCTCAGTCCCTCCCCAGTAAAACCATTGGTTGTGTCTCCTGCCCAGCCACCGGGAAAGTCGCTTCGGATGTTGCCATGGCTGTCGTCCCCCGCATTGGACATGAGGATTTCGGTACCGTAATAGAACTGCGGAATGCCACGGGTGGTGGCAAAAAAGGCCACAGCCAACCGCGTCTTGAGCGCGTCATCGCCAAGTTGGGTGTGCACCCGACTCATGTCGTGGTTGTCCGGGAAGACGATGTGGTTGAAGGGGTCTGGGTAGAGGAAGTCGTTGCCGAGCATTTCGTACAGGTTAACCCAGTTGGATTGCCAGGTCTCGTCCGCGTTCATGGATTGCATGAAGGCATGGTGCAGCGGGAAGTCGAGCAATCCCGGCAAGCAGGAGGTATAGCCATCGGGATTGTCTTGGCCTTCCTGCCAATAAGCCAAGACCGCTGGGTTGAGGCTCCATTCTTCGCCACATATGTTGAGGTGGGGGTAGGCTGCGCGCAGATTGCAGGTCCAGCGTGTCATGAAATCGGCATCGGAATAGGGGTAGGTGTCCATGCGTATGCCACTGAGTCCGAGGTATTCGACCCACCAGATGGTGTTTTGAATCAAGTAGTCTGCCAGAAGAGGCTGGCGCTGGTTCAGGTCGGGCATTTCCTTCACGAACCACCCGTCGGAGAACCTTTTGAGGTCAGAAGCGGTGGCGTAAGGGTCGCGCAGGGTGGTGCGGCGGTGGGTGGTTGGCGAAAAGGTCCCGCTGTTGTTGATCCAGTCTTTGGTGGGCAGGTCGTCCATCCAAGGGTGCTCTGAACCACAGTGGTTCATGATCATGTCCATGATGAGTTTGAGGCCGTTCTGCTGCGCTGCGTCGGCCAGCTGCTGGTATTCTGCGTTGGTGCCGAAACGCGGGTCTACGCGGTAATAGTCGGTCGTGGCGTATCCATGGTAGGACCATTGGGGCTGGTTGTTTTCCAAAAGTGGGTTGAGCCAAACCGCTGTAAACCCCATTCCCGAAAGGTATTCGAGGTGGTTCCGTATGCCTGCCAAATCCCCACCGTGCCTGCCATGGTCATCGCTCCGGTTGGGCGCTTCTGTCAACCCTGATACCGCGTCGTTGTCTGGATTTCCGTTAGAAAAACGGTCAGGGGTGATCAAGCAAATGGCGTCGGACCCGCTGTAGCCCTCGGCTTTGCGCGGTGATCTAGCGCGCAGTTCAAATGTGGTAGTCTCTGCGGCCCGTTGTGGATGGTCGGGGTGAAGCCATTTTAGTTCAAGTATTCCTGGAGCAACCGATTCGGCCACATTTAGATACACGAACGCGTAGTGCGGGCTGTCCCCGTGTTCCACCTTTTCGACGGTGACGCCTGGATGGTCGACTTCAATGTCGTACTTCTTTAAATCCTCGCCGTGTATCATCAACTGCACACCCTCCACAGGCATGTCCGTCCACCAGAATGGAGGGTCGGTATTGTCCACAAATGATTGTGCCCATGCGCCGGGCACAGCGAGCATAAACGCTGTCCATGTGGCGAAAAAAAAGCTGAACCGCATCAAACAAAGAACGGTTCAGCCGAGGTAAGAACACAGGGTGGGGTGCTTCAGTGTCTTGATCCGGAAGCTTTCAACGGCACCGTCCGTGGATTCAGAGGAATGGCGGGATTCAGCCTGTCATTGGGGTCGAGGTTGCCGTTGGCTTTGGCCCTGGCTTTCCAGAATTTTTTGCGTGAGCGCTGGTGCTGCAGCTCTTTGCGGAGGTGGTCGAGCTCCGATTGTACTTCATGTCGCCCTTGTGAGAGGCAGTATGCGATAGAGCCTGCTGTCGTGACAGCGATGATGGCGATCCAGATCCAGTCAAAAAGAGAAATCATCATAGGCTTCGATTAACGTTCCCTTAATATAGGGTTAACATTGGAATTGTCCAAACCGAGGCACTTCGAGAACAGCTGTGGGATACTGCAATGGCGCATGACAAGTCCTTCCCGTGGTTGTCCATGGGAGCTACTGAGTACGGCGATTTTAGGTCTATCCAGAAATGTGGTACCCGCCATCGATGTGGCGGATCTCCCCGGTGATTCTCAAGCCTGGCTGCATCAGATGGACGATTTCCAAAGCGAGATCCCGCGGTTGAGCATTGCCCAAGGGGCTCAATTCAGCTGCCTTGGTGACGTCCTTCGGGTTGAGTGTGGCGGTGCCGGCTTTGCTGCCGAGGTACGGCGAAAAGCGCAGCGCATTGACCCGAATGCCGCGGCTGCGGCCCAGTTCATCTGCCAGCTCAATGGTGATGCGTTCCAAGGCCGCCTTGGCAACGCTCATGTTGCGGTAGGGGTGGAAGGTGACTTTTTCTGCGGCGATGTAACTCAGCGAGCAAATCGAAGAGTCCGATTGCAAAACATCAGCGTGCAGCAGGTGGTGGGTAATCCGGACCAGCGAAAAAGCCGAAACGCCGAGGGTGTCACAAAATTCCTCTTGGGTGACCTCCAGCAATGGTTTGACCTTCTTGTTACGGATGGTGCGGTCCATGGCAATGGAATGTAGAAATCCATTGAGTTTGAGCCCTTGCGCATTCAATGCTGTCGCAAGGTCTTTGATGCTGTTTTCTTGGGTGGCGTCGAGGATATAGACGGGGGTATCCGGCCCCAGTTCCTCGGCAATTGTATCTCGAAACGCCTGTTCGTTTGCACTCAAATAAGCGCGGGCTTTGTCTGATAAAGCGGTGTGGTGAGGGGTGACCCCCAATCCCGCACAAACGACTTGTCCGCCTTTTTCGACAATGGCTTTTGCCGCATGGAGGGCGAGGGAACCAGCATCGGAGATGCCTGTGATTAAGAAGCGCTTGTTTTCGAGCATGCTTAGCATTTGTAAACGGCGGCGCCCCAAGTCCATCCTGCCCCTACAGCCGCGAACAGGATGTGATCACCAGGATTGAACGACTCGGACCGCCAGGTTTCATCCAGCACGATGGGGATGGTGCCCCCTGAAGTGTTGGCATAGCGGTCCATGTTGGTCCGCACTTTTTCCCAAGGGAGGTTTACCCGCTTGGCAATTTCTTGAAGGATTCGGATGCTGGGTTGGTGGGGCAGCATGCATTGTATGTCTGCTATGGTCAATCCGCACTTTTGGAGAACAGATTCAATGGTCGGCGGGACCATGCTGGTTGCCGTATCAAACACGGCTTTGCCGTCCATTTGAAAGCAATGCAGGCCCTGTGCCAAAGTTTCGGGCGTGGTGGGGGTTTCACACCCTCCAGCGGGTACAGTAAACCCTTCTTTTCCGGCACCATCGCTGTGCAGTTCAAACTGCAGAAACCCTCGGTTCTCTTCTGTCGCCGTCAGTACGATGGCTCCGGCACCGTCTCCAAAAAACACGGAATCTCTGCGCTCCCAATCGGTAATGTTGGAAAAGGTGTCGGCCCCGATGACCATGACGTTGCGGAACATGCCTGAGGCGATGTATTGACAACCTGTGGAAAGGGCGAACAGGGCACCGGAGCAAACGGCCGAAATGTCGAAAGCCACAGCATTCCGTGCCCCAATCTTTTCTTGGACGGCACAAGCCGTGGCGGGAGCGGGTCGGTCGGGAGTTGCCGTAGCCAATACGATGAGGTCAATTTCCTCAGCGGTGATGCCGGCAGATGCCAGCGCATTTACTGCGGCTCCTGCAGCGATGTCGCTCGTAGTTTGGCCATCGACCACACGGCGCTCTTTGATGCCGAGCCGCTCTTGAATCCAAGCATCGTTGGACCCCACTTTTTCGAAGTACTGGTTGGGAAGTACTTTTTCCGGTACACATGAACCGGTTCCGAGAATGATGGCGTTGGGCATGGCGCAAGCGGGCTTGGCCCAATGATACGCTAATCGTGCCCTAACCTTTTGATTTTCAGCAGTGTACTACGTACACGATGTTTGGCTATGTCCTTGATACAGTGAGGACTTCCCATTTTCATGGTTTCCGACAATTTTTTGTTGGAAATCAACAATTGCAGGAGGCAAGGCAGGGGTCACTCCAAAATCAAGCGGAAGACCTTTGCTGGAACCCCACCGGTAAAGAACCGCGCCATGTACAGACCCGCTGGTATGCCGTCCAATTCGATGCGTTGTGCCCCCATTCCTTTGGCAGTGGAAACCTGCTTGCCCTGTGCAGTTTGCAGGGTCATTTCCCACGCTACATCTGAGGGGATGTCTCCGATGAAGACGCTGCCACGTGCCGGGTTGGGCCTGAGGTTCATCGAATAGAAGGGGGCATTGGACTCCAAGATGTTGTTCGTCCCTTCGCAGACTGAGATGTTGAGTGCGCTGGTTGGGGGAACATTGCTCACGTTCTGGTCCACAATGATGTTGCCCTCTTCATCTTCTACGGTGTAACTGTGCTCACTGGAGAAGGCCCCGCTGTTGACGACAAAATCCACATTGCTGCCTTCCTCCAAGTCCACAAAACCCACGAGGTGCTGTCCATTGAACCAATAGCCACCGATGACATCGACCAATGCATCGCCGTCATACACTTCTAGGCTTCCAATGTCCCAGCCGTCAAATTGGGAGAAGAGGTTCACTCTGATTCTGCTGCAAGCAGGTTGTTGTGTGCAGGCTTTTAGTCCGTAAACGCCAGCGGGTGCTTGAAAGGGGGGAGTAGTGGACGAGGATGCGTCAGAATCAAAAATGACCGTACCCTCAGCGTCGATCACTTCAAAGTTTCCCGGCCATCCTGCAAATTCAGAGATGTAGTTCATGTCCACTGATGAGCCTTCGTTTACAGCAAAATCAAAGCTGTTGGAAAACCCGTCAAACACCGAAGGGGTGCCTACCAGAACATTGTCGACCAAAACCTGCATGTATCCGCTCCAACCTTCGCCAGCGGGCGCATTCATGTTGAGTGTCCAGGTGCCGCATGTCCCGACGGGATTGGGGAAATCGAAACCGATGATCTCGTCAATTACGTGCACCACGCCGTTGTATGCCAAGAGATCTGGAATTGTGATGGGGGCGTTTTCTACGGCGATGGCGCTGCCATCGACACTCATCTGGATGTTTTCACCGCCATAAGAATTCAGGGTTTGATTGTCGAAGAATTGGCCGCTTTCATAGGGGGCTTCTACAATGTGACGTCGGATGATCTCATCGAAATATGGAGAGTTGAACAGGTCTTCCAGGCTCGAGAATCCGTTTTGCTGGGCATACGTGGCGAAAGCTTGGTTGGTCGGAGCAAAGACAGTGAAAGGACCGGGGGCGTCTTCGTTGTCGTTGAGTACGGGTTGGCCAATGAGGTCGTCATTGAGCAAAAGGTCATTGATGGCCTCTTCGAAAACGTCATGTTCATCGCTGTCCAAAATGACCTGATAAACTGTGGCATTGGGGAGGGTTTCCGGGGCGAGTCCATAGTCGATGATGTGAACCACGCCATTGAAAGCTGAGTAGTTGACTTCTACGATATTGACGCCGTCCACTTGAAGTCCGTCGGGTCCTTGGGTGATGTTGAGGCTCTCGCCTTGGAGGGTTGGAAGGGACATGCCTCCCTCTAGGTCTTCCGCTAGAAAGGCGCCAGGTACGATGTGGTACTTCAGGATTTGCTCCATGTCGTACATGCCCAAGAGGTCGAATTGTCCCAGGTTCATGAGGTCCCCCAAGGCCTCAACGGCCTCATCGTTTGGAAGAAATACCGTGATGGGGTCATTGCCATTCACGATGTCGGTGAGGTAGCTCTGCATGGCCCAGGATGATTGCCACGCTTGAGGAGATGATGGGTCGTTGAGCCATTCGGTCATCATGTCTGAAATGGTAAAGGCATCCACCGTGATGCTTCCTACCATACCAAGTTGGGCCTGAAAACCGATGCTAGAATCGAAATTGTAAATGCCCGGAACATCGAATTGGATGATGTCCATGCATGTGCCCTCTTCAGTGCCCTCGGACTCCTCGATGAAGAACTCCACAGGATTGTCCCAAGGCGTGTCAGGCAAAGTGCTGCTGACGCCATTGATGTTGTGCGTGCCTTGCACGTTGATGAAGGCTACGGTTTCTCCAGGAGCGATGGTCAATTCCGCGGGAGAGAAGTAGTAATCGGCCATCACGATGGTGTGGTCCGCTTCACATTGGGCCACGATTGACGGGCCAAAACTGACACCACTGAACATGAGAAGAATGGAGAGTAGGCGCTGTTGCATCATGGCGTGGATGGGGATTCAGGAGCATAAGTTGATTTTCGAGGGTGTTGTTCGCTCAAATTGAGGTTATTCGCCCCTGAAATAGAAGTACATGATTTCTTTTCAATGTGTGACAGCCAGGCCATTTTTAATGGGGGTCGTCGACCCCGAGAACAGTGGGCAATGAGACAGCATGGCTCCTGCGTTCAACCATGCAGCGGAGCGGGTTGTGCAACCTAAGGCACATATCGGTTGCTCATTTTGCACGAAACTTGCCGCAAACTGAAGCCCATGTTTTTTAAAAAATCCAATTCGGAATGTTCAAGTGAGGATGTGAAGAATGCCCAGCAAGACCCAAGTAGCGTCATCATAGATTGCCGCACACCTTCGGAAGTTGCGGGCGGAAAGGTCCAAGGGGCGGTTGTTCTCGATTGGCTTGGGGGCGAGTTCAAGTCCAAGGCACCAGGCTTAGACAAGTCCAATACGTATTACCTCTATTGCCGCAGTGGAGGCCGCAGCGGGCAGGCCGCTTCCTTTTTGAGGAGCCAAGGGTTCGAGAAGGTTTTCAATGCCGGGGGATACGGAGGATTGAGCAAACTCTGACTGCAAAGGGGGCGGTCTGTTTTGCCCTCAATGGAGGATTGTAGGGATTTCTTCATCTTTAGGGGGTGATTCCAAACTTGCTCCGAATTCTCGCCATCATGGCGGTTCACTTTGCGACGGTGAGCCTCGCCTTTGGCCAATGCAATGCTTGTGTTGCTGACCCCAGCTGCACTTCTTCAGATGGTTTCCCGACGCTGTGTCCAGAAAGTCTACCCGCGGCGGAGGCAGGTTTGGATTACGAAACGGGCATCACCTTTTTTCTCCCTGCTGAAATCACCGACCCTGGATCGGGATTGGTGGCCACATTGAACAGTGTGACCGTCACCAATATTTCGGGCATACCGCCAGGGATGGAGATTGAACTGGACGATCCAGACGGAGTCTACACGCCCGTTTCTGGACAAAACAGCGGTTGTGCAACCCTGTGCGGGGCACCTACGTTTTCGGGGGCATTCGAGATCCAGATCAACATCTTGGCCGTGGTGACGGCCCTCGGTTTCGAGCAGGAAGTGCCCGAGGGGTTTGCCTTGCCCATTGTGATAGAGGCCGGGGCCGGGGGTACGGCTTCTTTCGGCTTTTCGCCTTCGGCAGGCTGTGGCCAAGTGGTGGCCGATTTTGAGGCTACGGTCTTCGGCACGGACAACCAGGTGACCGATCACACATGGGATTTCGGGGACTTCGGCGCACAACAAGGGTCGGTGGTAACCGGCGTGGTGTTCGATGAGGTGGGTGACCACGTCGTGCAGCTCGAGACGACCCTCTTGGATCAGGTACTGGACCAGGTTCAGCTCTTCTCTACAGGAGGTGGTGGCTGGGATGATTTCTTCGGCAACCCGGACCCTTATTTCACTTTGAAGGACGCCAATGAGACGGTCGTTTACACGTCGTCCACAGTGGACGATGCAGGATCCGGCCTGTGGTCGGGCTTGGGCATTGTGCTCAACAACCCGCCGTATTCCATCGATTTCTACGATGAGGATTTGTTTGACGGCGACGATTGGCTCGGTTGGGCGCCCTTTTCTCCCAATGGCCCGGGCAACATCGACATCAAT
>Ga0208971_1002243_pt1 | contig 10543 bp, 5 predicted proteins | sample AOAMet1_18_M0_10_2_FD_188229 | JGI IMG/M metagenome (GOLD analysis project Ga0208971, IMG submission 188229) | Ammonia-oxidizing marine microbial communities from Monterey Bay, California, USA - CAN11_18_M0_10 (SPAdes) | ecosystem: Environmental > Aquatic > Marine > Intertidal zone | place... | reverse complement strand
CAGCTCTGGAAGCAAGTTATTTTCAGAAAGCACTTGATTGGAGTAATCTGACATTTGGTGACATGATCGATCCAAGACGTGGATTCATCTATGAAACCCAAGACACTCCCAGAGGTGGCACAGTTCAAAATGTAGATTTCGGTGCAGGAATGCTCGTATTCACTGAGAAATTTCATCTCGGTTTCGCTGCTCACCATTTAAACGAACCCAATGAGTCATTGGTTGTCGGATTAAGTCGTTTACCGATGAAACTCACCATTCATGGAGGCGGTAAATTCCCATTAAAGACAAATATTCGCAGAGAAGTTGTCGCATCTATCTCTCCAAGTTTTCTCTTCCGCCAACAAGGTGAGTTTAAGCAAATGAATCTCGGCCTGTTCGTCAATAAAGGGCCTCTCTTTGGAGGGGTTTGGTATCGAGGCGTTGTCTTCACTGACTACCGCGATGCTTTAATAGCTGTGGTTGGAGTAGAAACAGACATCATGCGTTTCGGCTACAGTTACGATATAACAATATCAGAGCTAACACCAGCCACAGGTGGTGCTCACGAGCTAAGTATGACCTTAAAGTTTGATTGCTCACAAAAAAAAGGCAAGTTCCGCAAAATACCTTGCCCTACTTTTTAGTTATATATGAACCTAAAGATCTATTATCGGTCAAGCTAACCTGCAAGAACGATAAACTAACATTCTCAAAATATATATAAGATGACCTGGAAAAATTCCTCAAGCATTCTTTCGCTTTTCATAATACTGACAGTGCTTTCTGGCTGTTACTACGAGCGTTCTGGCGCTACAGGATGGGCTTACAACGACGCCGCAAATGGTGGTTTTGAAAAAAGCACATTCTTTGAACAACAAACTGGCCCCGGATTGATTCTTGTCGAAGGAGGAACATTCACCATGGGACAAGTCGAAGACGATTTGATGGGATCATGGGACAATTCACCGCGCAGGGTCACTGTTTCAACTTTTTACATGGATGAAACCGAAGTAACAAATCATTTTTGGCTAGAATATATCAATTGGTTAGAGCGCATTTATGGTGACAACAACTCTGAAATAGTGGAAAGAGCGCTTCCTGACACGCTTGCTTGGCGTGAAAAACTGGCATACAACGAGCCATTGGTAAAATACTACCTAAGACACCCTGCTTACCGTGAGTATCCAGTTGTGGGTGTTTCTTGGAGACAAGCAAATGAATTCTGTAAATGGCGTACCGACCGTGTAAATGAAGGTATTCTCATCAGAGAGGGGCTGTTGGTTGACAATCCATATGGTCAATCAGATATCGAGCACTTTACCACAGAGACATATCTGAATAACCAGTATGTTGGAACTGGGGAAGTCGAAGGTGTGAAATCCTATGGCCAATCTGAATACCGTGACATCGCACTTGAAGATGGCTTGCTTCTCCCTGACTACAGATTACCTACAGAAGCAGAGTGGGAATATGCTGCACTCGGGCTTATAGGCAACAGCTACGGCGAACTTATTGAAGAGCGTAGAACATATCCATGGGACGGGCACTACATAAGAAATGATGAACTGAGATCGAAAGAATACGGAAATATAAACGCGAACTTTGTACGTGGACGTGGTGACTTCATGGGTATTGCTGGCGATCTAGATGATTTCGGCGACATTACTGTGGATGTTCATCAATATGCGCCAAACGATTACGGGCTATTTAATATGGCCGGAAATGTCAACGAATGGGTGATGGATGTTTACCGTCCGTTTTCAAGTTTAGACAACGAGGAATTCCGTCCATTCAGAGGAAACAATTACCAAACAAAGGTGCTTAATGCTGAAGGAGATCCTGATGAAAAATACGAGTATGTTGTTTACGACCTTAATCGCATTGGAAATTTCCTATCCGATTACAGAACAGAAAAAGGCAGAGGAGGAAGTGGATTCGGAGATGAAGATGCGAATCTGTTAGACAATATAGAAGTCGCAGTTGAAGATGCGCTTGAAAAAAGTCAGGATAATCAAGATGAGGAAAGTGTGATGACTTTGATGGCTGACGCGATGGAAGTCATTAAAGACAGCGAAGCATTAATCGCAGCTGACTTGAGAAAAGGGTTCAGTGAAAATATCATTGCCATTCCAGGTGACATGAAATACCGTGACGTCACTTTGGAAGAAAATCTGGGTCGGTCAAACTACCGCGTCTCTGACAACATTGACTTCAGAGACGGAGACACACATAGCTCTACATCATATAATACGCCAGAGGATGCAAATGCAAATTCGAGTCGCATGTACGATTACGGAAAGTCGACATTGGTCAATAACGAATCTCGCGTATACAAAGGAGGAAGTTGGAATGATCGAGCATATTGGCTCGTACCAGGCACCAGACGTTTTTTAGACGAAAGAAAATCTTCGTCCACTGTAGGTTTCCGCTGCGCAATGACGCGTGTAGGGGCACCAGTACCTTTCCAAGGTCAATAAACGAAACGTATACAAAGACTTGAGACATGAATAAAAGCCCCAACGTACGATTGTACGTTGGGGCTTTTTAGTTGAGACATAGCAGGAGTTTATAAATGAATTTAAAGAAGTTATATAACCTTTATCAGGCAGCAGAACATGGTGTAACCACAGACACCCGAAAATGCGGACCCGGGATGTTGTTTTTTGCAATAAAGGGAGACAACTTTGATGGCAACACTTTTGCAAAAGAAGCCTTGAAAAAGGGATGTATTGCATCTGTTGTAGATGACGTGGAAATCGGCAAATCAGAGGGGATGGTGTATGTAGACAACGTCCTTGCGACGATTCAGAAATTGGCGACAATGCACCGAAGAAACTTCAATATCCCCGTACTGGGACTTACGGGAAGCAATGGAAAGACAACCACAAAAGAGCTCATAAAGACCGTTCTATCGAATAAATACAACGTTCACGCAACTGAAGGAAATTTAAACAACCACCTTGGAGTGCCGTTGACCCTTTTATCAATGCCCGTTGATTGTGATTTCCTAGTGGTTGAAATGGGGGCAAATCACATGGGGGAAATCGCGGAATTGGCAAACATTGCTGAGCCAAATTTCGGCATCATCACAAATATAGGTTTGGCTCATTTAGAAGGGTTTGGAAGTGCCGAAGGCGTGAAAAAAGGAAAGAAGGAGCTTTTTGATTACCTGCGCAGTACAAAGAATTCAGATGGAAGTCACAAAATGAGCTTTGTACATGGAGGACATCCTGTATTACTTGAAGTGTCTGAAGGGATGGAGAGAACCATCTTTGGAACTGATCAAGAAAAACCACGGGTTGTGTTTAACGGAGAAGGAATGAAACGCCAATTTATGTGGGATGAAGATGGCTACAAAAGCAATCCAGCCCCGATTCAATTGGAGGGCGATTACAATCTCGATAACATTGCTGCAGCAATCGCTGTGGGAAGGTTCTTCGGTGTCAAAAGAGCTGATGTAACCGCTTCTCTCAGCAACTATGTTCCAACAAATAATAGATCACAGACGATCAAGACAGAATTCAATGAGATTCTGTTAGATGCCTACAATGCAAATCCATCCAGCATGGAAGAAGCGCTAAAATCCTTCGCATTGCACAAAGAGCATCCCCGATTAGCCATTCTAGGTGACATGCGAGAACTCGGGACACATTCAATGCATTCACATTCCAGAATTGTGGAACTTTGTCATGAATTGGCATTAAATGCAATATTTGTGGGGGAAGCCTTTGGAGAAATCTCACAAGACAAAAACACGGGGCGTTTCTTCTCTTCCATAGAGGAATTGATCTCTGAAATAGAGGGTGGAAAGATCAAAGGGGAAAATATTTTACTAAAAGGAAGTAGAGGAATGGCAATGGAACGTTTACTCCCCCTACTCTAATCATATCTTTGCAACAATGGATTTGATCGAAGAATTAAAATGGCGGGGCATGCTACACGACATCATGCCTGGACTAGAAGACCAATTAAAAAAGGAAGTCACCACGGGGTACGTTGGATTTGACCCTACAGCGGACTCACTTCATATCGGGAATCTCGTTCCGGTGATGCTCCTTGTGCATTGGCAAAGAGCGGGGCACAAACCCATGGTTTTGGTGGGTGGAGCGACTGGAATGGTCGGGGATCCAAGCGGCAAGACCAAAGAAAGACAGCTTCTGGATTTGGAAGTCATGCAACACAATCTTGACTGTCAGAAAACGCAATTGAGTCGTTTTTTAGATTTTGAAGGAGAGAATGGCGCGGCAGTCGTCAATAACTTTGATTGGTTTAAGCAGATAAACTTTCTTGAATTCATTCGAGACGTGGGGAAACATATCACCGTTAATTACATGATGTCAAAAGACAGTGTAAAAAACAGACTTGAATCAGGGATGAGTTTTACGGAGTTCTCTTACCAACTTGTTCAGGGATACGATTTCTACCACCTCTGGAAGAATGAAAACTGCATGGTGCAAATGGGTGGCAGTGACCAATGGGGGAACATTGTGACTGGCACTGAACTTATTCGTAAAAAAGGTGGAGGTCAAGCATTTGCTCTGACAGCACCGCTGCTCACAAAGGCCGATGGAAGTAAGTTTGGAAAATCTGAAGGAGGGAATATTTGGATCGACAAAAAGAAAACGTCTGCTTACAAATTCTACCAGTACTGGATCAATTCCGCAGATGAAGATTCGGGAAAGTACATCAGAATATTTACGTTAAAAGGAAAGGAGGAAATTGAATCTCTTGAAGCTCAGCATGCTGAAAACCCACGTGCGAGAATCCTACAAAAAGCATTGGCCGAGGACATCACGCTTCGCATTCATGGACAAGAGGATTTAAAGACCGCAATAGCGGCATCGGGTATTTTGTTTGGCAAAAGCGTCAAGGCTGACTTAGAAGCGTTGCCTGAATCGGAGTTTTTATCTGTCTTTGAGGGTGTTGATCAAACGACCATCAAGGCCGATGCGTTATCAAATGGGATTGGGATTGTAGAATTACTGAGTGAACTCACTGGCTTCCTCCCTTCAAAAGGTGAGGCGAGACGCGCATTGAAGGAAAACAGTATAAGAGTCAACAAAGACCTTGTAGATGATGCGACGACGATTACAACATCCGACCTGCTAAATGGCCGTCAATTGCTTCTCCAAAGAGGCAAGAAGACCTATTTCCTTGTATCAGTCGAATGACTCAGAGCGACAGCAGATTACACCCCCTCACCTCTGCGTGATCAAATCTACCGAGCACTTCAAACATAGGCGTGTCTTCGTTGACTTTCATGCGCCCTAAGTCAGAGGTGGAGATAAACGCACAACTGTCAATATTTGCCAAATCAATGATCTGCAACCTGCCAATTCTACCCGGATTCAATATACATCCTGGATCAGCAGGGTCTCTCACAACCACTCTCATCCATGGTGGCGATTGAAAGAACCGACCATCAAGACTGTACGCCTGAGACAAAAGCTCTGTCATTCCATATTCACTTATGATTCGTGCAAACGGAAGTACACTTTGAATTCTAGCATGAACTTCTTCTCGGATAGGTTCTCGACCATGACCCTTCATCCCTCCTGTCTCAATGATGGTAAGAGACCATCCTTTTTCAACTCCTTTTTTTGCCCAAACGCCTGCTTCAACACCCTCTAGCCATTTTAAAAGCGCGTGGGTAACACCTATTACAACGACATTTTCATCTCTGTCAATCGACTTCTCAAGCTCATCTTCTAAGGATCTGTGATTGTCTAAATAGAACTTATCCTCATGGCCAGATATGCGCATAAATGATTTTGCCATAGCGACAAGAGAGGCATCTTCTCTTTCAATATATCCAGGCAAAAGGGCATAAAAAACAGAAGTATTTACAGGACTTACCAATTGACTATAGATGCGATTGGAGATTTCATGATACCACTCTAAAGACCGAACAAGATGCTTTGAACGAGATTGTAAGTGCGTTGTTCCGGAACTGCGATAGATGACTTCAGGAGTGAAGATACCAGTACAGATGTCATGATCACGAAAAGATTCCACAGGAAGAGATGGAATATCACTAAATTCTCTGACGTCCTCCGGATGAACATGAAGGAGATCAGTGAAGCTTTTATAGACTTTGTTATTTTGGTACTGAAATCTAAAGACATCTAAGGCGAGTGACTGAAAATCTTCCTCACCAGCACTAAATCCAAGATCTCGCACACGAGAAATCAACTTATTTCGGGATGTATCAGTGGAATTTTCAGATAAATTCATGGGCGCAAGTTCGGAAGTGCTAGCTTTGAATTAATGAAAAACGTCAATTTTAGTTCTCGCGTCATCTTAATATGTGTGCTTTTTGCTTCTTTTGGGCTATCTGGCTGCATTCCAGACCCCAATTACCCCATTGAACCTGAAATTGAATTTCTTTCTTTTATCGTTGATGAAAGTGAAAATGCGGTGCTGTCTATTCATTTTACGGATGGCGATGGGGATTTGGGATTAAATCAAAGCGACACACTTGCGCCATATTGTAGCACATGTGAACATCACTTCAATCTGAAATGTGAATACGACGAACTCCGAAATGGTGAGTGGACGCACATCCCATTAATTCCTGCCCAAGGACAGGTTCCATTTTACTACCGGGTGCCTCGCGTTGAACCCTCCGGAACTCACCCAGCGCTTAATGGCACCATTGAAATAGCGATGAACACCTGGCACCTTCAATCTGAATTCGATACATTGAGATTCAGAATGACGCTAGAAGATCGAGACCTCAACATCTCCAATCCAGACACGACACGCTTAATTGTGAAGTAGAAGATCGTACTGCACTAAAATGGGCACCCTTTACGAGTGCCCATTTCTCAATATAAATAGAGTACGATCAGAAAGTCCGATATCTATATTATATATGCTTTTAACAGTTTTGTCCGAAGGCAGAAAGGAATAAAAGAAGATCGGCCGCTGTGATCGTTCCGTCATTATTTATATCTGCTGGGCAATCACTTCCTGCGGGAGCAAACGTACAAGTACCATCATCTACAGTAGCTCCATTCGTGAAGTTCTCAGCACCAGGGTACGTACAACCATAGCAGTCGTAGGTACACGATGTATTGTCTGCCAAATATGCTGTCGCATTGTAATTACAAGCTTCAGCATCGTTACATCCAAAAGCAGATGAGTTGGCCGCTCCAGGTGTGCCTCCATCAACCCAAGACGCTTGCCAGTTATTTCCAAACTCGTTATCTGCAGAAATTGTTCCTGCAATATAAGTAGCGAGAATTTCAGGAATATATTCTAAAGAAGATCCGCCACCGTTCGGGTTTCCAATAAGCGTACTGCCTAAAATACTGAACCCTGCACCTGGCCAAAGACCAGATGAAGCATACGTCACTGCATCAACAACATTGCCCCAGGCATCTTCAAGTGAAATTGCTTCACCACCGTTAGAGAAGTTTCCTAGCTCCATTTCGAACACCTGATATCCATTTCCTGAATAGTTAAGCGTTCCTCCACCACCAGCAACAGTCACTATCACAAACTCTCCAGCAGCGATAGATGTTCCTGCTGGGAAAACCAATCCCAATTGAGGTGAACCAGAAGCAGAGTTAAAGAAATGATATCCGCTCAAATCTGCAGCGAGATCTCCTGAGTTATATAATTCACAGAATTCCCAATCAAAATCTTCACCTTGAGCAATGCTCGAGTTATAATGTATCTCATTGATTAAGATAGAAGGCAAAGTATAGTAACAAAGCGTGTTATCAACAACTGTCGTGTTGACGTTGTAGTTTAATGCAAGTGTGTCAAAACATCCTGTAATGATACAGGTACCGTCATCTGTCACAGCAGCAGGATCATAATTGTCAGCTGAAGGGTCTGTACATCCAGGGATGTTCGAACAAGAGCCATCATCTTCTGACGCCAAAGGATCATAATTCACAAATGAGACATCCATACACCCAAGACGGACAACGTCCGTTGCAAGTACTGGGACCAATTTCCAAGATCCGTATGAATAAAAATTCGGTGCAGTAACACGGTAAGTAACACCCAATTCAACAACCGGTATCATAATACCATCCACATCAACACTGTCATCTACGGCATCGTACCCCAAGTTAGCAACCTTCGCGTTACCAGAACCGTCGTCTAGTAACCAATCACCGTAACCTGCATTTTCGTTAGAAACTGGAGCGAGAAGCTGAGTTAGTACGCTTTCCCACTGCTCGTCATTGACTGCACCAGTAGTAAGAAGTTCTGCTGCTGGAAGTGTGTTTCCTGAAGAAACAACGGTCGATACAGCACCTACAATTTGGCGTAAGCCGTATATCTCAGATACAGTTCCAGAAATATCAACTAAATCTCCTGCGACCACACCTTGTCCAAGACACCAAATAGCTGAATAAGGTCCTGTTTCATTTTGGATGACATAAGAAGCACTTCCACCCAAAGAACTAGAAGCTGCATAGACTGCTGTTACGATACCGCCTGTAACAACTTGACCTGTCACAATTCCGCTTTGAATTTCCTGAATTGTTAAATTGGGAATGAACACACAAGATCCGTCATCAGTTGTTGCAGCAGGGTCATAGTTAGATGCTCCAGGATCAGTACATCCACCCGTATCAACTGCACATCCACTCGTAAAGACATGAGAATCTATATTACTCCAATCGTTAGATGGATTTACGATCCACTCACCATCGAATTCATTTGTACCTGCAGAAGCGAGCCACATTCCAGCGTTACCCGCATTCACGTCAGACTTACGTACCAGTGTACCATTTTGAGTCGCATTTAAGATACCTGACACTGTGAATCCAGAACCTGGATCAGGTCCTATCTCACCTATGAGGTCAACAAGTACAGTATCAGCACCCACAATTTCAGCAAGCGCATAAGTATCGTCGCCATTTGACAGATATATGTAAGTCATATCTGCAACCGCAAGTATCAATGGATCTGCAGAAGGGTGTGCTATAATGTATGTGCTATTTGGAGCAACCGTTGCGCCAGCAGGGAAAGTTAATGACCAGTAATCAAATTGATCCGTAATATAAAGTGCAGCAGGAGTGTCGCATCCATTGCTACAATTGGCCATTGTGTACTGATCTAGAAAAATTGTAGAACTTGTCGGATTGTAAAGCTCAATGTATTTGTTATTTGAAGACCCTTCTGCGATCTCTGACACAAAGAGCGTACAAGATGTGCCTGTAAACACACAACTTCCGTCATCCACTGAGGCCGATGAATCGTAATTGTCAGCTGCGTCTGATGTACAACCGAAGAGAAGAACGTCGTTGACATCACGTGGTTGAATTTTAAATTCTCCAAAAGAATAATCCACAGACCCAGATACTTGAACACTCACGCCAACAGTCGTCAAACCAGCAGCAATCGCATTGAAACCTGCATCATCGAGTACAACTGCACCTGAAGCATCATTTACAGACCATTCGTTGTTGCCCAAAGCATCACTTTCCACCACGCCAGAAGTTTGAACTAAAACACCTTCCCATTGCTCTGCAGAAACATCTAATGTAGAAAGTACTTCAGAAGCAGGAAGTGCATTGCCTTGACTGTTAATCGTGACTGAAGGCGAAGTCAGTTCTGTTAAACCGAAAGTCTCAGTAACAGTAGCAGACACATCAACAGCATCTCCAACTTGAAGGGCAACATTTGATCCATTCACCCAAATGCCAGAATAAGCGCCTGCGCCATCTTGTATTGTCGCTCTACCCCCATAAACGCCTGTAACGATACCTGAAGTCAAAACTGCGACACCCTCAAAAAGAGCGGTTTCTTGACCAATTTGAATGTCCGCAATTAAAGTGTATGGAGAAGCGACACAAGACCCATCATCGAAATCAGCTGCCTCATTGTAGTTCGGCGCAGATGCCTCCGTGCATCCACCAACACCTACAGTAACAGTCCCTACCATACCTAAAGCGGCATGCGAACCTACTGAACAATCATAAGAATAAACGCCCGGTATTGTGAACGTGTGAGAACCAATACATACACCTGCAGGATCTCCTGATACACTTGCAAATCCGAAAGATTCAGGGTTTCCGAAAGAGAGACCCGTTTGTGTGTCAATGTCGCCATTTGCATCGTGAGTACCACCGTTGTTTACCCAGAATACAAGTGTACCTACATCAACCGTTAAGTCAGCAGGTACGAATGCAAAACTCGAAGCGGCAACCTCTATTCCTTCGAGGTTACAAGCGTTTGCGAATGTGCAAGATCCATCATCTTCGTTGGCAGTTGCATCGTAGTTCGTTGCATTTGGATTCGTGCAACCTGACACCACAGGGCCACAAGAGCCTGTAAAAGTATGGAGTCCTAAATCTGTCCATGTATCGACCGGCAATACTGTCCACTCAGAAGAAGCTTCATCTGTTCCTGCAGATGATGCCCAATCTGTATTTCCATGTGTGACTGAAGACTTGCGAACAAGTACATGATCTTGAGTAGCATTTGCAACTCCGGCAACAGCCCATCCAGACCCTGGATCAGCATAGTCTAGGTCAGTTATATTTTGGCCTATGACATCAAGGACAACAAAGTCAGTCTCTGTACCCTGAACAAGTGC
>Ga0208971_1002242_pt1 | contig 10543 bp, 10 predicted proteins | sample AOAMet1_18_M0_10_2_FD_188229 | JGI IMG/M metagenome (GOLD analysis project Ga0208971, IMG submission 188229) | Ammonia-oxidizing marine microbial communities from Monterey Bay, California, USA - CAN11_18_M0_10 (SPAdes) | ecosystem: Environmental > Aquatic > Marine > Intertidal zone | place... | reverse complement strand
TTATTGTTACCGATATTGGTTGTCAGTAGAGGGTCGGCACCTGACGGGTGCAATTGATGGTCATGCCCTGCAATAATTGCATCAATGTCAGTTAATTCTGCCAGTTTAGCGACCATGCCCTTGTGACTTTTCATTCTTGGATTTGCGTCTAATCCTGAATGCGCCATTAAAACAATCAAATCAGCACCCTGCGCTGTCAAATGCGCAGCTTCGCGTTTTGCGGCCGTGACCATGTCCTTAGCTGTCGCATTCCCTTGTAGAATACTCCAACTCCAACCAACCGACTCTTGCGGGGTCGTACCGATAAGACCAATTTTCACTGTTTTGGTCTCACCTGATTGATTGATCAAAACGCGTTCGATCATGGTGCTAGGTTTTGGCCACTGATGCTGCGGGTCGTTAATGGGGCGGATATTGGCGCACAGGAATGGAAAATTGGCGGTTGGAATCACTTCAGTTAAGTATTCCAACCCATAATCAAATTCATGATTACCGACTGATGCTGCATCATATTGCAACAAATTCATGGCTTCTATCATTGGATTATTAGCAACCCCATTGATTTTAAATTGGGTTGCAATGAAATCGCCCTGTGGGGAACTTTGTAAACTGTCGCCGTTGTCTAATAAGATAGAAGGGGCGATCTCTCGTTGTTCCTTAATAATTTTTTCCAAACTCATCAGCCCCAAATTGGCCTGAGGTTTTTCTGCGATATAGTCAAAACCGCAAATAGACATGTGTAAATCTGTCGTTGCCAATATCTTTAGCGGCCAATGGTCATCTTCCATGGATTCTAACCCTAAAAATCGAAAATAAAAATTCGCTATTCAATAAGTTTGATTTTGTGCCCATTTTTGACAAAGGGAAAGAAAATTCGCTTTTCGTCCCTAAATATTTTTCGGTATGGTTCCCAAACTGAAGTAGTTTTTGGGTGAAACAAAATGCGAATATCTGACGATGTAACTTTTGCAGGAGGAAATTTTGATCGTGCTGAACCGATAAGACGCGATCCCGTGAAGTTGGAGGCGGCAGAAAATCATCCAGAGGCGAAGTTTCTAGCTATTTGGCGTGGCAAACCCTTAGCCGAGGCTGAGGCGCGGGATCAGCTTGTTTTATTACCTAAGGAACATGACATCTTCATTCAAAAATCCGACCAAATTTTCTTGGGTTTGCGGAATGATGTGCCTTATTTTGCGATTAATATTTCAAACTGGGAACCAGATAATCAAGAAGGCATAGATGAATCCGTCTTTTTTGATCCTTCAGAACAAGCACATCCTGCGGTTCCACAAAATCAACGGTTTGTTGAATTGCGTGGTCTTATGGCGGAAATTTCACCTGTTGATGCCGAACTGGCGGCAACTTCACTTGCGTTGTTTGCCTGGCATCGAACGCATCAGTTTTGTTCAACTTGCGGTAAAAAATCTGACATGGCGATGGCAGGCTGGCAACGTAGTTGCCCAGCTTGCAATGGTTTTCATTTCCCGCGCACTGATCCAGTTGTCATTATGCTAATAACGCAGGGCAATAATATCCTTTTGGGGCGTTCTCATGGGTGGCCTGAAGGTATGTATTCAATGCTTGCTGGATTTGTTGAACCGGGGGAATCCATTGAAACTGCCGTTCGGCGCGAAGTGTTTGAGGAAACCAATATTCGCGTTGGTGCGGTTGATTATTTGGCTAGTCAGCCTTGGCCATTTCCCAATTCATTGATGTTTGCATGCGCAGGAATTGCGCAAACCAAAGAGATCACAATCGATGAAAATGAGCTCGATGATGCCATTTGGATTAGTCGGGAAGAACTGGCAGATGTATTCGCAGGGCAACATCCGCGTATAAATAAACCCAGAAAAGGGGCAATTGCCCACTTTATTTTGCGAAATTGGCTTGCAGACCGATTGGGTTAGTTCGTAAATGGAACTCTCAAATCATGACCAAAAGCCGAGCAATATAAATGCAGTTCACGAACAATGAAGACATCGAAGCCTCAATCGAACAAACATTCGGTGCCGTTAGTGATTTTGAAAATTTCGAACGTTTGGCTCTAAGACGTGGTGCGGAAATTCAGCGAACCGATGATCTGAGGTGCCACGGCGTTGGAATGACGTGGAAAGGGATGTTTGATCTACGCGGAACAGAACGAGCATTTAAGGCGACGATCCTTGAATTTGACGAACCACATGTTGTTTGTGGATTGGTTGATACAGATGGTGTCGATGTCGAACTAGAAATTAATTTGATCGCACTTTCACCCAATCGCACACGTCTAAAAGTAGATGTAAATCTAAAGCCACGCACATTGTCAGCCCGATTGATTTTGCAATCCGCACGTCTTGCCAAAAACAACCTGAACCGCCGCTTTAAGCAAAAGGTTCAAAATTTTGCCCAAGACATTGAAAAATACTACGGCACCTCGCGCGCCAGCCACCAACGCTAGTTAGGTTAGAGCAATTTAAACAGCGTGTCACAAGCTGCTTGAGTATTTGACCAGTCAGAAACCAACCGACAACTTAGAATTTCGTCGTTTTCTCCGTCCAGCGGCCCATTGATGCCATAAACGGCGCCACCTTCTTGGGCGCGGCGGTGCGTTTCGCGTGGCATGCGCGCAAAGATCATATTGGCGTCGACAGAATGTGAAATTTCAACAGAATTAAATTTGCGCATGCCTTCGGAAAGGTAACGGCCTGTTTCATTTGATGCACGAGCCAAATCCAACCACAAATCGTCGGTCAAATAGGCGTTCATTTGAGCAGACAAAAACCGGTGCTTGGAAAACAGATGTGCGCCACGCTTGCGACGAAGTTCAAATTCCCATGCTTTTGCTGGATCAAAGAAAATGACAGCTTCTACACCTAAACAGCCGTTTTTGGTGCCACCGAAACTGACAGCATCAATGCCGGATTTCCATGTCATTTCAGCCGCCGAGCAACCCAAGGTAACCATTGCATTAGCAAAACGTGCACCGTCTAAATGAACGGGCAGATCATTTGCTTTAGCAATCTCGGTCAATGCACGTATCTCATCCAACGTATATACCGTTCCCAATTCGGTGACGTTACTCAGGCTGACAGGTCCAGCTTGGCATCGGTGTACATCCTTGCCGCTGCTGAATGCGATGGATTTAGCTAATGCATCCGGCGACATTTTTCCGTCGTTTCCATCGATCAGCGTCATTTTGGCACCGCCTGAATAAAACTCAGGTGCGCCACATTCATCTTCTTCGATGTGGGCCACGCGGTGGCAATAAATGCTGTCCCAAGGATTGGCTAAGGTGCCGAGTATAAGGGCGTTAGCGGCAGTACCTGTTGCGACAAGGTATACCGCAGCCTCGGGGGCTTCAAATATTGTTCGAATTTTTTCAGTGACCTCTGCCATCAAAGGATCGGCACCATAAGAAGGCACATAGTTTTGGTTTGCATCTACAACGGCTTGCATGATTGCAGGATGGGCTGGGCCTGTATTATCTGAACCAAAAAACATTTCTATAAGTCCTCTATTATGTATTCTTCCCAGTCGTCTTCATCGACTTCAAATTCTGGTATTGTCCATCCGCGAACTGACATGCCCTCGTCGTGTACCGATTCAGAAGAACCAGAAATCAAAGGGTGCCAATCTGCAAGGGGTTTGTTTTCAAAAATGAGGCGGTAGGCACAGGTGCTTGGCAGCCAATAGGCCACGTTTGGCAAGGCTTCGGGGGTAAGTTGAACGCAATTTGGCACAAACTGGCGACGAATTTCATATTGCCCACAGCGACAGCTATGATCATCAAGAAGACGGCAAGCTATTCTGGTAAATGCAACCCGACCGGATTCTTCGTCCTCTAATTTATTAAGGCAGCATTTGCCGCAACCATCACAAAGGGATTCCCATTCGTCATTGGTCATCTTTTCGAGCGGGATTTTTTCCCAAAATTTCGCTCGCACGCCTTTGCGCTTGATTGGTTCAGGCATTGGCCAGAACCTTGCGGGCGCGATCGCAATCCAGCGTCATCTGATCAATCAATGCATCTAGCCCATCAAATTTTTCTTCGCCTCTTAGGTATTCAACAAGCGCGATGGAAATGTGGGTGCCGTACAGATCACCGTCAAAATCAAAAAGATACGTCTCAAGATTTGGCGTGTTTTCGCCAAACATAGGGCGAATGCCGAGTGACGCGGCCCCTTGATATACACCCTGATAAGGCCCATCCAAAATAGTAGCAAATACTGCGTAAACGCCGAACTTTGGTAAATGCAGCCCCTTAACCGACATGTTTGCCGTGGGAAAACCCAATTCACGACCGCGTTTTTCCCCGTGGATTACTTCGCCTTCAATCCGGTGCCAATGGCCAAGCATATCAGAAGCGATTGCCGGATCACCTTCGGCCAACGCTCGGCGTATCGAGGTAGAGGAAATATAATCGCTGTCGGCCTTCAATAAGGGGGCGATTGTGACATCAAAACCAAATTCTGTGCCAAAATCGACCAAATCTTGAGCCGTGCCAAGGCGGCCCTTGCCGAAACAAAAATCTGCGCCGATTACGATGTGGGACAGGCCCAAACCCTCGGCGATCACCGTTTTTGCAAATTCGCGAGCGGTAAATGACGACATGATTTTGTCAAAAGGCAATTGGTACAGGTAATCAACACCAAGTTTTGCCAAACGATTTGCTTTGGCCTCGTTGTTCATTAAGCGAAATTCGGGTGCATCCGGCGCAAAAAATTGCCGCGGGTGCGGATCAAACGTCAAAACACCAAGGGGTATATCGTTGTCCTTGGCCCGTTTACGAGCAATATCCAAAACAGCCTGATGTCCGCGATGCACGCCATCAAAGTTTCCAATAACTGCACTTCCGCCTTTGGCCGAAGCGGGAAGATCATTCCAATGGGTGAAAATCTGCATATTTGGTCCACGGTCCCAAGGACCTAAGGGGCCGATGGGTTGTTATCAGTCGAATTTCGCGCTTGGCGCCAAAACGGTCGCTTCGCCCTTTAAGACAGTTCTATCCCCTACCTTACAGCGACAATCAAGGGTCACACGGCGTTTGGCGTGATCTATTGCTGTTACAGTCACTTCTGCGCGGACGGCATCACCAGGGCGGACGGGCGCTAGGAACTTTAGCGACTGTCCCATATAAACGGTGCCGTGGCCTGGTAATTGTTCGCCAATAACCGCAGATATCAATCCTGCCGTCAGCATGCCATGAGCAATTCGACCACCAAAGATTGTGTCGCGCGCATAATCATCATCCAAATGTACTGGATTATGGTCTGTTGAAATTTTTGCAAACATTTCGATGTCTTCGTCGGTGACGACTTTGGTCAGGTGACGGCTCATCCCAACGGACATTTCCTCAATTACGATGGTGCCACGAGGCATATTATCTAACATCAAAAGGTTTCCAGTTTAGCTGGTGTTACGCAAATTGTTGTGAAACATATATTCGTTTATGCTTTACATATTGTAACTTTATTACTTTGCAGCCGCAGCAATTTCAAGGCAAAATGTTCGATGTGAACGGGAATAAGCTTGTTTCGTGGCAAAATAGTAGAGATTGCGTGCGAAAGTCGGTTCTAATCTGATTGAATTCAGGATGATGTGATCAAGCACAACTATCTCATTGGGCGTTGAAGCCTGATTCTCTTTTCCTGTGAACAGGTGAAGTTGCCGTAAGGAAAAATTCGGGTCAACCGTGAGCACCCAAAGCAAAAAAATCGACTAGCGCAGAAAGCCAATCGCATAAGTTGGGCTGAGCATGGATTGTTCCAAAAATGTCTTTAACAGTTCTGGGTTTGGCTGTGATTTGGTTGCTGTTTCTGCAGCCGCCAATCCACCGGTAATGAACAACGCATCCAAATCTTCGCCCATGGCGCCTGAAACATCGGTGAAAATTCCGTCACCAATGGCCAGAATTTCGCTGTCAGGAATATTATCACCCAAGGCCGTAAGGCGACGACGCGCAAGATCATAGATTGGGGGATGGGGTTTGCCGAAATACAGGCTTTCACCGCCCATTTCAGTGTAAAGTTTGGCCAATGCGCCTGCACACCATTCACGGGTTTCACCCCGATCAACAACGATGTCGGGATTTGCGCACAAAAATTTTAGACCTTTGTTTTTAGCGTAAAGAAAATCAGCACGGTAAACGTCGGGATCAGCCTGGGCATCAAACGGACCACAGCACACAATGCCTTCGGCCTGATCTAATGGCACTTTCGTTATTTCGGCCGCGTCTTCTATTAGGTTTAAAGGTGAGAAAAAGCTCTGATCTTTGTCCTCGCCGATGAAGTAGACTTTGTTACCGACCGCACCGCGATACATAGCTGAACGCGCTGAATCACCAGATGTGGCAATAACATCCCAGCTGTCAGTGGGCAGACCCATTGCTGTCAGCTGAGTTTCTACGCTGGCGCGCGGACGTGGCGCGTTGGTGACAAGAATTACTTTGCCACCCGTTTTGCGGTATGCTTGCAACGCGGCCACAGCATCAGGAAAAGGGGTGATGCCGTTATGAACACAGCCCCAAAGATCAACGAATAACGCCTTATATCTTGCGGATACATCTGCGAGGTTTTCGATGATTTGTGTCAATGCACTTTTCCTTGGGTGTTGTTCCTAAAATGAAAAACCCGCTGGTCGCGGGTTTTGCTTGATATTTGGTTTTATACTGCCAAAGACGGGATGATTTGTTTCTTACGAGAAACAACACCCGGCAGCACAACAGTGTCACCTGATACGGTAGTTGAAAACGATTTTTCGGCTACTGATTTCGTCAAATCATTTGGGATCAACATTGTTGCTTCTTCTTTCAGAATGTCGACAACGAATAAAAGAACTTGGTCTACGCCGTCTTCTGATGCGACAGTTTCCATTGCTTCCATGATGCTGTCCTTACGATCAAGCACAGTGGCGGGTGTCGTTGTTTCCAACACAGATACGCGGAATTTAGTGTCACCGACGCCGTATTTTTTGCTGTCCATGCGCAAAAGTTCAGCATCGGAAAAACGCGAAACGTCAGATTTTGCAGCAAACATTTCTGCGGCGTATTCAGGGATCGAGATGCCCAAATCAGCAGCTAGTTTTTCGGCCAACTCAGTGTCTTGCGCTGTTGTTGTTGGCGAGCGGAATTCAAGCGTGTCGGAAATAATGCAAGATAACATGGCACCCTTGATGTTTTCAGGCATTTTAGCCGCCAAATCACCCATCAAATCGAACATGATTGTGACGGTGCAGGCAACAGGGCGAATTGTGATATCAATCGGACCTTTGGTTTCCAAACCGCCAACCAGTTTATGGTGATCGATGATGGCTGTTACGTTTGCGTTGTTGATATTTGCAGGCAACTCAGCTGGATTATTTGTGTCAACAATTACAACGTCTTGATCGTCTTCGACGTCAGCGATGATTTCTGGTTGTTCAAATGACCAACGCTTAAGCACAAATGCCGCCTCTGTGTTTGGTTCGCCCAAAAGGCGTGCCGCGGCATCGGTGCCGGTTTCATTCAGGTACCATGCCCAAATAAGGGCAGCGCCAGTTGTGTCTGTGTCAGGTGATTTATGGCCAAAAACGAAGGTGGTCATTGCAAGTTTCCATTCAAATGCGTTGAGTTTGCCGCCTTATATGCAGGTGCAGCAAGCTTGTCACCAAGGGAAAACGTCGCGGGGATAAGCAAGACAATATTTCATTTTGATAAGCGTCAGAATTGTCCCGGATTGGTGACTAGATTCGCCGGGTATCGTCGGGTAGAAAAGCTTATGAACAAGCCCCGTGAGACCGATCTTTATGACCCTGTAAAAGCCTATCTTGAAGGGCAGGGGTATGAAGTGAAGGGCGAAGTTGGCGCGGTTGATGTGATGGCTGTTCGTGGTGATGAGCCGCCATTGGTTGTTGAGTTGAAGTTAGGTTTCACTCTTGCGCTGGTTCATCAGGCCATTGAACGTCTTAAAATTAGTGATTTGGTTTATGTCGCGGTGCCTCGTGGCAAGACGCGCGCCCAGTACAAAGCCCTGTTAGCCAATCGTAAGCTGTGTCGCATGTTAGGTGTTGGGTTTATGACCGTTCGTCTTGATACGGGGCTGGTGGAAATACACCAAGATCCCGGCCCCTACGCGCCAAGAAAGTCTAAAATTCGCAAGACACAATTGTTAAGTGAATTTGAACGTCGCGTTGGTGACCCAAATAAAGGGGGTACAACACGACGAACGATTGTGACGGCATACCGTCAGGATGCGGCGCGTGTGGCCGAGTTTTTGTCGCAAAACGGGGCAAGCAAAGGGGCAATCGTCGCCAAAGACACAGGTGTTGCAAGGGCTACGCGGATCATGGCGGATGATCACTACGGCTGGTTTGAACGGGCAGAAAAAGGCATTTATCAGCTAACTGACAAGGGGGTAGCCGCTTTGGGTGAAGTGGAACTGGATGATGCGGTTCTGAAAGCGGAAAATTAAACGCGAACCAGAAGTTTTCCAGTGTTCTCGCCTCGATAAAGCATGCCAATCGCGTCAGTGGCGGCAGCCGGTCCATCCAAGATGTGTTCGTTATATTTCAGTGATCCATCTCTTACCCAATTTGCCAATGCGTTTATCGCATGTGGAAAACGCTCTTTGTGGTCAAAGACTAAGAAACCTTGCATTTTGGCCCGCGCAACCAGCATTTGGCGGTGAACTCTTGGCCCCATTGGAATAGGATCCCAATCGCTGTGTGCCGCTGTTCCACAAATTGTTATGCGTGCATTTAGGGCAAGATGGCACATGACGGCATCTGAAATGTCCCCAGACGTGTTGTCAAAATAGCAATCGACACCGTCAGGCAGGGTGCTGGTTAATTCGGTTTTGAAATCTGGCGATTTGTAGCTAATGGCCTCATCAAATCCAAAGTCGTTTTTGCATTGGTCGATTTTGGCGGCGGACGACGTAATGCCGATTGTGCGGCATCCATGGATTTTGGCAAGCTGCCCAACGGCTGATCCAACAGCGCCGGCGGCGGTCGAAACCACAACCGTTTCACCCGATGTTGGTTGGCACAAATCTAAGAAACCACAGTAGGCGGTGACGCCGTTGATACCCAAGACGCCTAATGCCAATGAATTTGGCAAGTCGGTCTCGGTGATTTTCCGACTGATCGTTGTGCCATCAACCACCGCATGGGTTTGCCAACCAAATAAACCTGTAACCTGATCCCCAACGGCGAAATTTGCATCGCGGCTTTCAATCACTTCGCCCGTTGCAAAGCTGCGCATGACATCACCGATTGGCACAGGTGGGGAATAGTTTGGCGCATCGTTCACCCAACCGCGCATAGCGGGTTCCACTGACCAGTAATCCGTGCGTACCAAAACCTGACCGTCGCTCAGACTTGCAATAGGTTTTTCAATGATATCGAAATATTCGGGCGTAGGTATGCCGATTGGCCGACTTTTAAGGATTACGCATGTATTTAAATCTGACACTATTTTCCCTTTCTGTGGATGGCAGGCAAATACTGGCCCGATGCGGAAATCGTTTTAATTTTGTCAACTAGCGGTGAAATCCAAGGTTGAAAATCACGCCAAGCCTTTGAACTGTTTTGATACATTGGCTGATTGACTTGTATGTTTGATGCCGTTGCGACAACTTGCTTTGAATGCTGAAATTCAAGGCATGCCGGATCCCAATTTAATGCTGCAGAACTTACGATTTTTCGCGAAATTATTTCTTGATTTTTCGTCAAATTTTCATAGTCAATATCTACGATACGTTCAGGAAATCTATCATGCCAAAATAGCATTAAATCTAAATACGCTTGGTAATAACCAACAAGATCATCAATGTTATAGCCAAAACCATTGCCTGTTGTGTTGAAGTAATGCTTGAAAATTGACCAACATGTTGCAGTGGGGTCGCGATGAACATGCAAGATTTTTGCGTCGGGAAGAGCCGCAATAGCAAAGCCAACCCATCGAAAATTCAAAGGCATTTTGTCAGTTATTACAGTTTTTTCGGTTGAAATAGCATTCACTGCGTCACGATAATGATTGGCTATTTTTTGAACATTGTCCTGATTTAGGCCATTTTTCTTCCATTGAATTGAATTTACGGAAGAGTTCAAAAATTCCAATTCGCCAGCTCCGTAAACTTTTGGATGACTGGCAAGAATTTTTTCAACTAATGAAGTACCTGAACGTGGCATCCCTAAAATGAAAACTGCGCGTTTTGTCGTTGGAAACGGATTTGTATTGGATTGGGGTTTGTCCTTTGACCATTCCAAAAAACAGTTTTTGATGGCTTTAAACTCGTCCAAATCGTCTTTCAGGTCGTATTCAAAGACAGTTTTTCGCAATTGGTTTGCAGAAACATAGCTGGAGTAAGCGGTTTGATAATCACCCAAATCCTCTTGCGCCTTTGCCATCGCAAATCTGAGGTGCATTTTATTCAATTCGCTTGTTTTTGTGTCGTTTAATAACCGGGAAATCTGTGAAATATGCGGGTCGCCTGACCGGAAAGTTTTGACTGTGGTCAAATTACGGTGCAGTTCAGCCTCATCAGGTGCTATCGTCAGGGCGCTCTCGAAGGAGCGTCGCGCTTCT
>Ga0208971_1002240_pt1 | contig 10549 bp, 6 predicted proteins | sample AOAMet1_18_M0_10_2_FD_188229 | JGI IMG/M metagenome (GOLD analysis project Ga0208971, IMG submission 188229) | Ammonia-oxidizing marine microbial communities from Monterey Bay, California, USA - CAN11_18_M0_10 (SPAdes) | ecosystem: Environmental > Aquatic > Marine > Intertidal zone | place... | reverse complement strand
AAACCGGAATGGCCCAGACAGCCAACCTGGTTTGAGGGTTCAAAAGACATCATGAATATTGCATCAGGACTATCCGATGCGGGGTTTGCAGATGATGAAGTGGCGAAGGTCATGGGGGGTAACTGGTATGCCTTCTTTGAGAAGTCCTTTGGTCCCTCTTCAAAGGCCGTAACATGAAGCCGAATCTCTCAGGTGTCGATTGGCCAGTGTTTTTACTGAGCGGTGGTTTTATTGTCAGCTTTGTGTTGCTGGCGTTGATAGATATCAATTTGTTGTCTGAACTGGTCAACTCTTTTTTTGCCCTTTCTGCAAAATACTTTGGTGCTTATTGGCAACTGCTGCTGTTGGCAACCTTCTTGACCGGCATAGGGGTAGCAATTTCGTCATGCGGCCGCGTGCGCCTCGGTAATTTGCCTGAGCCGGATATTTCCACATTCAAATGGATTGCCATCATCATGTGCACGTTGCTGGCAGGCGGCGGCGTTTTCTGGGCCGCGGCCGAGCCAGTTTCGCACTTTGTTAGTCCGCCACCGTTATATGGTGTGGAAGCAAAAACAACTGCGGCTGTTTACCCCGCGCTGTCGCAAAGCTTTCTTCACTGGGGTTTTCTTGCCTGGTCGATTCTCGGCAGTCTGACGGCCATTATTCTGATGAACCTGCACTATGATCGTAATCTGCCCTTGAAGCCACGTACCTTGTTGTATCCCTTATTCGGGGACAGAGTCATGCGCGGTTGGTTTGGTGCGGTAATAGATGCGTGTTGCGTGATAGCTGTCGTTTCAGGAACGGTTGGACCCATCGGCTTTTTAGGCTTGCAGATCAGCTTCAGTCTGTCGGAATTAAGTGGAATTGCGAACAATTACGCTACGCAACTGGCGATTATTGTTAGCTTGATTGCGGTCTACACGATTTCAGCAGTCTCAGGTGTCACGCGAGGTATACAACTACTCAGCAGCTTTAATGTTGTTCTCTCATTGATTCTGGTGGCGTTTATACTCATAGCCGGGCCAACGGGGTTTATCGTTGACAGTTTTATACAGAGCGCTGGTGTTCATGTCTCAGACTTTCTTCGCCTTGCAACCTATCGGGGTGATTTGCCCTGGTTGAGTGGATGGACTGTATTCTTCTGGGGGTGGTTTCTCGGTTATGGTCCTTTAATGGCGATGTTTATTGCTCGCATCTCGCGCGGTCGAACGATTCGTGAACTGATCCTAGTGATCTCTGTTTTGGCGCCTGTCGTGACTAGCTTCTGGTTCACCATCGTTGGTGGCACCGGAATCTATTTTGAACTTGTCTCGCCCGGATCCATCTCGGGTCCACTGGCAGAGTATGGGATGCCTGCATCACTGTTGTCGATAACCCAGCAATTACCCATGGGGGTGCTGGTCTCCGTGTTGTTTCTAATCTTGACGACAATTTTTGTTGCAACAACCGGAGATTCAATGACCTACACGGTCTCCATGGTCATGACGGGTACAGATCATCCACCTTCATCCCTGAGAATATTCTGGGGAGTGATGATGGGCGTTGTGGCAGCTATCCTCATATCAATCGGTTCCGGCGGTGTCTCCGCACTACAGTCTTTTATCGTCGTAACGGCCGTACCTGTGTCGCTCATTCTGTTGCCTTCGATCTGGAACGGACCGCGTATAGCAAGAGCAATGGCGCGCGAACAGGGACTGCTCTGATGATTGCTGATGCGGTTAACGTTGCAGGTACAGAGCTTAATCTGCGTCCGGCGAGCCTAGTCATGCAATTGCCGCGACTCGGCAGCTTCCATCAGTGCCGAATCAGTTTTATGCGATCCTTGATCAGGCGGGTCATGAGCGAGCAGTGGTCAATCGAGACGAGTCTCTTTGATCTCGACGAGGGCGGCTACGGTACAGTTGTCTATGACGTCAGGGCAGCGCACGGTCGATACAGTTTTGTGCTCTTTTCGAATTATCTTGATCCGGAACTCCGCAATGACAGAGTCATAGCCACTCAGTGGGACCTGACAATGGCGCTCTGCGAAGGAGTTGTTGATGAATCACAATTAGCAGCGCTTAAAAAGCAGGTGCCCAAGCAGGAAGCGGGTCGGTTTGACTCCCGGGTGTTTGTTTTGTCACGTGCAAACAGAAGCGTTAGGAATTTTGACTATGTGGTCAGAGAATTGTCAGAGGGTCGGCAGCCTGAAGCTGAAGTCATATCACGGGTTGGTTACCTGTATCGGACGACAGCGGTCTATGGCAGCGGAAAACTTGGCATGGCCGATTGGGAGAAAGTGAATTCCAAATTTCGCGACTTCTCGCGACCTTTTGCAGCAGAAATGTTCACCTGTTATTTGCTGCGCCATTTCAGTCTTGTTCAGGCTGATTACCTCGCCCTTCAGAAATCTCCGGCGACAGCGGTGAGTCTCGACCCTTCGCTCAAACGCTATTTTGGTATTGGCAATGCGACGGGCCTCGGTATGGCGCCATACCTGATCAATCATCCTCAACTCGTCGCTCGCTGGGTCGAGATCAGAGAAACTGCGCTCGCAATGGTCATCCAGTCAGGTTCAGCCAATGCAGAGTATCTGGGGAGATTGCGACAGTTGGTTCGAAAGACCATGGCGCATCTGGGGGAAGCAATCACAGAAGATAAAGATCAGATGGCCATCAATGCCCTGGTCTGTGCAGAGATGAACAAACTAGGTCAATGGCTGGCGGAACAAACTTGCCTGGAAGACTGGCAAAGTCTGGTTATCTGGGCGGACGAGCATTGGCATCCCCAGACCCAGGAAGTCATAAATACGCTGCTGATTGAGATGTATCCTGAGCTTGTGGACCCGCTTGATGAGTCAATGTCCGTCGTTGAGCATCTGGATTTGATGCCGTCTATGCCCCTCGCCGAACTTAAAACAGTCATCGAGCAGAAATCAGAATGGGCGCTGGCGATTGATTTTGAGCAACCGGATAACCAAAACACCTTTTGGTATCGGTCTGAAGAAAAGCTTGAACCCAGATTGGGTGAGTCAGGTGTTGACCCCGGTGAGGAACTGGAAATGCCGCTTGCTGCAGCAAGGTCTATCTCTCGCTGCTATGAGGCTGTCTGCGATAATTTGTCCCGGCGACCCGTGGACGATGTTGCCCATTTTGTACTCAATGCTCCCGAGCATCTGGCCACAGTTCGCAGGGTGCAGGCGATGGCCAAAACTTTTTATGGTGAAATCCGTGAAAACCTGGTGCATAAGAACGTGCTTCCAATGCATCTTCTGCGATGCAAGTTGGCGTTTTTTGGTGCCAACAAATTTGACCCAAAGTCGCGTCTTTGGGTACGGAATACGATGTACCAGGGAGCGCCTCTGGTCGAGGATATCGGTTCTCGGTTTGATGATAACTGGTTGTTTCCCGTTGCTCCGCAACTGACAGCCCATGGGTTGATCGAACCTGAATTCAAAGGGGAGCAAAAGTAATCAGGGTCTCAAGAAATGAATTGGTCAGCTTGCTCAAGCGGGTGCTGGAGGGATTCGGGTATCCGGTTGGTATCTATGAGGATGCCGCGAGGACCGTTGTGTGGCATGAAATGAACGGGCTCGACGGTCTTGAAGAGCTTCGGCTTGCGCTGCCTGAGCTCGATTCGGGAAGCCCGGTGTTCCCAGAGATTATGACTGAGGACGAAAACCTGATCGTTGTGGATGCATGCGGCGGCAGTTGTATTACAGTGGGTGGCCTGCTGGTAGAAATAGCCTGTGCAAGAGCAATTAGCAACGATTTGGCAATTGTCCAGGTTCGGAATTGTCGGCACAGATGCATGATCCTAGAGAGGCTGCACAACGCTTCCCAGCGGGGGCTGTCGTTTGCTGCATACTGGTTGGACAATGGCGTTATCAATCTCACAACAATGACTGATGCGGCAGGAGTTTGGATGACCTATGATGCGGAAAACTGGCTTCTGGGGAATTCGGGCTCAATGTATATTGTATCTAGCCCTTCGATGATGTCAGTGCAATCTCATCTGAACACTATGTTGTCTCCCGATTCACGGTCGCAGTCCCGGATCACAGTCGGTGTGATGCAAACAGGCTATGAAAGAGCAATCGAGCAGGGTATTTCTGTCGATGAGGACCTGTGGGGTCAGCTTGAAAAGCTGGTAGCACGGATTCTGGTGCCTGCAACACAGTCGTCGCGCACGGGGGCAGGACCCGGGTGATTATCTTATTCCGATCTTGCCTGTTCCATAAACGACAGCTTTTAGCTGGTTTTTCTGCTAGAAATTCCGCTAGTAAGGTCAAATTATGATTATTTTGTAAAAAATCAAAATCATTTTAATTGGGGGAAGAATGTTTCAACGAACAGACTAACCGACCTAAAGCAAAGTCTCGAACACCTAACCGCGGTTTGCCGCCATTGCTCAACAAAAAAAGTCAGAGTCGGCCAATTCGTATTGCAACACAGCTTTTTTGAAGACGGCCGCCATAGCCTACTGTCAATCAATCGAAATGTACCGAAAGCAACCGAGTGCGGCTTAAGTCATCAACGATGGCTAGTCCGTTGATGCTTATGGCTCGAATGGGACGAGTTGTAGACCTAATTCGGCATTGGCATTGTCTCCCTTTAAAACCGATCATTGACTTGGGTATTGTGAACTCAACACTGCAGCTCGAGACGCTGTTAAGGCTCGTGTCGGTTACCCCGCTGACTGCGACATCTTCCCGCCGCGGCATACCCGCATAGCTTGCTGCGGCAAGATCGCAGCCGCACCAAGGGCGCTAGGTTTGATAATTTCCAGATTCAAAGCCCTGATTTATAGCGCCAAACGAAGATGAAAAATCAGAATTAGCCCTTAGTTAGTTTGAATACGAAAGACCTAGAAATTAGAAAAATATAATACTTTCAGTAACTTATAAGAATACCCAAAGCATCAAGCTGCCAAGGTGCATTGTTCTCTAAATCCTTCTATAATTGCCCGCTAACCAATCACGTGAGCTCACTATGTTTCAGAAGAAGAAATTAAACGTGGCTATCCTTGCGGCTCTGGCTGCAACCACTCAGCAAGCAAGTGCTGAAATCGAAGAAATCGTGGTGACCGCCACGAAACGCTCGGTGCCCCTTCAGGATGCACCGGTCACTATTCAAGCCATTGGATCCAAAACACTAGAGGATCAAAATATTCAGGAATTCGCGGATTACGTGAAGTACCTGCCGAACGTCAATGCGGGCGGACGTGGCCCGGGCCAGAACGAAATTTATATTCGTGGTGCGGCAGTAGATGCGATCAATATTACCGTTGCTGAATCACAGGGGTCTGCACCCAACGTTGCACTCTATCTCGATGAGCAACCTGTTACCGCAGGTGGTCGAAACCTTGATGTCTACATTAGTGATATGGAACGTATTGAGGTACTACCAGGACCTCAAGGTACACTCTATGGTGCGAGCTCTATGGCGGGCACCGTTCGACTGATCACTAGCAAACCTGTAATCGATGAATTCGAAGCTAGCTTCAACGGCAGTTGGTCATCAACAAAGGAAGGTGAAGACAGTAATTCCGCCGAATTAATGCTGAACTTCCCCATCGTCACTGGCAAGCTTGCCGCTCGCGTCGCGCTTTATAACGATCGACAAGGTGGTTTCATTGATAACGTCGCCGGGACTTTTCAGGCCGACAATGCCATCAACCCTACCTTCCCTGGCGATAGTGTGACCTACGCCGCTGGTACTGTGCTAGCGAATGGTACCGTCGTCGGCGAAGACGGTCTTACTGTGCCCGTCATCAAAGGTATCGCCAATAATGCAGGCCTAGTAGAAGATGACTTCAACGATGCTCACTATGCAGGTGTTCGGTTAGGTGTTAAGTACCTCATCAACGACGACTGGAGCCTGTTGGTTCAACACACCGCACAGAGCCTCTCAACTGAGGGTGTGTTCGACTACGATCCTCGGCTTGATGATCTTCAAGTATCACGATACAGCGAAGATTTTCTTGATGATCAGTTCAATCAAACCGCTTGGACCATCGAGGGTAGCGTCGGTGATCTAGACCTGGTCTACAGTGGCGCTTTCTTAGACCGCGATGTTACGGCCAATATTGACTACACGGGTTACACCAATATCGGGGCATTTATTTCCGGTTATCAGTGTGATTATCTCGTCGGTAGTTTTTACACAGGGCTTACAGAGACAACCAATGCGTATAACTGGGATCCGACCATTAGCGGTAACCCCGGCGTTGTTGAATGTGGCACACCCGCGAACGCAGCTCGAATCGAAAATGAAAACACTCGTTGGACTCACGAATTTCGGTTTGCGACCAATTGGGACGGTCGCCTCAACATGCAGGGCGGTGTGTTCTTCGAAGATTTTGAAATCCTTCACGTCGGTGATTTCAATTATCAGGCGCCAATGGATGCGGGCTTCGCTCCGATTGATATTCGAACCAACGCCACGTTCGACAATTCTGAAGCAAATGCGCGGGGTCTGTTAACAGACTCTACTCAGTTCAGGAATGACAACACGCGGACTGAAGAACAAACCGCAGTTTTTGGTGAGATCACCTTTGATGTCACTGACTCACTGACTTTATCGGTCGGTGCTCGTTACTACGATTTGGATTATGGATTTACGGGTTACGGTGCTTGGAGATATGGAAACCGTCCTTTGTTCATTGACGATGCTGACCCCAACAATGACATCCGTCCTGCACGAACAGGTGGTCGAGATTATCAGACCAACTTTGCAGAACTGCAGCCATTAAATGTCTCTGACACGATCATGCGCTTCACGGCGTCTTGGCAGCCTGAAGACTCAGACACGTTAATCTTCGCCACTTGGTCTGAGGGCTATCGGCCGCCGGGCTTCAACCGTGCAGCAGCACAGAAAGGTGGCGTTTATAACGCGGGTGCTCAAAACACGCGTGACGATGGCACGAATTGCGGTAATCAGGTTGCGATCGATAGTAATGCTTCAGGGTTCCCAGGTTACTGTTTACCCTACGTCTTCGATTCAGATTCGCTGGAGAACATGGAACTGGGTTGGAAAACCACCTTGGCCGATGGCGCGATACGTTTCAATGGCTCTATCTACAAAATCGACTGGAAAGACATTCAAGTCTCACAATTTGATTCACAGAACATCTCTATCTTAACCATTGTTGACAACGGTGGTGACGCTGAGATTATGGGGATCGAGGGCGATTTGATTTGGTCGGTTAATGACAATCTGACGCTGTATGCAGCGGCGTCATTCAATGACACCGAGCTGGTCTATGTCGACCCTGCATTCGATATCGTGGTTGCAGATGCCGGATCGATGTTACCACTGACACCTGAAACTCAATTTAGCTTGCGTGCAAGGTACGAGTGGGATATGGGCAACGATATGGGTGCATATTGGCAGCTAGGCTACAAATATGCTGGTGAGGCGTTGAACTCTATCGTTGACACCGTCGACGAACCCAACACCATGCAAGACAGTTATGGGATCGTTGATGGTTCATTAGGATTTGAGAGCTATGATGCAGGATGGGGTGTTGAGCTGTTTGTCAGCAACCTGACTGACGAACGGGCTCAGCTCCACATTAACCGTCAAGACTTCTTTGAGCGAGTAACGACGAACCGTCCTCGTACGATTGGTCTGCGAGTTTCTTACGACGTCAACTAATCTTGACCCAACAACGTGTTAAACTGTGGTACTTGATCTCAAGTACCACGGTCTAACATGGCTTTAGAACCCATCCCAGAAGCGACTCAACTCGCTAAAAAAATGCTTGCCAGCGGCGATATTAAAAGCGCAGCAGCAAAGCTATCTGAACAGCTTGCCATCACTCCTGATGACCGAGAAACGCACTATTACCTTTGTGTCTGTAGTCGCTATCAAGGCGACTTTGAACCGGCATTGACCGAAGTACAACAATTCATTGAAAGGTTTCCTAGGTTCGCCCGAGGCTATCAAGAACTCGGTTACACTCAAAAAGCACTGGCTAACCCTGCTGCTGCAATTAAGGCCTTCCGCACCGCCGTCACCCTAAACGATGCCTTGGTGGCCAGCTGGCGCAGTCTCCTCGAACTTGCGACGCCTGCTGATCATCCGGATTTGATCGAACAAGCCAGAACTCAATTGACCAACCTTGAAGGTTTACCGAAACCGCTATTGCAAGTTCGTGATTGGGTAAATGAGGGCCGGTTACTACCTGCGGAAAAACTCTGCCGGCAATTTCTAAAGCAATATCCAAAGTACGTAGAGGGAATGCGACTACTTGCTTATATCGGCGTGCAGACCGAGGTGCTTGATGATGCTGAGGTTCTTTTAAGAAATGCAGTCGAATTTGAACCAAACAACCTGTTCGCTCGGTTCGACTTCATCAGTGTGCTCTATAAGCGTCAGAAATTCGGCGAAGCGTTTGCCCAAGCGGAACAGTTGTTGGCGGCGGACCCCAGCAACGTAAAACATCGGACCGTCTATGCTAATCAGTGTGTCGCCGTCGGTAAATTTGAAGAAGCGATCCAGCTCTACGATCAGGTAATCACTAAGATTGCAGATCCAGCTTCCGTACACCTGCTCAAAGCGCATGCCCTTAAGACCATCGACCAAACGGACCAGGCGATTTTGTCCTATCGCGCCGCTTATCAGGCTAAACCAGGTTTTGGCGACGCTTTTTGGAGCCTTGCCAACCTGAAGACCTACCGTTTTAGTGACGAAGAAATCGAACTGATGCTCACTGCCGTCGATGATAAAAGTTTGAGCAGTGTTGACCTCATCCACTTAAATTTTGCCCTTGGCAAACATTTTGAAGATCAAGAAACCTTTGCCCTTGCTTTCCAATATTACGAGACAGGCAACACGTTGAAACAACGAGAAACAGTCTATGACGGTCTATTGCTCAGTGATCGTCTGCAACTGCAACATCGATACTGTGATGAAGCGTTATTTAAACGACGAGCAAAAACCGGGCATCCTGCCGCTGACCCAATTTTTATACTGGGTTTACCCCGCTCAGGATCGACGTTGCTCGAGCAGATCCTTGCATCACACCCGCTGGTCGAGGGCACTCAAGAGCTTCCCAATATTGCAGCCTTTGCTTTTGATCTCGATGGCCGCCGACGCATTCAAGACACGCCCCAATATCCGGCGTGCCTCGCAACCTTATCGGATGAAGCACTTACAGCACTAGGCAAGCAATACCTTGAAGACACCCGCATTCATCGGGACAGTGCACCATTTTTTATTGATAAAATGCCAAACAATTTTCGTCACATCGGGCTAATTCGACTGATTCTGCCCAACGCTAAAATCATTGATGCCAGAAGACATCCGATGGCCTGTTGCTTTAGTGGGTTCAAACAGCTTTTCGCCAGTGGCCAAGAGTTCAGTTACGGGCTTGAGGACATCGGCCGTTATTATCGCGACTATCAACAGTTGATGGATCATTGGCACCAAACGCTACCAAACCATATTCTCACCGTTCATCACGAAGCGGTGGTATCGGACCTTGAAGGTCAAGTCCGCCAGATACTGGATTTCTGTAATCTCGAGTTTCATGAGAATTGTCTGAATTTTCATAAAACCGAGCGCAGCGTCAGAACCCCCAGCTCAGAACAGGTCAGGCAACCCATCTATCGATCTGGGTTAGATCAATGGCACAACTTTGCAGAACATTTAGCGCCCTTGCGAGCGGCTATCGGCGAGGATTTGATCGCGGCTTACCCTAAATTTGACTGATCTGGTTGCAAAACCAATAGTCTACGTCTGTAGTTTCAAACAGAATGTAGTGTGCGGACACCTAGCTCAGAACAAGTTCGTCAGCCAATATTCAAAACTGCCCTCGAACAGTGGAGAAACTACGAACCCTGGCTGGATCCGTATAAGGATGCTCTGGGCGCAGCAGTAATGGCGCGTTATCCGATTGACAACTGACTGTCTGAAATGGGTCCGATCACACCATGCACACCATCGATTTCCAATTCCTCTCGATTAGACAGCCAATCACGCTCGGCTATCGCAAAAGCGATGTACTGATCGTGCCCACCTTTCGCTCTTCATTCATGGGCACATCTCCCGGCAATTGGATTAGCGGGGATAGGGGAAATAACCACATATTCTGAAGAACGGTCATGTATGGTGATTGCTGATATTCATTCAAATTTAAGGCTCAGTGGCGTGGTGATCCTTCAGTTGGTCAATGACTGCCATGTTGCTGATCTACTGGCTTACACGCAATGGGTTGATCACTTGGGAGATTTTGGGTTGGGCGAGGCTATAAAGCCTGACGCGGCCATTTTTTATAAGAGATACTTTCTCGCAGGCGATTCTGCCGGTTACGAATTAGTACGCTATACTAATAGCGACAAAATATAGTTGAGAATCAACATCTAAACCCTCAGGATTCCTATGGCTTTTTTTTCGACCAGCGGCACATGACCTTGGGCAGCGCCATCGCAACAAGAACGCGTATTCCATTGCTGTTTCTCAGCACTTTCGAATGCGCCTCTGATAATAAACAAGCACAGTTTTACGCGAGAAAACTCTCATCGGATATCGGTAGATGGAGTTCCGCCCTATCTTATCAAACCTCACAAAGTGCCCTACCT
>Ga0208971_1002238_pt1 | contig 10553 bp, 8 predicted proteins | sample AOAMet1_18_M0_10_2_FD_188229 | JGI IMG/M metagenome (GOLD analysis project Ga0208971, IMG submission 188229) | Ammonia-oxidizing marine microbial communities from Monterey Bay, California, USA - CAN11_18_M0_10 (SPAdes) | ecosystem: Environmental > Aquatic > Marine > Intertidal zone | place... | reverse complement strand
GAGATGCAGTGCATGTACGAGAGCAAGGCAGGTGAGCGTGGTATCTTTAGCCGTGTAGCAGCACAGAAGATTGCAGCGCGTAACGGCAGACGTGACAGTGATCAGGACTTTGGTACTAACCCTTGCTCTGAGATTATCCTACGTAGTAACCAGTTCTGTAACTTGTCGGAGATTGTAGTTCGTCCTGAAGATGACCTAGACACGCTAAAGAAGAAAGCAGAAGTAGCAGCCATTATTGGCACGTTACAGGCTACACTGACAGACTTCCGTTACCTGCGTAACTGCTGGAAGAAGAACACGGAAGAAGAGGCGCTATTGGGCGTTAGCATGACAGGCATAATGGATCACTACCTGCTGAGTAAAGGTGACTCCACAGACTTGGAGAAGTGGCTTGAAGAAATACGCGATGTTGCTGTTAAGACTAACGAGAAGTGGGCTACAAAGCTTGGCATTAACCAGTCTGCTGCTATTACATGCGTTAAGCCTAGCGGTACTGTATCTCAACTTGTCGATTCTGCTAGTGGTATCCATCCTCGCTTCTCTAAGCATTACATTCGCAGAGTTCGTAGCGACAAAAAAGACCCGCTTGCAGTCTTTATGGAGTCAGCAGGATTCCCAATAGAGCAGGATGTGATGTCACCCTCGTCAGCAGTGTTCAGCTTCCCTGTGAAGTCACCAGAGAAGTGTACCACTGTTAAGCAGGTAGGGGCTATGCAGCAGCTACAGCTTTGGAAGGCTTATCAGAACCATTGGTGCGAGCATAAACCAAGCATCACTGTATATTATACAGATAGTGAATTCCTGCAAGTAGCACAGTGGATATGGGAAAACTTCGATCTTTGTAGTGGGATTAGTCTGTTGCCTTATAGTGATCATGTATATCAGCAAGCTCCTTATGAAGAGATAGACGCTGAGAAGTACGAGGAGTTACTAGCGGCCATGCCTGTTGGGGTTAATTGGGAAGACTTAGGTAACTTTGAGCAGGAAGATAACACCACAGGTAGCCAGGAATTAGCCTGTGTAGGTGGTGCGTGTGAGATAGTGTAGATGTTGTAGGTACAAAAAAGCCCTGTGTAGATGACTACACAGGGCTTTTTTGTTACTCTTGTGGGATTAAAGCACCGGTCATTAGACCTGCAACTTTAAAGGCATCCTCTTTGCCTAGCAGAGCAGCTATCATTCCTCTAGGGAGTGTCTCTCCTTTAGCTAGTCTTGCGTTAGCCTGTTTAGCCAGTGCTATCTTTTTAGTAACATTCTCTGGGCTTATCTGGCCTTTTACAGCCTTGCCTAAAAGAGCGTAGAAGATAGGGCCAGTACTCATAGGACTTTTAGCGGCAGATATTTCACCGCCTCTAATAGATAACGACAAAGCACCTTCTGATCCTTGTACTCCCTTAGCTAATAAGTCTATCTCATTAGCCAAGGTTCTGATCTTATTGCCTCTCTCCTTGCCTACAATAGCGTTAAAGGTATCAGCAAACTTTTCATTGTTTATCTTGTTTACAAATTTTACACCTTCTTCTGGCGATCTAGTAGGGAACAACGAGTTTAAGTACGACCTTTCAATAGACTTGAACAGGTTTTCTCCGTCCACGTCTTTGCCTAAAGACTTAGCTCTATTGATCAACTTACCCAGTTGTTCTATACCAGTTCTCTCTCCGTTTAGAGCCAAGAACTCGCCTATCTTAGCAGGATTACCTTGATTAACAGACTTGACAATCCAGTCTCCGTGTATGTCTTTAATACCTTCACGATACAAATCTGTTACCTGCTTGTACTTCTGGTTCAGCACAGGGTTAAATTGATTAGCTTTGGTGTCCATAGACGTAGACAAAGAGTCAATAGCCTTATTAATCAGACTCTCAGCTTTAGAGCTTTTCTCGCCCACAGAAGCAGCAGCGTCCCTCTGCATGGCTTTTAAGGTAGAAAGCTCTAGGTGAGTCTCAGCAAAAGACATTTCATCTCTCATGCTGACAAGTTTCTCAGCTATCTTTCTATGAGCGCCTAAAATACCAGACTCTCCAGACCTTTTAGTTAACTCATTCAGTGCTTTAGTTCCTAGCTGTCGAGTGTTTTCTGTCTTAATTAGTCTTTTATGTCTAGCCATTTGACTTTTAAGATTAGCAGCGGCACTGTTAAGCATGTTCCTAGCTTTAGGGTTCTGGTAGTTCTTAGACAAAGTTCTCAGGCGGTTTATTGCCTTAGTAGTCTCCGCAGGAGAGAGCTTATCGCTCAAGTCTAGAACAACCTTAGCTGCGCTGTTTACGTCTGACGAACTAGCACCAGCTTGTTGAGCGCGTCTAGCATTGTTTTTGACTCCTCCTGTTCCTAAGAATACAGCGCCTTCTTTATCAATAGCCCTATATAAACTAGAAGCCTTAGCTGACAAAGCCTTATCAGCATCTTTAACAAGACCTTGTACTGCTGTTCCTAGCTGATCTCTGCTTAGTCCTTTGCTTAACTGACCTGTCAGCACCTCTTCAAAAGAATCCTTAATCCAGTCAGACTGGTCTTTTAATATAGCTTCATATTCTGACTTTAGAAAAGCAGAGCTTGCTGCGTAGTCCTGTGCTAAGCCAGCTCCCCTAAACTCAGGAGCAGCTTGTTGTGGCAGCATCTGAGCGCCTCTTGCTCTTAGCTTAGTGTTAAGAGTTTCAATCTGCTCTAACTCTTCTGTTCGTTTTCCTAAGTTTGTTCTAATGAGGTTTAACTGCTCAGGAGAAAAACCTTCTGCTATTACGTCATCAAGAGTTTTCTCGCCTCTCTGTATAGCTAAAGCAGCCTGCGCAGCTTCGGACTCATTGCCTCCTCTGATGTAAGTAGGAGAAAACAGTTTGTCAACAGGCGACCACACTTTAGAAACAACCTTACCTATGGCACTAAACCCTGCCCCAAACGCGGCATCTACTGCTGCTGCCTGTAAAGCCTCAGTTCCTGCTTGCTCTACGTCAAAGTCTCTATCTTCTGCGTAAGACTCTCCTATCTCTCCTGCAAAGTACCCTATACCTGCTCCTAAAGCTCCTCCAATTAGAGTACCTACTGGCCCTACAGCACTGCCATAAGTAGCTCCTAGATAAGCACCGCCTAGACCGCCACCTACTTCGCCCAGCAAAGAAAGATAATCTGCTGAAGTCTCAAAGTCTTGGTTGTAGTCTTCTTCTGTAGCAAAACCTTTTGAAATGGCATATAGTTTAAGGTCTTCATTAGAAACACTGTCAGGAACTCCTGCTATTACGCGACCATTTGGTAATGTTCTTTCTGGCATTTTAGTATCCCTAATTTATTTGTAAAGAGCAGACAGATCAGGATTTGAAAACTGCTTACCGTAGTTTGCTATATTCTCTTGCTGAGCTTGAGTTTTAATTCTTGCCATCTCGTCTGCGTCGAATGTCTCTTGTTGTGTTGGTATATCGTACTCAAACCCGTACTTTCCAGCCACAGCCTCTTTATATCCAGGTTCGTTTATCTGCTGCCTCCAAGCGTCTGTAAAGCCTGTTTCGATACCATCGTTGTCTCTGGCGTATTTAGCCCTAAACGCATTTTTTTCAGCGTCATAAGCAGATATTTTAGCCATAGCCCTTAAAAACTTTTCTATCTCTTTTGGGTTCCAACTAGAATCAGGAAAACCCTTTTTAATTAATGCTATATCTCTATCAGAAGCTACGCCAGGAGGCAGAGAATTAATAATCCCTGTGTTTACAATTCTGTCAAGCTCGGTTTTTAAACTAGATACTTCATCTTGACCACCCACAATGCTTTTAAAAGTACTAAGAGCAGTACCAAAAGAACCGCCTGTGGGTTCAAGAGATGCGTAACGATCAGCTAAATTTAAGGCTGTGTTAGCTTTTCCTGAACTACGGTCAGCTTGGTCTACATACCCTCTAATAGCATTTACGTCTTGACTTAGCAGTTTTCTTTTGCCCTCCTCTCTTTCTATCCTTTTTCTTTCAAGGTCTATTCTTTTTTCTCTTAGCTTTTGTTCCTCTTCCCATCTTCTTGTACTTTCTACGTCTTTAGCTGCGTCTAGCAACTTATTTTCTTGGTTTTCTTTTATTAAGCGTTCACGCTCTTTTATTGCTTCTATCTTACTAGCGGTCTGAGCAGCACCTGCCAAGTCACCACGAGCTTGTTGTACTTGAGCTAGTTTTTTTAAATCGTCTGGGTTGTTTAAATCTAATTGACTTATAGCACCCCGTATCCTTTCCTGCGTAGAAGGCGCGCCACCACGCATCAGACCACCTATGCCAGCTCCTAAGCCTTGCGCCCTAGCTGCACCAAACTGTCCACGAAAGCCTGGAGTACCTGGAATAGGTTGTACAGGCTGCTGTGTGCTGCTAATGCCTGTTAATAATCCTGCAATATCTTGTCTAGCCATTATTCTCCTCCTCCATCGAACAAGCCACCGAACAAGCCGCCTAAAATGCCGCCTGCGCCTTGTAAGTCAATACCTAGTTGACCAGCCTGTAACCTCTCTGCATACGTAGGCTGTTGACCTAGTAGACCGCCTATCAAGGCTTGTTGTTGAGATAATCGTAACTGATTGGCTAAGTCTTCAGACTGTAATCTACTTTCTAAACCAGCTCTGTTCAGCTGAGACTGTAATTCAGTACCTGTTCTACGACCAATGTCTGCAAATCCAGCAGGTATTCTACTAGCTTCCAACATAGACAACGCTTGTTGTTGTGGTTGATAACCTGCGGCCTGTAGCATACCACCCAGTTGAGCAGCTTGTGATTGTTCAGCCATTGACTGCTGACGCGCACCTAAGTTAGCACGTGCCATAGCTTCCTGTCGTGCAGTTTCTTGAGCCAGTAACTCAGGAGAAGAACCACCGTAAAGAGAAGAGCCTAGTCCTGAGCGCCCTTGTGACAGCATACGCTCTTCTAACCGTAAACGCTGACGTTCCTCTTCAGGACGCTGTACGGCTCTCATTTGCTCGTATAGTGCCGCTTGTGCTGAAGCAGGGTCTGCACCTACCTGACCGAATAAAGCACCTGCTTGACCCTGTAGCTGCGTCTGTAGAGCCTGTTGCTCTGGAGACAGGTTGATGTCAAAACCACCTTCAGCCGTAGTACCTACGTTGGCTAACCCACTGGTAACAGTGTAGGGTAAGAACTCTAGTCCCTCACGAGCTTCTGTTCCTAACGTCCCCAGACCTGTTTGCAACTCTTTACCAAGCTGTCTAAGGTCTTGGATGTTTTCCTGACCTAAGTAGTACTCACCGCCAGCACGAAGCAGATCACTTATACCGCTTCCTGAAGTTAGGTAGTCAAAAAACCCGCCTGCTTCATTTTGTTGTTGACTCATTAGCAGAATCCTCCAGTAATTGTGTCAGCCGTTAGCGCATCGTCAGCAGCAGTAGCTTTAGTAATGGTTTTTGTATAGTTGGACATTAGATAAGTCTCCCTAATAGAGCGTGTATGTCAATTTTTTGAATAGAAAATTCTGAACTGTTTATTTGAGCTTCGATACCAATAGTGACTACTTCACCACTACCAGAAGAATTTACTTTTGGGGTTTGTATTAAAGTGCCTTTTGTATATTCAGCAGTAGTGTTATACTCACTTGTTCCATACTCCGCAATATTGGCTACTGTGCCTGAAAAATTAAAGGCTTGTTTAGTATAAGAATCTGTGTAGTCATAGCCCCAGTTTAGTGTAACTGCTGTAGTAGGGCTACTAATTAACGTCAAGTTAAACTTTTTTAAAAACTTTAAGTTAGCCGCACTTCCAAAGTCTAAAGGATTACTAAAGTAACTTAACTGATAAGAAGCTGTACCGTCTAAGTATCCTGTATATTTAACAATGCCTGAGTCTTTACCTATGTAAATGCTTTTATCTTCTAACACAGCAAAAGACAAAGGATCAACAGCTGTCCACGTAGTAACACGATGCGCTCCTGACTCATCAAGAGGGCCACGCATATCAAAGCAATACACAAGATTACTTTCACTAAAAGCTAAAAGATAAAACGCCTCGTCTTCGCTGTAAGCAGACTTGATAGGGCTTGTTTGAGCAAATATAGCATTGGTAATATCGTTGCGAACATTTTTACTAATGTCACGCATAGGCATAGACTTTTCTTGTACAGTCCTACCAAAACTACGTACACCAGAGTCTGATAAAAATATAATGTCCGTGCCTGTATGCTGTACTGAGTCACGAGCTACACAGCCTACACCTTCTACAGTATCTTGTAGTTTAAACACAGCAGTGTCTGCACTAGGCGTATCAGCACCTGAGTATATGACTATAGATTTCTTACCAAAAATAATTAAGAATCCATTATGACCCGCTAAAGAAACTATTTGATCAAAACCTGTAGGCCATACTAATGTTAAGTCTAACGATCCTGAGCTACCGCCATGCCAGTTGCTTCCGTCTAAAAGATCAGACCAATATACAGTATAGTTATTATTTGATACGTCAGCAGCCCATAAACGACCATAAGCAGCTAAAACCTCATTAGCTTGTGGCGCATAGTGAGTTCCGTCTTTTGATTCTATAAGTGTTGTACTTCCCGCAACACTCTTTAATGTAACGTGTTCTCGCTGAGAAAAATAAACATCATTGTTAAAAGTAACTATCTTCCAGTTATTAGCTGTGACAGTATAACCAACAGGTAGAGTCACTTCAGTAAGTGTGGTAGTCCCTGTAAATATCTTATTGTTCCCAGCAGAGAATATTGTTTTAGTGCCATCTCTGGCAACAAACTCATGTACAGCCTCTATGCCTCTACTGCTTCCTAGTACAGAAGATCCATTAGAGGATACAGCAGACCAGCCTTTACGAGCGCCTACTCTACCGTACTGGTCAATAACACAGTTGTCAGCAATAGCTGCAAAGGACGGGTTAAGTCCTATAGGAGAATCCATAGTGTTCAGCCCAAAAAATCCTGGGGCTGCTACGGTAATGTTCTGTAGTTTTTGTGCCATTTAAGAATACCAGATAGTTTCTTCAGGATGTTGAGCAGCGTCCATAGCAATAGCATCAGCTAGTGTATTATCTGCCAGTGCAAACAGTTCTGCTGCTGATGTGCCACCAGTCTCTCCACGCTCTCTCGCGCCTAATGCAGTGGCTATTTGTATAACAGGTGACGAAGGAATAACTAAAGATGTTGAATCTTCTGTAAAGTCTGCTGTACGTTGAACAACATTAAAGTCTAAGTTATACACACCGTTAGGTTTAGGATACACATCAACAGTAGTATCTCCGTTAGTATCTACTCCTTTAAAGTTGTAGAACTGCGGGACTCCTGTAGGTGGTGTGGCGATTAAATAAGCATTATTCATCCAAGCAGTGCCACGGTACTGCATCTCAGTTTTTTGTGTATCGTTATTAACAGACAACAGTTTTGTTTTATTCTGTGAGCCAGTTAAAGAATAGTTATAAGAAGAGTCAGAAGTAGTAACTGTAATGGTAGTACGCAAAGCAGTCCAATCGTAAGCGTCTTCTACTGATCGTTTAGCATCGTTGACAAACTCACCTATAAGCTTAGAGTATGAGTTCTGACCAACAGTGGTTACTTCATCCTCCCGCAGTCTTCGCAATACGCTGTTAACTAATTGTAAGTATGTCATTATTATTCAAACCTTTTTAAACGTTGATTGTTGGTTAGCATTCTCTGAGGCATACTGCGTAACCGTTGTGCTTCTTGTTGTTGTAAAAACTGCTGTATAGGGTTGACTTGTGGTGCATTATAAACAGGTCTTGTAGGAGTAGGCATTACACTGAAAGGTAATAATTCTTGTGTAGAACCTACTTGAGTTTCTAACTGTAACATGTCTGCAAACAAGGAGTCTGTGGTGCGTGTGGGACTTCCAATACCTGAGCCAATACCTGAGCCATTACCAGTACCGTCACCATCACCATCACCAGTACCGTCACCTGTGCCATCGCCAGTACCATCACCAGTACCGTCACCAGTACCATCACCAGTACCAGTTACAGGATCAGTAGTATCTACAGGATCAGTAGTATCTATAGGATCAGTAGTATCTACAGGATCAGTAGTATCTATAGGATCAGTAGTATCTACAGGATCAGTAGTATCTACAGGATCAGTAGTATCTACAGGATCAGTAACAGGATCAGTAGTAGTAGTGGTAGTAGTGTCTACAACAGGATCAACATCAGTAGTGTCTTCAGTGATGTCGCTTAGAATATCTATAACAGTAGTAGTATCATTAGTATCATCAGGATCAACAGTCCTGTGCTCCCAGTCATAAATTTCTTGAGAACTTACCGTACCATCGTTATTGGTATCTACGTCATTAAAAGAACCACCAAGCCACCCGTCAGGGAACTGATTGTTAAACTCATCTTCGCTCTCGTATGCGTCAAAGTCTCCTTCTACGAATATAAATTCTGGAGGGTAGTCTGCATACACCTCTTCGGCAGGAACACCGGCTAACAATTCATCTACGTGGTTTCCGCCTGTTCTTTCGTATTCTTGCTCTAAACGCTCCCTAAGAACAGGGTCTGTCTCGTTTAGAATCATGTCATAGGTTGATCTCTGTACCCAAACATCCATAGAATCAGGATCAAATTCAGGATTATCTTCGTAACGTCCATCACCTAGTTGGAAAGGGTCTGAGTCTTCTTCTAACGCAGTACCGTCAACATCTACTGTTCCTTGTGCTTCGGCTGCTGCTTCGGCTATTGCTGCTGCTTGTGCTTCTACGGCTGCTTGTTCTTCTTCCGATAATTGAGCTTCTGCGGCTGCTTCGGCTTGAGCTGCTGCTTGAGCTGCTGCTGCTGCTTGATCTTCATCAACTACTATAGGTTCTTGTTCATCTTCAGGGCCAGCGGGTAGTTCTTGCTCAGTCTGTACCTGTTCTGGCTGTGTAGCTATAACTTCTTCGCCAGTGACTGGGTCTGTAACGGAAGTGTCTACTTCTTCTGCTTGTGCTACTTCTTCAGCAAGTCTTTCTGCTTCTGCTTGGGCTTCTGCTACTGCCGCTGCTTCTTCTGTTTGTGCCTCTGCTTCTTCAGCATCTCTTTCAATTAGCTCTGCTATTACTGTAGCGGCCTCTGCTGCTGCTGCTCTAGCGGCTTCTTCGTCTGTTAGATCATTATATATATTAGAGAGAGCACCTACTGTGCTAGAACCCTCAAGCCCTAAAGATATTATATCACCTGCTTCTGCCATTTCTGCTAATGTTCTAGGAGCTGTAGTCCCACCAAAAATACCACCTGATGATGTAGAGGGTGAAGTACTAGGTAACTGAGATGCACCCGCTGCTAAGTTGAACCAGTCTTCTGTAGTTAAAGTTCTGCCCGCTAACGCATTTGCTGCTGACAAAACTGCTTCTGAAACGCCTCCAGAAAATATGGCCAGTGCGATTCTTAGAGGACGCGGGAAAGCTGCTGCAATGCTTCTATCTTTAGGAACAGCTATTGTAGAGTAAGTACCTACAGGGCCGTAAGACTGATAAACAACATCGCTACCTTCTTTGGCTATGCCAGCAAGAGAGCCTCTAGTGCCTGTGTTTAAGTACAGCTTATAACCGTCTACTTCTTTAAATAGAGGTATTTCGTTGTCTTCAACAAAGTTAACAATGTTTGTATCTACAGATTCTGTATAGTAGTCTCTAACATTACTAGGGTCTTGGCGTAGCTCGTTTATGTCTTCGTTTTTAATATCACTATAGTCACCAGACTCTATAGCTGATGCGCTTAAAGCATTGCCTTGTCCTATCTGTTGTTCTACAAAGGCTGGCAAGTTGTTTAAAGACTCTTCAAAGGTGCTGTACTCAGGAACATCTGCTAAGGTTGGTGCAACTGCTGACTCAAGCGTAGGACGTTTTTCTTCTTGATCAACAGTAGATACAAACGGGTCTTCAGCTTCAAAAGGACTAGCTAAAGAAACAGTCTCTTCTTCTGCAAGAGCTTCTGCACGAGCCGCTGCTTGTGCCGCTGCTACTGCATTAACGCGATTGTTTGTGCTGTATGAACCACTACCCACGGCTACTTCCTCATGTTCATTAACTTGTCTACGCCTTTAATACCAAAGCTGGCACTGATGGCTATAAACAACAGGTATTGATACCACTCTGGGAGACTGCCTAACGCTACAAATGCTTCTTGAACTCTATCAACTACTGTCATATCACCAACAACAATAGCATAGCCAACCATGAAGATGGGGACAGACAACACAATTGTCCAGAACTCGTCTTTCCAACTTGATGCAGAAGCCTCAGCCATCTTAGTTTCCCAGTCAGCATCATTCTGGATAACATTCATCTTGGCTTCATGCTTTGCTTTCGCCTGGTCAGCTTTGTTAGATAGGTAGGTCTTAGCTAAACCAGCTAGAGGAGATATTAAAGTAGTTAAAATACTCATATAGTATACACTATTTAGTCTTGTTTGTCAAGTTGTTTATTACCATGCACTATTTTTTGCACAGTATCTGATTCATATATTCTAATACCCAGCCACACAATAGTAAACAAAGAAGCTGTTGGAGGTAGCCATGCAACTAATGCCATTAAAGTAGTTGAAGCCGCCATTATATCTATTGTATCCTTAGTTGCACTATCCATGAGTAAG
>Ga0208971_1002235_pt1 | contig 10567 bp, 9 predicted proteins | sample AOAMet1_18_M0_10_2_FD_188229 | JGI IMG/M metagenome (GOLD analysis project Ga0208971, IMG submission 188229) | Ammonia-oxidizing marine microbial communities from Monterey Bay, California, USA - CAN11_18_M0_10 (SPAdes) | ecosystem: Environmental > Aquatic > Marine > Intertidal zone | place... | reverse complement strand
TATAAAAAGGTTTGCGCATTTTACCACCAATAAGTGAGCTCATAATTGGGGGCAAAGCTTTGTCCATATAAAATTTCTGACTTGTTTTTATTGCTTTAAAAACCAAGTTCACATAAGCATCTATAGCCTGTTTTTCATCAGGAAAATAAGTAAGCATTTTATTTTTAAAGTTCTGCACACCTTTAACAAAATCATATTCTTTATCTCCAATTATAATTTTATCATATACAGCCCCCATATCTGCCCATTGTATTTGGGCATCAGAAATGTAATCGAACAATTTTTTAATCACTGAAGTTTTTCTTTGAACCTCCCCTATATAATGGATGCCAACATCCCATTCAAAACCTTTGCGTTTAAAAATATGCGTAAATCCTCCAGCAATATAATGGCGTTCTAAAACCAAAACTTTTTGCCCTTCTTTTGCAAGAATAGCTCCCGCAGTTAAACTTCCCATTCCGGAGCCTATAATTATGGAATCGTAATTTTCTGCTAAAGTTGGGTTTTTCTTGTAAGATTGGATCATAAGATTAGATTTTTTATAATAGCATATACGCTAATATACAATCTAATTTTAATGATATTCTTTATTCAGAATCGTATTTAATATTTTTCTGAAGGATAATAGAATTAGGCATTGTAATTAATTCATTTTCTTGTGTTTTTAAAGTGATAAAAAATGCCCCAATATCTCTAATTTCACCAGTAATATTGTTGTCTTTTTCAAGCACTGTAATAGTGTCACCTATCTTAACAGGATAATTAATATATAAAATTATACCTGCTGTAATATTAGATAAGAGAGACCATTGCGCAAAGAAAGCAATTCCTAAAATAGTTAAAAATGAAGAAATATAAATAAGTAATTGTTTTTCATCAACCCCCCAAATAAATGAAATAATTACTATTAAAGAAATATAAAGAAGTATTGTAATTATTTTATTGGTTACTAATATTCTTGCTTTTTGGAAACTGAATTTAACTTGAATTTTTTTCAACGATCTAGCAATAAAAAGACGAGTAAAAAAAACAAATATAATTATCGCTATCGACCACAATATTTTATAATCTGTGAACTCCATATTTTTTATTTGAATAAAGCTTTAATCTCTGTGGCATCATCTGGTTTCATCTTTCCTGCTAAAATTAAGCTTAATTGTTTGCGTCTAAGAGCCCCTTCAAAACGTTCTTTTTCTAAAGTTGTTTCTGGTATAATTTGTGGAATCTTTACCGGTTTTCCAGTTTCATCAACAGCTACAAAAGTATAAATACCTTCATTAACTTTTGTTCTTTGGCCGGATTGTCTGTCTTCAATCCAAACATCCACATAAATCTCCATGGATGATTTAAAAGCTCTAGAAACTTTAGCCTCTACAGTAACTACACTCCCGACAGGAACAGATTTGTTAAAAGCAACATGATTTACGGAAGCAGTTACCACAATTCTTCTAGAATGACGTCTGGCAGCAATGCTGCAAGCTCTATCCATTCTTGCTAATAATTCTCCTCCAAAAAGATTGTCTAAGTAATTAGTTTCTCCTGGTAAAACCAGATCTGTAAGTATCGTTAAAGATTCTCGAGATGTCTTTGCTTCCATTTTAAAAATTTCTACAAATATAAGTATAGACTCTAAATAAATATTACTTTTTTATCAGTAACCAAGCATCTTCCGAAACTGTTGCTTGTATTTTATATAGGTTATTAATAGCTTCATTTTTATCTAAAAAACTATCAAAAGCTACTTCTATTAATCCCCATTTATTTGCACCAAGAATACTTGCTTTATAACCTTGTTTCTTTAGTTGATTTACTTTTTTTTCTGCATTTTCAGGAAACTGAAAAGCACCAGCTACAACGTGATAAGGTTTTGAAACTACCTCTTCTTTCAAAACATTTAACGCTATTGTTGGCAGAGGATTAGTAATTACAAAAGTAGCGGATTGAATTTTTTTCTCAATAGCTTTTTCTTGATTTGCTATGATTGATTCTTGTTTATTTTGTTGATATGCATTGTTGCCAGCAAAGCTGAGTGTTAACATTATCGCAGCAGTAGCAGCATATTTTATAAAAGTAGGAATTCCTTTTTTGTTTTCTTTTTTTAAGATCGGAATTAAAGGTTTTACTTTTGTTATGTTTCTTTTTATTGATTCAGATGCTACTGAAGTTAACCCAAAAGATTCGGTTAAATAATTAACGGTAGTATTGGGTTCAAAAATTATCTGATCATTTTCATTTAATGTTAAAACGCCAACTGCGCCTATTTGTATAGGTTTTGTGTTGATTTCGTTTTTCCATTCAGTAACGGACAAAGCAATTATTCTAGAAGCTTTTTCAAATGTGATGTTTTCTGATGAAGCTATGTAGTTTGTCAACAAACCATCATTCACTTTTAAGTGACTATTAAACGTAATTTGTTTTGCTGGTGGATAAAAGGTATTTGAAGTTTCATTCACTTTTGCGCCAATTTTGTTGGTCACAAAACCACCAAAATCAGGAATAATTACACAATTATACCTGTAAAGTAAATCGCTAATGTAGTTGGCTAAATTCATATAAACAAATATAAAAAAATAGATGTTTTGAAAAGGGATTTCATATAAATTTTATCAACAATTATTTTTTATATTGGTACTCAAATTGTTATCTATTGGAAGAAGAAAATTTATTAGCTGTTTTGCGCTTGCAGAAAAGTAAAGCTATTGGCGATATTTTAGCGAAAAAACTTATTGTTACTGTGGGAGATGTTGCTCAGATTTTTAAAGAAAAATCAGCTACTCTTCAAAAAATCAACGGTATTGGGAGTCATGCAATCAAACATTTGTTGGATACGGAGAATATACTTAAGGCGAAACAAGAATTGGCCTATATCAAAAAAAATAAAATTCAATATTCTTATTTTTTAGAGGATGATTACCCTTACAATCTTCATAATTGTATTGATAGTCCAATTTTATTATTCAAAGATGGAAATATAAACTTGAAGAATGATAAGATAATTTCTATTGTCGGTACAAGAAATATGAGTTCTTATGGAAGAGATTTTTGTAACAAATTAATAGAAGATTTAGCGGAATATAATCCTATAATCATAAGTGGTTTTGCCTACGGAGTGGATATTTGTGCGCACAAAGCGGCTGTAAAAAACAAGCTACAAACAATTGCAGTTTTAGCCCACGGTTTTGAGCAAATTTATCCAAAAGTTCATAAAAAACATATTAATGAAGTAAATGAAAATGGGGGGTTTTTAACAGAGTTTTGGAGTGAGGAAGCTCCATTAAGAGAAAATTTTTTAAAGAGAAATAGAATTGTTGCGGGTATTTCAAAAGCTACTATTATTGTAGAGTCTGCGGCAAAAGGAGGCTCTTTGGTTACTGCAGATATTGCCAATTCTTATGACAAAGATGTGTTTGCAGTTCCTGGTAGAACAACAGATATTTATAGTAAAGGCTGTAATAATTTAATTAAAAATAACCAGGCAAATTTGTTAACGTCGGCTAAAGATATTGTAAAAATGTTAAATTGGGATTTGAATGAAAAATCAAAAATAATTCAGAAACAATTATTTGTTGAGTTAAATGAAAACGAGCAAAAAATCTATGATTTATTGCACGAAAAAGGGCAACAATTATTGGATGTAATTTCTTTAGAATGTAATATTCCTATGTATCAACTGTCAGCAATTTTATTACAAATGGAATTAAAAGGGATTACAAAACCTTTACCAGGAAAGATGTTTGAACTTATTTAATAATCCTTATTTTTGAAGTGACTCAATCCTAGAAAATGTCTTTAGAAGAAAAATTAATATCAAAAAAAAAACCTACTTTTCCAATAAGTAAATCCTTAGAAAATTTTTTAGTAAAGCATAATAGGAGTACGGTAATTCCTATTTTTTACAACGATTTACTTCGTTTTCAAGGTTCTGTATCTGTCTATGATAAAAATGATGAAGATACTCTTTGGGTAAGGACATTTTACAATGAATTTGAAAGGAAAGAAATAGATTTAAGTCTTAAAAAGATTTATACATTATTGCATTCTGATGGTAATGATAATACAATTCCTTTTCTTAACGTAGATGCTATAGATTTTTGCACATTTGGTAATTCTAAGCCTTTTCGTATTAAAGTAAGAAACATTTTAAATGATAACTTTACTTATTTTTATGTAAAAAAAGCAGATGCTTCCCGAGTATATGGTTTAGAGTTAGAACATTTGTTATCTCCTTATAATATAAACTATTTAGTTTATAAAGATACACTAATTGAAGAGCATATTTCTGGTATTCCAGGAGATGACTTTATTCATAATATATTGCCAAAGTGCACAGAATCGGAAAAGGCTCAAATTGCTAAGGAGTTCGTTAAATTTAAAGAACGATGTTTTATCCGATTGTTGGGAGATATGCGTTCTTATAATTATGTAATTACGCCTATCCATGATTTTGATCAGATTATTTATAAAATTAGAGCTATAGATTTTGACCAGCAATCTTTTGAAGGAAATTTAAAAGTTTACAACTTACAGTTTTTAAAAGAAAACTTTAAGATGGTAGAAATGGTAGGAAGAAAATTGGAAAATAGCTCAATAAACCAATATAAAGTGGAAGAGCGTTCTTACATCGCGAAGAGAATGATTAGTTCTCCGGATAGAACAGCACAATTAATTAATTGTATGAAAAATGACACTATTTCTTTTCCTGAAAATGTAGAATTATTGAAGAAGTATTTAATAGAATATGTACACGATGTAAAGTTTAAGGAGAATAAAAATATGGGAGAGATTTTAGAAACAATTTTAGAATTTGTAAAGCGTAATTATCTAGATATAAGCGCTAAATAGGTGTCTTAATATTTTTATTTTCTAATCCTTATACTTTCAAGAACAACTGTTAATAAAATTAGACCCCCTCCAATAAAGGTATTAATACTTGGTATCTCATTTACGAAAACGAAGGCAATTATTATTCCAAAAATTGGTTGAACACTGCTTATAATACTTGCTGTAGAAACAGAAAAATGCTTCAAAGAATTTACCATCATCGTATGACCAATTGCAGTCGTTAATAAAGCAATTAGAACTAAAAATGGTAGTTGACTTTCAAAATTAGAAAAGTCACTTAGAAATAACACAGGAGCTAGTAGGACAGAAACAATAACCATTTGGTGTAGCATTAACGCACTTCCATTGTAATTTTTAATATGTTTTTTTAAAGTAAGGTTTCTCAAAGCGTAGCAGAAGGCAGAAAGAATTCCGAATAAAATTCCTTTTAACTGATCGTTGTTTAAAGAAAAATCTGGAACTAGTATGTAAACTCCAATTAATACTAAAATTGCGAAAAAAATATGAATCGGATTTAATTTCTGTTTTGAAAAAAAAGGTTCTAAAAAAGCTGTAATTACAGGGAAAGTGTACAAAGAAAGCATACCTAAGGCTACGTTAGAAAGTTTTAAAGCTATAAAATAAGTGACCCAATGAGCACCCATAAAAAAACCGCTTATGGTAAAAGAGAAAAAATCCTTTCTCGATTTTATTTTTAAATTCACCTTTTTAAATCGACAAAATAGATACATAAATACAGAAGCAAAACTGGCTCTGCATAAAATAATTACTTCACTAGGTAGCGCAATATATTTTCCTAAAACACCAGAAGTACTTATAAAAAGGGTTGCTAACAGTAATAGAGATAAGTTTTTATTATGCGAGTTTTCCATTAGATTCTGGTTAATATTTGTAAAGCTGTTTTTACAGAATCTATTTTAATAAAGGTAATTAATAAACGTAATCCGTTTTTAGTTTCTTTCTCTTTCATTACACAATTTTTAGAATTCTGTTGAACATATTTTAGCATTTTTGAAAATGCTGCTGTTTGATAAAATTCACTTTGCTGATTAGAAACAAAATACCCAATCATTCTTTTTTGTTTTAAAATGATTTTCTCTAAACCTAATTCTTTTGCTAACCATTTTATTCTAACAGAATCTAAGAGATCCAAGACTTCATTTGGTACTTCTCCAAATCTATCTACAATTTCTGTTTCAAAAACTTGTAATTCTTCTGCTGTTTTTAAGCTGCCTAATTTGTTATATAAACTCAATCTTTCCGTAATTGAATTTACGTAGTCATCAGGAAATAAAATTTCAAAATCTGTATCAATTTGCACCTCTTTTACAAACTCTTTAGGTTTAGAGTTGTCTGCTGGATACAATTCTTTAAATTCATTTTCTTTTAGTTCCTCAATAGCTTCCTGTAATATTTTTTGATAGGTGTCAAAGCCAATATCATTGATGAAACCACTTTGTTCGCCGCCTAATAAATCTCCAGCACCCCTAATTTCTAAATCTTTCATTGCAATATTAATTCCGCTTCCTAAATCAGAAAATAAAACCAGCGCTTCTATTCTTTTTCTGGCATCATCGGTCATCATGTGATAAGGAGGCGTTATAAAATAACAGAATGCTTTTTTGTTAGAACGCCCAACTCGACCTCGCATTTGATGCAAATCGGACAAGCCAAAATTATTAGCATTATTTATAAAAATTGTGTTTGCATTTGGCACGTCTAAACCACTTTCTACAATAGTTGTAGATACTAGGACATCAAATTCATTATTCATGAAACCGAGCATTAAAGCTTCCAGTTTTTTACCTTCCATTTGTCCGTGGCCAATACTAATTTTTGCAGATGGCACTAATCTTTGCAACAAACCAGCAACTTCTTTAATGTTTTCAATTCTGTTATGAATGAAAAAAACTTGTCCTCCTCTAGAAATTTCATAAGAAATAGCATCTCTAATGGTTTCCTCAGAAAAACGAATAACACTACTTTCTATAGGATGTCTGTTTGGTGGAGGAGTTTTTATAACTGATAAATCTCTTGCCGCCATTAAACTAAATTGCAGGGTTCTTGGAATAGGGGTTGCAGTTAGCGTTAAAGTGTCAACATTTTCCTTGAGCGTTTTTAATTTATCTTTTACAGCAACACCAAACTTCTGTTCTTCATCAATAATTAATAAGCCTAAATCTTTAAATTTTAAACGTTGATTGGTTAATTGATGCGTTCCAATAATAATATCAACTTCACCTTTATTTACGCCCTCAATTGCAGCCGTTTTTTGTTTTGCAGTTCTAAACCTATTTAAGTAATCTATTTTGATTGGAAAATCTTTTAAACGTTCTGTAAATGTCTTATAATGTTGAAAAGCTAAGATAGTTGTTGGCACTAAAATAGCCACTTGTTTACCATTGTCAACTGCTTTAAAAGCAGCTCTTACGGCAACTTCAGTTTTCCCAAAACCAACATCACCACAAACCAATCTATCCATCGGTTGTTCTTTTTCCATATCATTTTTTACATCTTGAGTGGCTGTAAATTGATCTGGCGTATCTTCATACATAAAACTTCCTTCTAATTCATGTTGAATATGCGTATCTGGTCCAAATGCAAAACCTTTTTGCAATTTTCTTTTTGCATACAACTGAATTAAATTAAAGGCAATATGTTTAACTCTCGCTTTGGTTTTTTGTTTTATTTTTTTCCAAGCACCGGAACCTAATTTATATATTTTTGGTGCTTTTCCGTCTTTTCCATTGAATTTAGAAATCTTATGAAGTGAATGAATACTTACATATAAAATATCTCTTTCTCCATAGACTAATTTAATAGCTTCTTGCTTTTTTCCTTGGACATCGATTTTTTGTAAACCACCAAATTTTCCAATTCCGTGATCCATATGGGTTACATAATCTCCAATTTCAAGTTTGTTTAATTCTTGAAGTGTGATAGCCTGTTTTTTTGCATACCCATTTTTTAATCTAAATTTATGATAACGTTCAAATATTTCATGATCTGTATAGCAAACTAATTTGTTGTGTATATCTACAAAACCCTGATATAGAGGAAAAACTACTGTTTCATAGTGAACTTCTTGTTCCGCATCATCAAAAATATCATGGAACCGTTTAGCTTGTTGTTCATTTGCACAAAAGATATAGTTGGTAAAGCCCGCTAAATGATGTTCATTTAAATCATCAATTAGTAAATTGAATTGTTTGTTAAAGGAAGGCTGTGGTTTTACATTAAAAACAATTTCTAATTGGTCTTTAGCTGTTGATCTCCCAAAATTTACTAAAGTAAAATCTTGTAATTGGTTTTTAATAAAATTACCATCACAAAATAATTCTGATGGTTTTGCATGTTTAATTTCTTTGGACACATCTTTAAAAGCTTCTTCTGATTTTTGAAAGAATTTATCCAAATTACCTACTAATAAGTCAATATTTTTGATGAAAACGATCGTTTTAGACGAAATATACTTTAAGAAACTTTCTCTATTTTCTTCAAAAGTTTTGTTTTCTACATTTGGCATGATAGAAACTTTCTTCATTTTTTCCTTCGAAAGTTGAGTTTCTACATCAAAAGTTCTGATACTGTCAATTTCATCTCCGAAAAATTCAATTCTATAAGGCTCATCGTTAGAGAATGAGAAGACATCAATGATTCCGCCTCTTACAGAAAAATCGCCAGGCTCAGTAACAAAGTCAACTCGTTTAAATTTATATTCAAATAAAACTTCATTTACAAAATCGAGCGATAAGTTTTCACCAACCGCAATTTTTAAAGTATTTTTTTCTAATTCTTTTTTAGTAACTACTTTCTCAAATAATGCCGCAGGATACGTTACAATTACAGCGGGTTTTTTACGAGAATTAATCCTATTTAAAACCTCAGAACGCAATAAAACATTTGCATTGTCGGTTTCTTCAATTTGATAAGGTCTTCTGTAGGATCCAGGGTAAAAAAGCACATTTTTATCACCTAAAAGTTGTTCTAAATCGTTTAAATAATAAGCTGCTTCTTCTTTGTCATTAAAGATTAAAAGATAAGGTTTGTCTGTTTTTTTAAAGCTTTCTGAGATAACAAAAGACAATGATGAACCCACCAAATTCGTAATTTGAAAATGGTTTTGGTCTTGTTGAAGTGCTGTAATTATCTGCGAAACATTCGTAGAATTTTGATATTTATTTACAATGTTTTGGGTACTCAACGTAAAATATTTTATGCAAATATATTAATTTGAAATAGGCTTATTGAAAATGTTTTTCAAACTTTTTATTTTTTCATGGACTAGGTGTATGTAAAAGTAATGGTTTGATAATTTTTTCAAGTAGGAAGAGTGTGATGGTTTTTTAGTAGCTTTTTCCTGGGCAAAAGCTGCTAAAGATTTGGCACAGTTTACCAGATAATTTATAAATTTTCAGAAAAAGGATTAGAGATTATTAAGACCTGTTTTAAGTTTATGGTGGATGTTTTATGCAATTTTAAACTTGGGGATTTTTTTAAAAGAAAAAGTATATATTAACGAAATGGGTCCTAATTTTTACTTACTTTTATATGTAGTAAGATATCGTTCTTTTATGAAAAATTTAATTATAATATTTATACTGTTTTTGTCTTGTTCATTAAGTTCTCAAAATGACCAAAACAAATGGACAGTTGGTGTTAGTTTGTCTACAGTAATGTTTGGGGATGAGGCTTCTAAAAAGGTTAAAGAAAATTTTAATATGCAATTCCCAAGTATCGAAATTAGTCGAAAATTAGGACAAAACTTATCAGTAGACTTTATATACACTGTTGAATTTTTGCAATCTAGGAAAGGGGTAAACGCATTTAAATATTCCTCTTTTGACACTTATTTAAGGTACGAATTGCCAGAACTTTTTTTAAATATAGTTCCTTTTGGAGGTATTGGATTTGGTTACATTAAAGGGGCTACTACCACACCGAACCCTCAGGGATCCTTAAGTTTAAATATCATGGGTGGTGCTACTATTTGGGTTTCTGAAAGAGTAGGTCTTACGGGAAGAATAATGTATAAAAATGTATCTTCTAGCTCTGAATCAATGGCTTCTCATTTTCAGGGAATTGGGGGTATTGTCTATAACTTTAATATTAATTCGGCTGCAGGAGGAGAGGGGCGCAAGCGAATTTGGGACGAGAAACATTAATTCTCATTCAAGGTTAAAAACTTCATTAGAATTGTTTGCATATTTTTACTACCGATATAATTATCTATTTGTAAATCAATTTCAATATTGGAATTCAAAATAGTTGTTGTTGGATAACTAATTTTTCCATTTATTGATGCTAATTCTTTTGTTAATTCGTTTATCCCTGTGTTATTTCCTGAAGGTTTATAAATGAATGTTTTTTTAAAAAAAACAATATCTTCTTTTTGTTCGGCATTTAGTTTTACGAAATAGAATTGATTATTTAAAAGATGTATTATTTTATCATTTGTAAAAGTAGTTTTCTTCATTGCAAAACAAATTTTACACCAATCAGTATAAACAAAAGCTACAATTGGTTTTGGATTTTGTTGATGCAGTTTTTCTATTTCAGGAAAAGTATACACTTTTAACGTTGTTTTTTTTGTCTGTGCATTCGTTGTAAAATATCCACATAACAAAATATAAAGAAATATTTTATTCATTTAAAAAAGTGTAAATCGTATACCTGCAAATGCTCTAATGCCTTGATTCGAAGCATAAACATAACTTGGGTCAAA
>Ga0208971_1002234_pt1 | contig 10567 bp, 9 predicted proteins | sample AOAMet1_18_M0_10_2_FD_188229 | JGI IMG/M metagenome (GOLD analysis project Ga0208971, IMG submission 188229) | Ammonia-oxidizing marine microbial communities from Monterey Bay, California, USA - CAN11_18_M0_10 (SPAdes) | ecosystem: Environmental > Aquatic > Marine > Intertidal zone | place... | reverse complement strand
CAAGCTCGGTCTGGGTACGTCCACTACCGACAGCGAATTTTCAGATTCAACAAGGCATTTAGCTAGTGCAGACACAGTAAACAACGACCGCGAGTCACCCCACCTAGAATAGTAGCTAACCCTTCAGAAACAGCAGCGCGACAGCCAAGGTGTCTAGAAACTTGGCCACTGAGGAAGCAGCCTATACGGCTGTCAGTGCGGCCCCAGTTGCAAAAGATAATTCTCATTTAGTGACACACTTTTGTGCTCTCGCCCGAAAAAATACAAAGTGTCCAAGTTATCTACCCCTACTACACCGCCACACCGTAAAACGTGTGATCCATGACAAGAAAGGCCTCGTAACCCGCACTAGCATGAAATGACGATCGGTCATTAAAACTGATACACAGACGTGCTATTTCCCAATTTTTCCATTAGGAGCTACAAATGAGATCCATGAACAAACGCCCATTGTGGCGGGTTTCAGGACTTGCCCTCGCGGTAACCCTAGCCCAAAGCGCGATAGCGCAGGACGAAGGCTTGGAAGAAGTCATTGTCACAGGTACCCGGCTTGCTGACCGTTCAGCATCCGATTCACCCGTGCCGGTTGATGTCATCAGCGGCAATGATATGCGAGTCAACGGCTCCACTGATTTACAGGATATGCTGCGCACGCAGGTACCCTCATTTGACATTAACACCCAGCCCATCAGCGACGCTGCGACCATTGTTAGACCCGCTAACCTACGAGGCTTGTCACCCGATAATGTTCTCGTCTTAGTGAACGGTAAGCGCCGTCATCGCGGTTCGATTATTTCGTTCCTAGGTGGTGGCATTTCAGACGGTGCACAAGGTGTTGATATCTCGGCAATTCCATCGCTTGCGTTAAAGCAAGTCGAGGTGCTGCGAGATGGCGCGTCGTCGCAATATGGATCAGATGCTATCGCAGGCGTCTTGAACTTTATTTTGCGTGACGACGCCGAGGGCTTTGAATTGGTTGCACGCACGGGTTCAACGTTTGACGGCGACGGCGACAATTACATGATCGCAGCTAATCTTGGTCTGCCTCTTGGAGACCGTGGCTTCGTCAACATCACCGGCGAAATGCGAGACGTTGAAGGCACGGTTAGATCAGTCGTGAGAGATGACGTAGCAGCGGGTATTGCAGGTGGATATGCTCCAGTCGCGGACTTTCAAGGCATCAACACCTACACCGGAGAAGTTCCGCAATATTGGGGACAGCCCGACGTTGATGACGATGTGAAAATTTTTCTCAATGCGGCATTTGAGCTCAATGACAGCACCGAAATTTACGCTTTTGGCAACTACGGCGAACGTAGCGTAGAAGGCGGGTTCTTCTATCGCAATGTGGTAGGCCCTGCCCGCGGCAGCCAACGTGGCGGTGTTTATAAAGGCCCAGTCGTGGACCCCGCTACAGGTCTTGCAAGCGATACAGGCGTTCCCTCGGTTCTCGTAGGGGATCTAGATGGTGGCAATAGCTGCATCGACGGTATCCCGCTCAATGGTGTCATACCCGATGCCGGACTATTAGGTTCAGTTGTCGCCGACAGCAACTGCTTTTCCTTCATCGAAACAATTCCCTCGGGCTTTGTTCCTAGATTCGGTGGCGATAACGAAGATATGGCTGCCGCGATAGGCATCCGAGGCTCTTTCAACGTGGGCTCAGGCCTTATGTACGATCTGAGTGCTCAGCGTGGCTCGAATCGCACTGATTTCTTCATCAGAAACACCATCAACGCGTCATTGGGGCCAAACACCCCACGAGACTTCGTGCCCGGTGGCCAAGAGCAAACAGAAACCGTTTACAACCTCGACCTCTCTTACGGCTTTGAAGTTGGCTTGGCATCTGAGCTTAACGTTGCTGTCGGCGCAGAGTATCGTGAAGAGGAATTCGACCTCTTCGCAGGTGATTCAGCATCCTACGCACTTGGGCCATTAGCCTCACAAGGATTTTCATCAAGCTCTAACGGATTTGGCGGCTTTCCTAATGACACTTCGGCCAAGCAAGACAACACAGCTGCCTACGTGGATGTTGAGACTGACATCACTGATCGACTGACAGTTCAAGCGGCCATGCGTTACGAAGAGTTCAGCAACTTTGACAGCACGACTAACTACAAGCTTGCAGGCTTGTTTCATATCACCGATTCACTGCGTGTACGTGCTGCCTTCTCGACAGGCTTCCACGCTCCCACAGCTGGTCAAGCCAACATCACTAATGTGACGACGCAAAACGTCAACGGTGTGTTGATCGACCAGGGAACGCTACCGCTGTTCTCACCTGCCGGTCAGCTTGGAGCTGACTTCATCGAGAGTGCTGGCGATGGCAGACCTGAGCTGGGTCCGGAAGAGGCGGAGAACATCTCCTTCGGCATTGCGTTCGACATTGGCAACTCGACTTGGACCATCGACTATTACGACATCGATGTAGAAGATCGCATTGCACTGGGCGCTAACGTGAACTTCCTGTCAGCGCTTAACTACGCCGGCGGTGGCACCACCTACGGCACAGTAAGTGAGGCCTTAACGGGACTAGACTCGGCTGGAATCATCAATCGGCAAGATTTTATCGGTCTTGACGATCTGTCTCAGTTCCGGTTTTTCTCCAATAGTTTCGACACCCGCACTAAAGGCGTTGATCTCGTCGGTAATATGAATTTCGACCTCATGAGCGGCAGCTCCACTGTTACTGTAGCGTTCAACTACAACGATACTGAGGTGACAGACCGAGGAACGATTAATCCGATTAGCGATGGACGAGTAGAAGCCTTGGAGGATCTATTGCCCAACGTAAAGGGTAATGTCGCTTGGTCCCACATGCAGGGTAATTGGCGCACCTTGCTGCGTGCTAACTACTATGGCGACTGGAAATCGACGAGCAACGGCTACGACGTTGATGCAGCGATTCTCGTCGATGCGCAAGTCGCATACCAAGTTACTGATAATTTCGAATTGGTGGCTGGTGTCGACAACTTGTTTGACGAGTATCCCGACAAGACCCCAAACCCCGGCGGTCTGGGGCAGCTCTATCCTGAAGACAGCCCGTTCGGATTCAACGGCGGTTCTTGGTATCTACAAGGGCGCTATGCTTTCTAAGCTGAGTGCACCTTTTTAGATCTCCAACGGGCTCCGGCGACATTAGCCCGAGTTCCGGAGTAGCGAGAAAACCCGAGCAGGGGTAACAGCCTGCTCGGGTTTTTGTTTTTTTGTGACAAGAAAAACCTTAGCTGCGCGGACCTGGCACCGCAACGTTTTGGCCGCCATCAGCACACATAACCGTCCATACAGACGCCCTCAATCACTCAGGTTTAATCTGCCAGACAAGCAATCAGGGCCCTAACCACCCTACGCATAGTCGATGGGTTGTAGGTTCAAGTCTTACTGCGTCCATCAATTCATTTAGATTTCATAGGCTAATCGCTCTGTAGAGCGCCTCACGTGATGGTGAGAAGCGCCCCTGCACACCCATTAACGCCAACATAAGCTCCTGCGTCGATGCCACTGACTGTGGCAGCTCAATAACCAACATTTGTTGGTTTTGTCGCTTTTTGCATCAAAAATATCGAACACCCGTGGTACTTTAGATTGTAAAGACAGTACTTAAGCAAGGGACTGTGAGATAAAACAACAAGCCTGCCATGCCAATATAAAGATCAAGCACAGGAACAAAGCCCGATGACTCTACAAAAAAAACTTCACCGAAGCGGACCCTATGCCGATCTCTTCAGTCAGGGCGTTCAGGTGGGTAACACCCTCTATCTAGCCGGTCAGGTAGGCATGGATGACAGCGGCTCAATCCCTGACGACCTGTTATCACAAATGACACTCGCGTATCAGAACGTGGCGTCTGTACTTGCAGAATTCGGGGCTGAGATGGATAACATCGTCGATGAAACCTGGTTCGTAACCGACGTCAATGACTGTATGGCTCAGGTCGAAGCATTGTTTACACAGCGACATATGATCTACGGCAAGGCGCCTGAGGTCAGCCAAACCCTTGTACAAATAGGGGCGCTAGTGGATCCGGCGTTAAAAATCGAAATAAAATGCATCGCGGTACTCGGCTAAACAGGAATAACCTACATGCCTGAAATCAGACACTTTGCTATGGGCACTGACGCTCAAACCATTGCGGATGCCGTTAAAGAAGATGGAGCAATCATTCTCGACAACGTCGTCAGCGCGGAGTTCATTGCCGCTCTGAGGGAGGAGACGGACCCTTACATGGAGGGGTCAAATCTCGGCTTTGACGACTTTGCCGGCTTTAAAACGACGCGTACCGGCGGCCTGATGGTGCGCTCAGAAAAATGCCGAGAGCTGATTGCACACCAAGACATCCTGACGGCATGTGAACTTTTTTTGAAGCCCTATTGCCATAGGGTGCAACTGCATCTGACACAGATCATCCGGATCAGCCCTGGTGAAACCGCACAAATGATCCATCGAGATCGTTGGGCGTGGGGCAAGCACCTTGCGCACGTCGAACCGCAGTTTAATACCATCTGGGCGATGACTGACTTTACCGCTGAGAACGGTGCGACTCAGGTTGTGCCGGGCAGCACCCAATGGCCTGACGATGCGCACATTAGCCCGGAACAGATCACATCGGCAGAAATGAAAGCCGGCTCTGTACTTCTTTATTCAGGTTCAGTTTTTCATGGTGGTGGCGAAAACCGCAGCAAACACGATCGTATTGGCATCAATATTACCTATACGTTAGGTTGGTTGCGGCAGGAGGAAAATCAATACCTCACCTGCCCTCCTGAGATCGCTAAGGATCTGGAAAAACCGCTTCAAGAGTTAATCGGTTACTCGATGGGCCAATATGCCTTGGGCTACTTCACCCCCCCGGGTCAACCGGGTGAACACCCTGAAATCGTACCTCCGCAATATGCGCTTGGGCATAAAGTTGAGGGCAGCATGCTGGGCACTTCAGATGAATTGGATGCGCTGCAGACGGAAATTAGCACACCGTCAGACTGAGGCGGCCATCCACCACTGATGGGTTAAACTGAAGACTTATCCTGACACTGGGCTCATAACTCCCTAGAGCGCCCGGCTATGCCGGGCACATGGGTGACATCTGGTCATCCACAGTCTGTAAGGTTCGCCTCTCATGCGGCTGTCCAAGAGCTGAAGTTATAAGTAATGCGTTTGGTCGTATAAAAAACCGCGGCCTACGTTGCAGTTTTTTTGTTTGCGGCAGATGCCCAAAGCAGGCTATAGATAACTCTACAAAGAGTTTTTATTATGGGACGGCCGATGCGATGGCCCAAGCAACCAATGCTACAGCGCTTTACGAGTAATTATTGGTTAGTCGCTTCAATTTAGAACACATCATCTATGAGGCACCCAAAAGCCTCTTATTGAGATTGGAAAGCGACGTGCAATTAAAATCAAGAACATTCAAGCCAGCCTTCGCCCTGTTCCTAAGCGTCATCTGTAGCGCAACAACGTCGGTTCACAGCGATCCACAAACGCAAGTCTCAGAGCTCCTCAGTGTTATCGTCGAGCTACGTGGCTCCGATCAAAGCGTCATCAAAAGTAACCCTGCAAGCCAGTGCAAAGTGACGAGAGACACCGATATCGCTATTTATATTGGCCACGGGACAACAAGCACTACTCAGATTTGGGCAGAGGCACTCGTCCATTTTTGGAAAACAGGACGACGCCAACTCAGCGAGGCCACCCTTCTAAACAGCACAAGAACAACTTGGACAGGCGAACCCAGCTTGAATTATGTCTTGCTTACCCTTGATGACTTTAACAACTGTAGCGATGTGAGCCTTGCTCAAGCTTCCCTGTTCCTGATGCCGGGGGGTGATGCTTACGAAATGCAGCGCAATTTAGGTGCCACTGGCAAATCTAAGCTGACCGCTTATCTAGATCAGGGCGGTAACTATTTAGGTATTTGTGCCGGTGCTTACTATGCAACAGCGGGGTACTACTGGAAAGGTGACGACGGAGTTCCCGCTGAAAATTGTAAGGATAAGTTTTGTCGCTACGGTATAAACGGCACGTATTCCTTCGATAGCAGTACACAAGATTTCAGTCGCCAAGAATGGGATGGCGTTTCTTATCACAGTAACCTGCTGGGATACGGCCCCTTAGCGGCCACATATTTGGAGGGCCCGATTGAGGAAATTGCGGGGCCATGGCGCGCTGAAAGCGATCCTAATCCACCCTATGACTCCCACCGAATATCTGGAGTGAACGACAAAGGGGGTGATGGCGCCCCTCCTTTAAGAGCTATTTATTGGGGCGGAGTCACTGAAAGCTATATCTATACTCAAGCAAACAATGGAAGTGCAACGTCCGAAGAACGCGCGCACTTTGTTGAGGATTCTCAGGATAACGATGACCTATATTTTCCTCAGGAAGGCAGCCTCTGGGCCATGAAAAGTATCGATACAGATACGGGGGGCACCATTATGCTCACCAGCGCCCACTTTGAAGCCTCGCTCTTTTATTCAGAGCCTCCCTTCCTAAACGGTGGTATGACCGAGTGCCAACAATACAACAACTACACGTTTATGATTCGCCAAATGTCAGGGATCATAGGCCTGCAAGGGGCCCCAGATTACGATAAAGATTGCAGCATCAGGCGCGTCGGTGAAGTGAAATCGACAAAAGCGTTATTTCCCGATGGGCTGGCTTACCAAAATGCGCAAAGAGCGGCAGCCGTCACCGCAGCCAACACAGGGCTAACACCCACCCTTGAGCAAGAACAATAACCCCTTGAGAAAGATTAAAACGACAGTTCGCATTAGGCGAAAAACTTTAGGGGTTACTAAGGAAAGCCTGCAGCCTACTTAACAGTCTGGCCTCTAAGAGAGGGCGATTTTAGCAAGCTGATTGCTGGCTATTAGTTGGTCTATGGCGTCGGTGTCGACAAGGCGGGTGTTAAATAAACGAACATCCCACAGTGAGATTGTGGCCTGCGCGACCTTTTTTGTGGCAAACCCACCAACCCCCTAGCTCCTGAAGCGAAGTAGCACAGCTTCTAACACCAGCTAGGCAAAGCATTACAATGAACTCTGGAAATAGACAGGCTGTTATTGAGCCGCTCAATGACTGACGGCTCTGGCAATGTGCGGATTTTTATCTGCCCAGACAAAATCTGGCTCGACGCTCTACGGTGCAGCGTTAAGCACGAGATGAATATGAAGATTTCCATAACTGACGCGGGCAAGATTCAGGGTGACAGAGCCGTCATTCAAACCTGATTTGGCATACCCATGAGGACTCCTGCCCGCGCGATACTGCTATCTGACCAATGGTTGGTAAAGCACGGCCAGAACCTAACCGTCACTCACTTCGGCGGCATGCGAATACCACCATCGAGCCGAATGACTTCCGCGTTCATGTAGGGGTTTGTGATGCAGTCGACGACCGCAAACGCGAGCTCCTCAGCGCTACCCAATCGCTTCGGGAATAACACTGACTCTCCAAGATGTGCTTTGAATGCCTCTGATTCTGGTCCTTCACCATAAATGGGGGTATCTATAAGGCCGGGAGCAACGGTGTTGACGCGAACACCGACTGCCGCAAGGTCACGGGCAATGGGGAGTGCCATACCAACCACACCTGCTTTGGAGGCAGAGTAAGCACACTGGCCAATTTGTCCGTCGAAGGCGGCGGCAGATGCCAGGTTCACAACTGCACCTCGACCGCCATCATCATCAAGGGGCTCGTTTTTTGCCATTTGGGCGGCAGCACGACTGAGCATGTTGAACGTACCAATCAGATTTACTTTGATCACAAAGCTAAACTTGTCTAACGGGAAGGGTTCGCCATCACGGCTAACAGTGCGACCCGCGGCGCCCAATCCCGCAGAGTTCACGCAAGCTCTAAGAGGACCTAAGGCCGCAGCCGCTGCAACTGCTGCATCGGCGTCTTCAATACTTGAGACGTCACACTTAACAAATTGACCCCCGATTTCCTCGGCCACTTGCTTGCCGCGCTCCTCGTTCAAATCAGCAACGACCACTTTTGAGCCTAATTCAGCCAGCTGACGCGCACAGGCTTCACCTATCCCTGACGCTCCACCTGTAACGATCGAAGAACTACCTTCTAGATTTACTCGCGGCATACCGCTTCTCCTTGTAAAATGATAAGTATTAGCCAGCCGCAAGCGTCATCTATGCCACTTAGAATTGCAATCATAAGCCCACATTTTTACAGCTTAACGAGTGGAAAAGATCTGTAGACCTTCGCTTTAAACGACTGCCTTGACCTAAATGGCAGGAAAACCAATGAAAAAGCCTGATTCGGCTATGAGCACACTGCGGCTCGACACGCAGCTGACACTCCTTAGTTTTAAATTCGGCTTGTCCATGACCGTCGATTTTTATCAGCGCGTTTCAAAGGCTAGCTAATTGGCAAGAAACTCGGCGTACTGAAGGATTGCCTGGTTACGATTTACATCTAGAGACCGGGCGTAATCGTTAAAGTCCGGATTTATAAATCCACCCGGATTTTGTGTGCCCGCGTATTGCGGATCCCAGTAAATCAGGTTCCCTTGTTTATTATTCGCTTCAAGCATGTGGGGAACTCCATGATTGTCGACAATGACATCCATACCTAGCTCACCAATCTGTAATTCTATCTCGTCCTCAAGAACCCGATGAGTTGCCAAAGCGATTTGGCTGCACGCGCTTTCAATTTCCCGTGCAGACTTGTCACAATTCTCAGCAATTTTAGCGTACAGAATCTGCGGATCATCGTGGCGACCGCCGTACTCCGAGCAGTGCAGATAGTTAAAAACAGTCCCTACAATCTCTAATCGCCCGCCACTTGCACGTTGTACGCTGATCCTAAGCCACGTCCAACGGCCGTTCCAAGCAAAGTAGTCGACGGCAGCCTGGAGAAAGTAGCTCGACTTGCTCCAGCCCTCGGCCAATCTAATATCCTCTATCGCTGCAAAAACATTTTCGGGCTTGTACCAACGCTGGGTGCGTTCTATTTCCGTGCCGCAACTCGCGACAATAATGTACATCAGTTCGATTCCCGATTTAGAACGAGTCGCTGTAATGATTCCAAACCCCTGGTTTCCGCTCACGGGCTTAATGAAAACGGATGCGTGTTCTGCCAGCGTTTTCTCGAGGGATTTTTTATTGTACGCGTGACAGCGTGGTGAACTTATGCCATTACGCGCCATGAGTTCGCCAAAAAAAACCTTGTCATTGACTAAACCCAAACTGTCGAAGGGATTAATAAAAGGACTGCCCGCATCATGCAAAGCCCTCGTGATTTCTCTGAAATGCTCTCTGCGCTTCTTACCCTTGCCTTTGCTAAATTGCATGTCGTAAACAACACGAGGAAATGGCGCTGACGCCAAAGCAATGACCTGTCCGGACCGCACGGAGATCACATTTTTAATGATCTGGGCTTGAGGGTCTATTTCAGAATCCGGTGTTATTGCTACTGCAAAAACCCCCTCGGAATCTGCCAGTTCCAACAGAGCTTTTCTAGGAAGTAGCCTTCCTTGAAGAATACCCAAGAGGGGCTTTTGGTGTAGAGGCTCGTTGTGATTCATTGCAAACAGCATGACGTCAGTAAGTTGGAGCTTTTTATACTATTACAGAGACATAAGATGTAAAAAAAATCATAAAACAGTATTTCCACATGGAATGTCGCTTTGATATCTGATGAAGGCCAGGGCTACGAAAATGATCGCATCGCTCCTGAAGAAGACCTGTGATGAATTCAGCCTACCGTAAAGTTTTTCGAAATTTAAGCTGCTTGCAGCGTTGCCCCCCTAATGAGGCGCGATTGCTAATGCTCATTATTCGTCCCCAACCTACAGAATATCTCATGGGATTTGACTATTCGTTTTGAGTAAGTTCTGATCGATCCATAAGGCCAAGTTTGACTGAAAGAGAACGAGTATGGCGGTAAACATAGATCATCAATTTCGCGCCACTGCAGACCGTTTATGGGAGATTCTTGGCAAACCCGACCGGGTGGATTGGGTACCAGGGGTACAGCGTTGCGTGCTTGAAGACGACGTTCGCTCACTCACCCTACCCGGAGCCGGCAACATCAAAGAACGCATACTGTTTCACAGCAACGAGCGGCGAATCATTGAGTACTCCTGTTTTGAGGCGCCAGGGGCGCTAAAAACGCACCGTGCACGGATGGAAGTGCTCTCCAATGCGAAAGGGTGCCAACTCCTTTGGCAAGCAGAAGTTACTCCCGTCAATATAGAAGCGTTTATCCGCAAAAGCATGGAGGGATGCTTGGTTCGCCTTGAACAGCTATTGAACCCATAGATGCCTTCAAAATTTTTACTCAGCGTCGTATCTTTTTTTATGGGTGAGGCACACTAGCGCTGAAACCATGCACGGCAAAATCGCCCACATTGACTATGGTTGTCATGGTGATAAAGCAACTTCAGTACTTTCCAGTCGACGAGTCCTAATGGTCGATGAGTGCTTTATGACAAACGAATATTGATGCTGCGCCACTCGGAGAAAAGTAAGAAATTACTTCCAAAAACACCAACACCTAAAGACGTAAAATCTGCACTAAGGCGAAAATGGTTTTAGGAACGTCTGCCTCTAAA
>Ga0208971_1002231_pt1 | contig 10579 bp, 10 predicted proteins | sample AOAMet1_18_M0_10_2_FD_188229 | JGI IMG/M metagenome (GOLD analysis project Ga0208971, IMG submission 188229) | Ammonia-oxidizing marine microbial communities from Monterey Bay, California, USA - CAN11_18_M0_10 (SPAdes) | ecosystem: Environmental > Aquatic > Marine > Intertidal zone | place... | reverse complement strand
TACTTACTTTTCCATACTCGTCAAAATTGTTTGCATAAAATGTATTCATGTCGTTTGGTTTGGTTAGGAAATTTGTGTACGTGCCACTGTCTGCAATTTTTTCCAAAGTTCTGTTGTCAGTTAACTCTAAAATGATTTGCACTTCATCGCCAGGGTCTGCAACTATTGGAGTTTTGTAATCATCAAACATTGGGTATGGTGTTTTTTGATCAAATGTCCAAACATAATCGCGTGTTTCAGATATTTGTGGAGAAGTGTCATTAATTATCTCATCAGATGTGTTTGATGTGATATGTACCTCAACTTTGGTTAGTTTTGGTGCTTCACAATCATAGCATTCATCAGTTTTTTCTTCTTCTATCTCAAGTCGGGTTTCTTCAACATCTACTGTTGTGTATGTATCTGGATCTGCTTGATTATAGTATGTTGCTGCTGCATAATCGGCAGTACGTAATCCACTTGAAATTCTTAATTCATCAACCTTACCTTTTAGTTCGTTGTTAACTTTGGCACAATTATTTCCACTTGCACCGTCAATATCTCCTCCCAAAACCATCCTCAAATCAGTGGTTCTTAGAACAACATTGTCATTTTGTGATTTTGTTTGAGATGCAGCAAGAACTCCATTTACATACAAATTACTAGCACCTACAGTTCCATCTGCATCTTTCATGTTGTAAACTGCAACAATATGATTCCAATTTGTAAATGACGCCGCGTTATTTCCTTCTACATTAATTCCAACATTGCTGACATAATGTTGTCTTTTTGCAGCCATTGTGATATCTTTTGCTTTCCATAAAACAAGATGATTTGACCATTGATTCTTCAACTGATTTGTATGAGTTGTACAAAAACCCACCATGTCGTTGTAATTACTTCCAGTCCCTGGAGAATTTGTTATATCTCCAACCCAAAGTTCAATGGTCACATCACGAGATGGCATTCCTTGTATCAAACTATGAGTCCAAATCATATCGCCAGTACCTTCACCACTACCAGTAGTTGTAGGACCCTTGAATTCTTGTCCGTTTCCAATCTGACCATCAGTAAGATGAGGGATTCTTGCAGCATTGTATCCGACCTTATTTCCACCCCCACCTCTTCCATCATTACCGTTACTAGTTGAATCATGAAATTCCCCTACAGTTCCAGTTGATGTTTGATTAAGGTGCCACACTAAAACATAATCATCATTCCATACATCTGCAGAATCAAAACCAATTGTATCCCCTTTGTAGTACATGTAAATCTCAGTTGTTGATGATGCAGACATTGTTGGTAATTTGACCCATGCAATTACTTCACCCGTAGTATTATCAAATTTTTCAATTTCATGAGATAACACTGTTGTTCCATCTGATTCTGTAAAAACAAAGTCTCTACCTTGTGACTCATTTGTTTGAATCAAATCAGTATCGGTAAATGAAATTAAAACGGGGAAATCTGTAAGATCTGAATTAACCCCTGTTGCAGTATTCAGAGATAGTGTGATGTTTTTCCTAAATTCCCATGAATCATGATACCAATTTTGTTGAGCAACTTTTACTTTTGATTGTGTTTGAGCTACTATGAGTTCTCCAAATGCATCAGAAGGTACAAGAAATACTAGAGAAAATAATGCTAAAACAGATAAAATTATTTTAATTTGCATTAGATCTGATCGTCAATTTTGGCAATATGTAAAATTTTCAAAAATATGACTAAAATTTAGGCACAAAATCATACAATTAATGAAATACTAACCTTTTTGTAAAACTTGTAAATTCATAAAATTACAATTTGCACGCCGCGAGAATTGGTATTGTATGTTTAATGACTTTGGTTGTTAAACAATAAATTCTCCGCTGGCAACTTCGGTTGCCAGTGACATTCTTTTGATAATAATTTAATGTAGAATTTCTAAAAACCTACATCCTAGTAGGAGAATCAATTCCAAGTAAATCAAGGGCTTTCTCCAAAGTTAAATTAAAAGAGTTTACCAAACATACACGAGATGATTTCAAAGCATCATTGTCAGAATCTAAAACTTTTACATGTTCATAAAATGAATTAAAGGCTACTGCCAAATCATGACAGTATCTAGCGATTACTTTAGGTGCAAAATTATTTGCAGCATCACGAACTTGTAAATTAAAAAGACCAATTGTTTTAACTAAATCAAGTTCAGATTTTTCTTGAAGTAATGAAAAGTCAACATCAGTAGTGGGTGCAATTCCAGATTTTTCTAAAATTCTTGATGCTCTAGCATATGCATATTGAATGTATGGAGCAGTGTCACCTTCTAAACTAAGGGATTTTGCCAAATCAAATGTAATTATTTTATCTAAATCTTGTTTAATCATCTCATAACGTAAAGTTCCAATTGAAACAGATTGGGCAATTTGTTCAATTTCTGAATCAGTCATTTCAGGATGTCGCTTTTTAGTTTCTTCAATAATTTTTTGTTTTAAAAGTTCACATACAGAATCAGCACTAACATACAATCCTTTTCTACCAGACATCTGAGCTTGTTTTCCATCAGTATCTAATCCAAGAGTTTTTGCAGTATCAGAACTTAATGTCACAGACTCATATCCAAGATGAATATAACTATCAGAAATTGAATTAAATTTTTCCATTAGTACGGTGATAATTTTTTGTAATCTTTCTTGACGTGAATCAATTACAGTGACAACTTTCTGAGCAGTAAAATTTTGAGCAGTAGTATTCTCATCATTCAAAGATGTCTGCCATAGAGTTTTAGAATTAGGTTGAGTGGCATCATATTTTTGATAGTAAAATGGGTCATCTAACAAGCCTAATTTCCATGCAGCATAAGGAATATCCTTGGCAATGTAGGTAGCAGTGCCATTACTTCGAACAATTACCTTGTCTTCCTCCTTACCATCTCCACGAATAACCCAACATTGAGCATTTTTGCCCTCATTCTCAAACTCTATGAGACCCATTTCTTTGAGTTTTTCAAATATTTTGGACCATAATCCTGAACGAATAATTTGAGACTCAAAATTAAGACAATCATAGGAGACATTGAGATTCCAACATGTTTGTAATTGACCTGCTAGAACTTTTCGAGTAATGAGATCCCCAAATGCAGCAGTTTCAGAATTACCATCTTCAAGTTCTTTCAAAGTATTTTTTCTAATTTCTTCAAGAGAAGAATCAAGTTCATATTTTTGAGTAGTTTTAACATAAACATCATCACCACAATAATGATCAAACTTTTTTCCATTTGGAGGTTCTTCATCAAATCCCAAATGTTTGAACCCTACAATAATATCAGCTACCTGTAAACCAGAATCATCAATGTAATTGAGAACATTAACTTTGTAATTTGCCTTACTTAAAATTCTAGAAACAGTGTCACCAACTACAATATTTCTAATATGACCAATGTGTAATGCTTTGTTAGGATTTACACTTGTATGTTCTACTATAATGTTTGAATTATTTCCAATATCAACATCACCAAATGTATCAAGGTATGATTCAGATAGAATCAATTTACTTAATTTTGTCCAATCAGCAAAAAAGTTAAGATAACCAGATGGATGTGCTTCAGTTTTCAAAACAAGTGTACTAGTACATTGCGAATATTTTTCAGATAACATTTGAGTAATATCTTTAGGACTTTTTTGTAGTTCCTTTGCAAGTAAGAATGCAATATTAGAACTAACATCACCAAATCCAGGCTTTGCAACTTCCACAGAAAAACTTACATCAGAAATGGAAAGTTCATCTAGTATTTTTTTAAGATTATTCTCAATTTCTCCAATTATAGCTTGAAATGTCATACTATATCTCAGATAGTTTTGGTGCTAACTTATCTATTGCTTCAAGAACACCATCACCACTACATCCAGATACAGTCAGGGTAGCCTCAGATCTTACTGCATCAGATGCATTACCTAAAGCAATACTGGTTTTTGCAACTTTAAACAATGGAATATCAGTGGCACTGTCACCAATGGCAATAACATCATCTTTTAAAATATTGAATTTTTTCATTAGTTCTGTAAATCCTGTTCCCTTGTCAATACCTTGTGAATTAATATGAATAGCATATTGACTATCAGATAATTCAACATTAATATTATTTTGAGAAAGAATTTTTCGTGCATCATCTATATCAAAAGTTCGTTCTAAAACAACTTCAGTTAATCTAGGAAATACAGGCTTTTTTTGTACACCCTCAATATTGTTTTTAATTAATTCAAAGGCCCTATTGCATTCCTCAATATTTCCCAATAAAACATGATCATCAGCATCCAAAGCAATACAACCACCATTTTCACCAACTGCAATTTTTTTAGTTCCACCAAATACCGAAAGTAAATACGCTTCAACAGAAGATCTGCCAGTAACATAGATCACATCATGACCCATGTTAGTCAACCTTCGAAGTGCTTCTAATGCATCCAAATGAATTCTACCACCACCATTTTCAGTAATAGTTCCATCAATATCGACTGCAAAAGTTTTCTTTTTCATAAAATTCAGTTTTTTTTACTAAATAATAAGATGCTCAGTCTATTCCATCACTAATCCAGTTTATCCTACTTAGACGTTCAATCAAAGTTAATCAAACCCAATTATCTTTGTAAATTATGATAAAACAAATCCCGATTCTTCTAATTATAGTTGGGATAGTGGTACTAAATATTGGAATTGTTCTTGTCATGGATTACGGCCTAAGTTTCTATACGGGAATAGCTATCTTTTTTGGAATTGCTATGATTGGGGCAGGAGTAAATCTGAAAAGACAAATCAAAAAATTAAAAGCCAAAAATCAAAAGGATCACCAAGATTACACAATTTCAAAATTAATGGAAGAAGAAGATACATCAAAAGAAGAATCTAAAGATAAGAAAGAAAATTTAGAGTGAGAACATCATCAATGTTTAATAATAATTTTCTTTAATTAGGATAATTTTTTTTGTAAGTTATGAAAGGGCGTAATTTTAGTTTCATTATAATCGGCTATGGGTTAATTTCACTTGCAATGATGTTACTACTATTGTTTTTTCAAACAATGGGAAGTTTCTGGTTGATTACGGGATCTGTTGCACTGGTAGGTGCAATTTGGGTAATAAGAAAAGAAAGGAAAGACAGAAAAACAGATATGATACAAAGTGAATTATCAGATATGGCTTTTACTCAATGTCCTGCATGTAATCAAATGAGATTTGATAAAAAAGCTAATCGTTGTAATGAATGTGGTTATCAGATCTGATGAAAACTAATTGATAGAAAACCAATACCACATCGGTATGGGAATTACCATCATATCCTCAATGGCTAACTTAGTCGTGCTGAAGCAAAGACCAAGGCAACTAAGCATTACACAAAATATCGTGGAAGGCTTCTTCAGAACCTAGTGTGTAATGTTTTGGAATTATTCGGTTTACTATCAAATTCCATAGAACATTATGAAATTAAAAGTTAATTTTTAAAATCTGATCATTTGTTTATTTTTTATCTAATAATTATTAGATTTTAAACTCTAATTAAATGTCAAAATTAGAATTATCAAAATAGGTCATTCCTTTCTTCATTTTATCTTCTTTGAGTTTTTTATACATACGCTTAAGTCCATAATTTTTAAAGAAATACCATGAAAGAAGACAAAATGAGAATAATGTGTAAATGGTGTAATGTGTCCATACATTGCCATATTGTTAGTGAAGAAATATCTGATCATCACGGAACCTACGGAATAGATAGTGTCAAAATGGCAAAAATTAAAATTCACAAACATTACAAAGGAAAAAATTATTGTAAAGGCTCAGATAGAACAATTACTACACCTCTAGACAAGGTAAAAGATAACAAAGTACACTATCATTAAAATTTGAAACAGCAACACGCTTAAGTTCATAGAAAAATTTAGTAATTTATTGAATAATCGACGTATCGGTTTAACTTTGATAATTGCTTCAGCCATTATTGGGATTATTGCCATAGGTTTGGATAGTTTACCTGAAAGGGCGACATTGCCACTTTTAGCAATTAGTGGCATTGGATTTGTTAGTGGCATAGTTTTACTAAATTATAAAGCAAAACATTCCAAACGGGACAAAGGTAACTTCAAAAGAACTAATACTAAAACTTATGATAATTAAATTGCAAAATAAATTATAAATTAATTGATCAAAATCTTTTTTGTAAGTTTAGCAGAAAAAACTACAGCCAAAATACCCATTACAATAGATGGAAGTAGAGTAAACAGTAAGACAGTTTGAATTAATTCAAAATAAACAAAGTAAATCAGACTCGGAGAGACCAATTTGCCTAGTAAAATTTCATTATAGGTATACATCACATATGGATAGTATACCATATAAAATACAGAACCCATCAACCCACCAACAAAAAACAAAGAAAGTTTGGATCGATTTAATTTAAGAAATATGTCTGCAACTACAAATGGAATTAAATTAAGAGAATAGAATTGAAGAGTATCAAACATTGCAAAATTAGGAATAATTGCAGTTGAACTATAAATTAATAAAAATAAACCTCCCAAAACACTCATAATTCCAAATTGATAATTAGATAATCTAAAAATCAGAAATAGTGAAAGTGAAATTAAAAAAGGATATGCCAATGATGCAATGATGAAAGCAAATGTAGGTTCAGGATTAAATTCAAAAAAATCAGTACTAGAAAAAGGTAAAGACAATGAAGATATTATTCCTGAAGCAGATAGCCAAACTGGAATTACAGCTAAAATTAGCAAATATTTTGCAATAGATTGAGAATTATTGAATTTTAGATATCGAGAAATTCCAATCATTCCACCAACACTGCACAAGAACATTCCAGTAATCAAAGTAAAATGAGGAGGACTCAATAGTCCATCTAAACCAAAATAAGAATGCCAGACAAAATCTAAAGGTCCAGCACCAGTAAGTAATCCAATACCAATTAATTTAATTTTTAATGATAAAAAATAAGAATCACGGGATTTTTGTAAATTTTTCCAACCAATAAAAGACAAAACCGCACCAGATAAAGATACAGCAACTCCAAAATACATTAAAGCATGAGGAGGGGAGAAAAAAGTTTCAGGTTTACTAAGTAAATGATTTGTAATATCCCAGCTTCCACCAACAGTTACTAAAAGAATTCCAAGACTAGTCAGAATACTCCCAATTAGAAAAATAATTTCAGATTTAGTTTTTAGAAAAGTTTCAGATGGTTTTGAGATTGAAGTAGTCATATCATTAATTATCATTTACAAAATATTAGGGATTTACAGTTACCGAGTAAACTAAAACATATTCATTTTGATGATCCAAAATTCCAGAATAAGGATAATGTGAAAGATCACTTGTATGAGGAATTCCAATAGATTTAACATAGATATTGAAAATGCCCAATTCCTGAGGAGTAATAACAAGATCAAAATGAGTTAGCACATCAGGTTTTAGGGGTCTACTCATTGCTTCGATAGAAGGATATTGTGCAAGGGTTGTTTCAACACCTCCACTGTATTTTGATCCAATCTCTTCATCAACAGAGATGTAAGAAGGAGATAATGTAAAATCGTAAGTAGCAATTTTCACAATATCATTAATTTTAGTGAGATCGGGAAATGCTACAGAAACAATATGAATATCTGCATAATCACCATTATTTACTGAAACAATATCAAGACGAAATGAATCACCTAAAGTTATTTCAGAATCAGAAAGAGTAGATTGGAAAGCAGGTTCGGGTACAAGTTGTTCAGTCATTAAGAATTCAGAAGGTAAAACAAAGATAGTCAAAATAAAATACAAAGATAAAATTACAAAAGCACTCAAATAAATTAAAAATTTCTTCACATAAATTCACATTAATCTACCACTAAAAAAGGAAACAAGATTAATCAATTAAAAATAGACACTCTAAAATAAATAAAACAGAGTAGCATCATACCTAGCAAAAAATAACAAAGTGATACGGTTTTAATGGAAAAGAATAATGCAAAAAATGAACAGTATTGGGAATTCCTGAAAAAATTAAATCCATCCAAGATGAGATGGCAAGAACTCAGATTAACAAAGCAACTGAGCATCACATAGGCTTACTCAAAGCAAAAATTGCAAAATTAAAAAGAGAGCAAGAAGCAGAAGTTACCAAAAAATCTGGAATGAAACAAGATGGGTTTGATGTTCGGCGTAGCGGAGATGCAACAGTTGTATTCATAGGATTACCAAGTGTTGGAAAATCAACATTGCTAAATAAAATGACAGGTGCAAATTCTACAATAGGCGCATTTCAGTTTACTACATTAACAGTAGTTCCAGGAATGATGGATTATCGAGGTGCAAAAATTCAAGTTTTAGATCTTCCAGGAATCATCAAAGGAGCATCATCAGGAAAAGGATTAGGTAAAAGAATTTTATCAGTTGCAAGAACAGCAGATTTAGTTTTATTGATATTAGATGTGTTTCAACCATATCACGAAGATGTTTTAATAAATGAATTAGGAAATATTGGAATTAGATTAAATCAATTACCTCCAAACATTACAATTGAAAAAGCATCAATGGGAGGCATTGCAATTGCACAACAAACTAAGCTCACAAAAATTACAGAAAAACATCTTAAAGATATTCTTCATCTTTATGGATTAGTTAGTGCACGAGTTGTAGTAAGAGAAGATATTACATCAGAACAAATTGCAGATCACATTGCAGGAAATATTAGTTATTCAAAAGCAATTACAGTTTTAAATAAAATTGATTTGGTAGATAAGAAATTTTTATTAGATCTAAAAACAAAAATAAAATCAGATGTAATTGAAGTGTCAGCAAATTCAGATATCAATATAGAAGTTCTAAAAGAAAAAATATATGAAAAATTAAAATTTATCAGAATATACATGCGACCCAAAGGAGGAGAGACAGATTTCAAAGAACCATTTATTGCAAGAGAAGGAGATACAGTTGAAGATATTTGTAACAAATTACACCGTAGATTAAAAAGACAATTCAGATATGGATTAGTTTGGGGTAAAAGTGTGAAATTTGGAGGACAAAGAGTTGGTTTGAATCACATTATGCAAGATGAAGATGTATTCACAATTATCAAAAGAAGAGGAATTTAATTTGGCAAAACAAAGATTACAGATCAATAAAACAAAATAAATCTAAATTAAAAAATAAAAAATCATAATAATTGTTTCAAAATAACGAATCACATGCGTAAAAATTTCTAAAATAGGCAGTATTTTAAAAAATTATAAAATAATTTAAAAAAAGAAATTAAAATTTTTAAAAAAATACGATCAAAAAGAATTTTGTAAGATAAAATTACTTCAATAATTGTAATCAATTTGTGTAAATTTTTTTAGTTTAACCACTGAAAAACAATGAAAATATCGATTTTAACATGGCTACAAAAAGAAAAGCTGCAACTAAACGTAGATCAACTAAAGCATCTACCAAAGCAGCTCCAAAAAGAAAAACAGCTACAAAGAGAAAAGCAGCTCCAAAGAGAAAAGCAGCTCCAAAGAGAAAGGCAGCAAAACGCAAAGCCGCTCCAAAGAGAAAAGCAGCTCCAAAGAGAAAGGCAGCAAAACGCAAAGCCGCTCCAAAGAGAAAAGCAGCAAAAAGACGATAAACTCGTTTGTAAATTAACAATCGTCATATAGACGACGAATTGTTTTCATTTTTCTAATGTGTTGAGTGAAAACTATCTAAGTTCAAATAAAATTAAAAAATAAAATTAATACAAATAACTCATCAATTTAATTTGTTCTTCAGTACTAATGATTTCTTTAGTTGTTAAAATTTCTAAAAGTTCTTTGAAAATAGCCTTTTGTTCTGGAGACATACCACCAGATGGACCTTTTTCTCCAGGGGGACCAGGTGGACCTCGTGGACCTGCAGGACCTACAGGACCTTGTCCTCCAATAGGGCCAGGTTCTCCAATAGAACCAATTGGACCAGCTGGACCACGTTCACCTTGTGGACCTTGAATTCCTTGTGGACCTTGTGGACCTTTTTCACCAGATGGGCCAGTAGTTCCACGTTCACCTTGTGTTCCTTGTGGACCTTGTTGACCTTTGTCACCAGAAATTCCAGGTGGACCAGTAGTTCCTTTTTCTCCTATAGGGCCAATCAGACCTTTTTCTCCTTTTTCTCCTTGTGGACCTGGAACTCCAGTTAATCCTTTAGATCCTGCAACACCTTGTGGACCTTGTGGACCTTTGTCACCAGATGGGCCAGTAGTTCCTTTTTCTCCTATAGGGCCAGTAGCACCGTGAATTCCTTTTTCTCCTTGAACTCCAGATGTACCAGTTGGACCTTTATCGCCAGAAATTCCAACAGGTCCAGTTAATCCTTTATCTCCAATAGCACCTTGTGGACCTTTGTCACCTTTTAATCCAGGAATTCCGCGGATTCCAGAAATTCCTTTATCACCAGAAAGTCCAGTTGGTCCTTTTTCACCAGTTGGACCAGTTGCACCTTTTAATCCAGTTGCACCTTTATCTCCAGTAACACCAGTTGGACCTTTTTCACCTTTGTCACCAGTTGAACCAATTGGTCCTTTTAATCCAGTTGCACCTTTATCTCCAGTAACA
>Ga0208971_1002226_pt1 | contig 10591 bp, 12 predicted proteins | sample AOAMet1_18_M0_10_2_FD_188229 | JGI IMG/M metagenome (GOLD analysis project Ga0208971, IMG submission 188229) | Ammonia-oxidizing marine microbial communities from Monterey Bay, California, USA - CAN11_18_M0_10 (SPAdes) | ecosystem: Environmental > Aquatic > Marine > Intertidal zone | place... | reverse complement strand
CTTTACCGCTATCTGATGGTTAAAACCACGGCAGCCCATTTCTCCCTACGCCAACAGAAAATGACGTTGGCTAATCGTCCATCACCCGATCAGCCAATCACCACAAGCAACAAAAAACTTGGTAGCGTTTAACCACTACTCGTCATACCGCTACACGCTTTCATCAAACAAGCAGGCAACCGATCTTATTCGATACTCAGACTTTCGATCAAAAAGCCCTGTTATAATTCCTATCCTCAAGCGTTTGATTTCGTCAGTCCTCAGGAACTGAAGCTAACGATCCTTTCCTTGTTCGGCTCGTCTTCGCTTAATAGCCGTATAGACGAAAGCATCAGTACCATCGTTCCACTTGATTCCGACAGGACGAGTCTGCCCAGCACCTACATCAAACCCTATGCCGTCTTTGTCATCTGTCACGTACTTGTCGAACCAGGATTCCATTTGTTCTCTCAGCTTTACAATGAGTTGCTGGTGGTCTGAATCATCAATCAGGTTTTGTCGCTCATCAGGATCATTAACCAGATCCCACAATTCATTCGGACCTTCCGGGTATCGATGTACATACTTCCATTCGCTTGTGCGAATCATCCGGCAATAGCCGTACTCATCATAGACCACAATGGCATCACGACCAGGTGAATTCTCATCTTTCAAAGCTGCCAGAAAGGAGCTTCCAGGTAACTGTGTGTCGGGCAATGGTAGGTTGACGTAGTCCAGGAGGGTGGGCATGAAATCATACGATGCGACCATCGCTGATTGAACTATACCCTCGGGAATAACACCCGGATGAGATGCAACAAATGGCACCTTAATGGAATTCTCATACATGTTGACGGGATTAGTACCATTTCCTTTACCCCAGAACCCGTGATGGCCACATGAATATCCATTGTCTGAAGCAAAGACAACGAGTGTATCGTCTCGAATGCCTAGTGATTCCAGCTTATCCAGGATGCGACCAATTTCAAGATCCATTGCCGTGATGGAAGCGAAATAGCCTTTGAGGCTTTCGCGATTACCCAGATTATCACTTAATCCCAGCGTACCTGCGTCAGCGGTGGTTTTGTCTTTCTTACGGGGAGTGATAGCCCAGGGATGAGGAGGTTCCTGGGGACACGATTCAAACTTGCAATCATCATATGAATCAACGATATCCTGCGGATGTCCAGTCCAGGGTGAATGAGGTGCAGTGTAATTGACGCTGAGGTAGAACGGACTGTCCGCTGAACTACGATCATCAATAAACGATAATGCGTCGTCCGTGATAGCAGTCGTTACATAGCCGGGTGCTACTTCTGTCACTCCATTTCGAATCATTTCCTGGTCGTTGTACTGACCGGCACCATGTGGATGAGCATACCAGTGATCAAAACCATGCTGTGGAAGAACAGCATGACCCAGGTGCCATTTACCCGATAGGCCGCAACTCCAGCCATTCTCTGCAAGGACATCGGTGTAGCAAATCTCATCGTCCATGAACGTCTTGGCATCTTCGCCTACCGCGACATTGCCGGTCAAAAAGTCGTGCACACCATGCTGGGATGGAATTCTCCCGGTAAGAAAGCACGCCCGACTGGCCGAGCAAACTGGAATGGTGATAAAGAAGTTCTCGAACCTGACTCCAGTTGCCGCTATTCGATCAATGTTTGGTGTACGAATTTCTCGATTGCCATAGCAGCCTGAAGCCCAGACACCCTGATCATCACTGAGTATAAAGACAATGTTGGTTTTCCTGGCATCATTCATAAATGAGATTCCTTAATAAGAACCACAGGGAAACGAAGCACCCTGATTATATAGTTAGACGGTTAGCTTCAGGCGTAAAGAAATCCAGTTACGACCCCAGGCATACACAACTACTGATGAGTTCAGATCTGGCGCACCTGCACCTGCCTCCACATGGTCAATCCAAAAATTCTACTAGCAACCTGGTTAGACAGCAATTGGCGTGGAGTATTTACTTTCCTCATGAAGGCTTCTAATCTGAACTGATGATCGAACTACAAAAACACGCCCTGGCACAACACTTCCTACAAAAACGCAATCCACAGGAGCACGTCCCAAACGTACAAGCGATGGACCTCACGGACCTTCACTTTGTAAAAGGTACTCAGCACACATTGCTGGTTGTAACCTGAAGCTAATCCCATGACGCTCCTGATTATTGGTTACATTACTGAACTCATCGAAGAGAAGGGTTACCGAAAGTGGTGGGTTGCGGAGCAACTGGGTATCAGCCGTCGAACGATACTCAGACTTTCGATCAAAAAGCCCTGTTAAAATTCCTATCCTCCAAAGTATTTTGCAGTTTAGTGAATCTTATTATGAACTTAGGCATCCGAAAACATAACAAGGCAATTATGAGTGGGACGCGAAACGCTTGGCTTGCGCTCCTTCGTCACTAATTTTAGCCAAGCATTTGTGCGCCCCATATTGCGACGTTATAAGGTTGACTAAAATTGGAACACATTAAACACTGATTAAATAGTGCGCATTCTACTTTTAGGTTTATCTCAGCTCTGTGTGCAGTGATAATTATACGAATATCTGGAAAACTCAAAACGATGCCAAAAATTATTAAAGATAACTATGATGGAACTTATTCCGTTTACACCGAACAAGAGTGGAACCAACGTAGCTTAGGTACTGGAGTTGTTATAGTGGTCGGGGTAATCGGTTTGTTGCTGTATTTCCTTGTAAGCAATTTGATCAATACGCGAGTGATCAATGATTTTAGTGTTGATCAATACTTCAGCAACATAACCCATTTTTACGGCGGTGATCGCTGTGTGTGGATTGCAGGTGATTCACTAAATACAGCTACTTCGATTAAATTATATGCAGAGCCTGATGTGAATAGTCGAGTACTTAAATCACTGACGTACCCAATTATGGTCAAATATCGTGGCAAAGAGTCAGCTGAGGAGACGGTTGTTACGGAATACTCGACCTACCAACGTCCCATTAGGTGGAGTGCAGTAACAATATACAATGATGAAGATATATTGCTCAACGGTTACTTAAAACGAGGGCTCGACGACAGTGTTAACGAATCTCATCATTTTGAGATTAAAGAAAATTTGGTGAATGTTTATTCCTCAGATTTTGCTCGTCATTATAATTTCGACAAAAAAAAGCTACGTGGAAATCGATATTCACTTCACTTGGATGTGCTCTGTGAACCGAGTCTCGTAGAGAATTGAGAACGGCGAGATAGAGGTTCTTAAATTTTTTAAGGCACTATCGATATTTCTGTCTGCGCGCTGTGTGGCGGCACGCTGCGGGTGATCGCAGATGTCACCGAACCGGACGCGATCCAGACCATTCTGGCGCATCTGAAGCAATGCGCGCCGCCTGACGCTGTGCGCCGGCAAAAGCCGGGGCAAGGGCCGCAAAACGATCTCTTTGCCGCTATCTGATGGTTAAAACCACGGCAGCGCATTTCTCCCTACGCCAACAGAAAATTACGTTGGCTAATCGTCCATCACCAGGTCAGCCAATCACTACAAGCAACAAAAACTTGGTAGCGTCATACGGCTACACGCTTTCATCAAACAAGCAGGCAACCGATCTAATTCGATACTCAGACTTTCGATCAAAAAGCCCTGTTATAATTGCTATCCTCCAACGAGTTAATCTGTCGCGCCTTGGCAGTAGGTTTGATGAAAATAATAAGGAGTAGGATCGCGTGTCTGAGATAAATAAAAATTACATTGGCGGTGAATGGCTGCAGGGATCATCGGAAATAGAAAACAGAAACCCTTCCGATTTATCTGACCTGATAGGTCTATACACTCAAGCCGATGCTGATCAAGTCGCGACAGCACTGGCTGCTGCCAATGAGGCACAGCGCCTTTGGGGTGCGACGGGTTTAGAGAAACGCTACGATGTGTTGATGGCGGTTGGCCAAGAGATGATGGCGCGCTCCGACGAACTCGGTCGTCTGCTTTCTCGTGAAGAGGGCAAGCCATTTGCCGAAGGTAAAGGAGAGGTGTTCCGTGCTGGACAGTTCTTTACCTATTTCGCCGCAGAAGTGCTGCGTCAAATCGGCGACAATGCTGATTCTGTTCGTGATGGGATCGAGGTAGATGTTCGGCGCGAGCCGGTTGGCGTGGTCGCGATCATCTCGCCATGGAATTTCCCTACCGCGACGGCGGTTTGGAAAATTGCCCCAGCACTCGCGTTTGGTAATGCCGTCGTTTGGAAGCCTGCGAATCTAGTCCCCGCATCAGCTGTGGCATTTGCAGAAATTATGAGTCGCCAGGACATTCCAAAAGGTCTCTTTAACCTGGTGATGGGAGCCGGCGGCGCAGTAGGTCAGCAGTTAGCAGATAGTCCACTCGTGAACGCTTTAAGTTTTACCGGTTCTGTGCCGGTTGGCAGACAGATCGCATCGAGCTGCATCGTTAATTTTACGAAAATCCAACTGGAGATGGGTTCGAAGAATGCGCTTGCGGTTATGGATGATGCAGATATGGATCTTGCAGTTGCCTGTGCCTTAAACGGAGCCTTCGGCGGCACTGGGCAAAAATGTACAGCATCATCAAGGCTTGTTGTGCATGAAGCCATCCACGATGAGTTTGTTGAGAGGCTAGCAGCAGCGGCTCGCAATATGGTTGTTGATCACGCGTTGAAAGACGGGACGCAGCTTGGTCCGGTTGTTAGCGGAACGCAATTACAGGAAAACTCACAGAATATTGCCCTTGCAAAAAGTGAAGGTGGCGAAATTCTCTGCGGCGGCGAGAGAGTTGAGCGTGATACAGAAGGATATTTCATGACGCCAGCGGTGGTGGCCGGGACGCAAAATGATTGGCAGGTAAACCGCGAAGAGTTGTTTGCGCCAATCGCGTGCGTAATAAAAGTGAGCTCTTATGAGGAAGCGCTTAGTGTCGTCAATGATACTCGTTTTGGCCTGACCTCCGGCATCATGACGCGCAGCTTGTCTCGAGCGTCGCACTTCCGTCGTCATGCGGCGACTGGCTGCGTGATGGTGAACCTAGCCACGGCAGGAACTGATTATCACGTGCCGTTTGGTGGACGGGGCGAGAGTTCTTACGGACCAAGGGAGCAAGGTCAGTATGCTAAGGAATTCTATACAACTGTGAAGACGTCCTACATTAGCGCCGGTGCGCCCGAATAGGTTTAACAATGCCGCTGCCTCGCTATGAGCAGCGGCATACCGACGATAGCCGCCGTGACCAGGCCAGGCAAAGTCAGTCGTGGGCACAGCAGCTGAAGCGGGTCTTTTCTTTAGAAGTTGAGAAGAGTGAGAGGTGCGTGGCAAGGTGAGGGTCGTAGCCTGTATTGAAGACCCGGACGCCATTCAAAAGATTCTGAAGCATCCCTCAAAACCTGGTAGCGTTTAACCACTGCTCGTCAGACCGCTACACGCTTTCATCAAACAAGCAGGCAACCGATCTGATTCGATACTCAGGCTTTCGATCAAAAAGCCCTGTTATAATTCCTATTCTCACCGGTAATCGTGAGTTTGGAAGCGTGAGGAGACAAAATTCACTATGTTGTCTCTTGATGATTTAACGGACGGCACTCAGAATTTATGTAAATCGATTCTTGATGTGGCTTCTGAAGAATTTGAGATGACCTTTTATCCGATGCCTTAGTACCTAAAGGATCTTGGGGCTGGCGAAAAACTTACTTCAAGATCGACTCTCTAATTTTTAAGAGGACTGCTCGTGGTAGAAAACCTTGATGTGTTGCTCTCCGTTGCGGAGATTTCGGTGGCCTTTGCTGGTTTTGCGGGCATCATCACGGCTGTGGCTGGCAGAAGTGATGGGGGCTGGGACCCCGGTAATCTAACGCGGTTTCGATTGATGATAACCAGCAGTCTTTCTGCGACGGTGATGTCTTTGATGCCTTATGTTTTTCTTTTGAACTCTGATCAGGTCAACTGGAACTGGAGTGTCGGCATATTAGGAGTTTTCATGCTCTTTTCTTCCACAATATGGATTCGATCTTTTGTGCTCGGTAGGAAAAACCTGAATAATTACGTTTCTTCTGGGATATCACTTATGGCGGTTTCGGCCACTTTAGCTCAGCTTGTCGCTTTGACCGATTTTGTTGTCGCGGATCTTGGCATCTATTTCTTAGGGGTTTTCTGTCTTTTTATCCAGTCGTGTATCGCTTTTTTCAGGCTGGTCACTGAAGCCATTCTGCGGCCAGGTAGCTCTGACTGAGTCCGCTTAATGAGATTTCGCGACATGACCGGAGAAGAGATTTTAAGGATCGTCGGACCGATGATGAATAATTGTTTGCAAGGTTCAAACGAGGTAAACCATGCGAAACATGTGCGAGACTTTACCGACAGATTGAAAAATGTTGTGACCCCTGGAAACCTAAAATCTGCCGGGGCAAGGGCCGCAAAACAATCTCTTTACCGTTATCTGATGGTTAAAACCACGGCAGCCCATTTCTCCCTACGCCAACAGAAAATTACGTTGGCTAATCGTCCATCACCCGATCAGCCAATCACCACAAGCAACAAAAAACTTGGTAGCGTTTAACCACTACTCGTCATACCGCTACAAGCTTTCATCAAACAAGCAGGTAACCGACCTAATTCGACACTCAGACTTTCGATCGAAAAGCCCTGTTATCATTCCTATCCTCAACTTATCCAATTCACTATCTTTCAGATGGCGTTCTCATCGTTCTCGAATGAGATGCTGCATTGACTGTATTCAGCGAGTAACTCCATTGAAAGGATAAAAGTACTCAACTCCCAATGGATCCAGCGATTGTTTTAACTCGTCCGAAGGGTTCCCATAGATCTTTGCTCTAGTCATGTCGGCAAGGGAAAAAAGTGTGTCGAACATATGCCCGACATTCCCCAAATGGGTCAGGAATGCTTCAGAGTCCTTGAACTTCTCCAATAGGTGACACTCTGTTCCATCTTCGTTGATATACCATTCGTAAACCAAGGTATCCGGCTCGCGCAGTTTGGTTACTTCAATCATCGTGGTCACGAACGCTTTGAAATCATCAAGTCGCCCTTCTTTGATAGAAAATTGAAAGTCAGTCTCGATACTGCTTGACATATCCGCCCCCCTCTTGTGCAAAAAATTGACTCGCTCAGTCGTATCAGCATGTCACTTGTTCCTGCCGGTCGTCAAACAAATGGAACAGATGAGCATCTCATTTAAGGGAGTGCTTTGCTCATCGGTTTTCATCTTAGGAGGTTTAGTGGTCGAAAAGACTTGCTTGCCATCGTTGCTATCAGGCTCGACCGAGCAGGTAGATAGTCTCAAATGCGGAAGGCGGTGAATGAAGGCTAGGTCTAAATTGCGTGTGAGATAATTCCCAAACTGCAACGTAACTTATAAAGGGGGTGTCTCTTGCAGATCAGGTAAGCATTGGGTCATTTCCTTGTGCGCAGTATTGCATTGGATTCCAAAGCTATTTCCTGGCGTGCTTCTACAAGCTCCTCAAACCTCGAAATTCACCATGACAGGTAACCCAGACGTAACCCCGGCACTTGATGATAGGTATTGGTGATACGAGCCTACGCTCAACTATTTGATTTAAAGAGGAATATTGGTGGAGCTAGGCGGGATCGAACCGCCGACCTCGTGACTGCCAGTCACGCGCTCTCCCAGCTGAGCTATAGCCCCACACGAACGCTTTAGATCCCTCGGTGGCGGGATCACCAGGAGACCTCGAGGCCCCCTTCCAAAGGATGCGAATACTAGCGGAAGAGCCAGAAGCAAGCAAATGCTAGACGCAACCTTTTCTCATGGGTAATGCTTAACCGAGTCTTCCAATCGCACAAAAGCCCGTGGCGGAAACCCCGTCAAAAGTCGAAACAGAAACCCAAGCTGGTATGCTTCCGTTATCTGGCTGAGTTCGGCCGTCTCTGTCACTGTTACAGCCAACACTTGTTTAGATTCTCCCTGATAAACCAAAGTTACAGAGGGGTTTGCCCTTAATCTTTTGTACCACTGCCTTGGCCAATGATTCACCGCAACATAAAGCTCATCGTTTAACTCGAAGGGCGAGAGCACACGATCGTGAGTCTGCCCGGAAGTGTCTTGCATCGACAATAGCAGCGTATTCTCATTTCGGGGCTGAAAGTAACCCAGTGAGGATTCGAACAAAATGACAATGCCGACATAGGCCAGCAGTGCGAAAGACGCTGTTTTAAAAGCTTTCATTGATCACTCCTGTCTAAATATGCGCGCCTGAACCGCCATCAACTTCCATGGAAACCCCATTGACATATCCCGCTGCATTTGTGCATAGAAAAGCAATCACGGCCGCCACTTCCTCGGATGTACCGTAGCGTCCAACGGGCACGCTCCTGCCATTACTCTCCAGCACTTTATCCATGGTGGTATCGTTTGCGTCTGCAATCTCGGTTGCCGCTCTTTCCCACATCGCTGTGTGAATAAGCCCTGGTAGAATGGAATTTACCAGCACGCCATCGGCGCCATACTTGCGAGCCAGAGATTTACTGATTGATATCATCGCCGCCTTCGTCGCACCATAATCAATCAGTGCAGCATTGGGGTACTTTGCCGCGCCACTCGCCACCATCACTATCCTACCCCATTTTTGCTTCCTCATTTTGGGTAGCAATCGCCTGGTGCAGCGGATAGCAGACAGCAAATTTAGCTCATGAAGTTCCTGCCACTCTTCATCAGTCATGTAAAGAAAGTTTCGTGACGGCGAGGCACCCACGTTATTAACCAAAATATCTGCACCACCTCTTGCTTCGACGGCATCCAGAAAAGCTTGAGTCGAAACTTTATCACCCATGTCCGCCGTTAATCCTGTGACCTGCTCCGAATACCCGGCGAGGTCATGTACCGCAGCCTCGTTTCTCGCACAAAAGACGACATCTGCGCCCATATCTGCCAATTCTTTGACTACAGCTTCACCAATACCAAGACTGGCACCCGTAACAACTGCACGTTTTCCCGATAAATCCAGGTCCATCATATTGCATCTCCTGCTAATTGCTTTTCCATTGTTCGCCATCTTCCGGAGGCTTGACCCAGAGTGAAGCCGGGGGGGCATATTTTTCACCGGCACTGGGCCGCTCTATGACTTCCGGAAAAAGGTAAGGGTTCAGTTGCGCACACGCCAGCAACGTTGCATCACAGCAAAAACCCATCCCATTACCCATAGAATTCCTGAAACATCGCAACGATGCACCCGCCGCGGTTCTTGATTCTATTGCATTTCTGGTGTGCGCACGGGACAGGCATATAAATTGATCGTTTTCCGGTTTTTTAATCTCTGCTGTTCCCGGCAACAGATGTCGCTTTACTTCTATCCAATGTCTCTTCAGGTCAGACACCACGCTAAAACACTGACCAGAGCCACCTTGAGATACCCCGACTGCTGCAATGCAGCTATCAGCCATCAAAAGCAACAACACAATACTGGTAAAACATTTCATCGCTCGGTTTGCACGGTTATTTAGTCAACACCATCAGTGTAAACCAGCATAGCGGTCTTAAACAAAGCCCATGCAAGGCTCTGCCAAGTGTGGCCGGTTCGGATACTGATGGATTAATTTGCCAATACCATTGCTTACATGGTTTATTAGGCGCTTTTTACGTTAAGGAAGCAGCCATGATTATCATTGCAGGAACGATTGACCTAGCAGACCCTTCACGAATTGATGAGGCTATCGAGAAAGCCAAGCCGTTACAGCAGGCGACCCGGGACGATGAACCTGGATGCCAAGCCTATGTCTTTTCTAAGGATCCGTGCGTTGCCGGCAGAATCGCAGTGTATGAACTCTGGGACGATGAAGCCTCGTTAGCGGCTCACTTCAAACACGAAAATTATTTGAACATGGGCGGCCTTTTACAGGGGTTTGGCCTGGCCGGGGCGGACAACAACAAGTTTCGATGTGATTACAAAGAACCTGTGTATGACGAAACCATGACTCCGCGGGCAGATTTCTTTACCTTGTAATAGCTTCGCGCAGGTTTGGTATCACGGTAGCTTTTGAAGCCCTCGTGATACCAATTCATGCCGACAGATTTTCCATTCGTTATCTACACGTCGCATGTCCGTGTGATATGTCGCCCACAGGGTAATGGTAGTGACACTATCCCCTTTAGGATAATGGGTTGCCTGCACATCCGTCCGGGTCTTAGCCGAGTCCCCTGCAATGGTTGCATAGGTAGGGCTTAACATATGTTGCGTAGCATCATATTTATCGATCGCTTCTTTCCACCAGGGATAAAACGTTTCCATACCGTTCATCTCTACAGCTCCCATGCCGACGACCTTAACATCTTCAACAAAGAGCGCCCGATAACCGTCATAATCTTTCTCATCGACGGTCGCTGCGTAACGCAACATGACATCCTGTACTGCAATTCTGTCTTCAATATTATTCGTCATTGGGATTCCTCGGTTCCATTCCTCTTTTCTCACGCTCTTTTTTCATCCGCACAACATCTGAACTCAAGGGCGGCGTTTTTTCATCATCATTAAGCAGGCCGGCACGGTCCTTTGCCGACTTTTCGGCATCAAACGAGATCCATTTTTCCGGCACCACTTCAAGTATCGTCCGTAGCGGCGAATTCAGCAGGTTGTAAAAATCGTCTTCGCCTTG
>Ga0208971_1002221_pt1 | contig 10605 bp, 10 predicted proteins | sample AOAMet1_18_M0_10_2_FD_188229 | JGI IMG/M metagenome (GOLD analysis project Ga0208971, IMG submission 188229) | Ammonia-oxidizing marine microbial communities from Monterey Bay, California, USA - CAN11_18_M0_10 (SPAdes) | ecosystem: Environmental > Aquatic > Marine > Intertidal zone | place... | reverse complement strand
GCGCGCAATGTGGCCGAAGCCTGCATAAGCCTGTCGAATACACCCTCTAAATTCTTCATCCGTGAACGTGTCGCCCACGAACGGACGCATTACCCGAAACGCAATCTCTTCATAGCTTGCGCCATTCATCGCGCGCATGTCATCGACGCTCATTTGCGGAATCGTTTCAGGCACATAAAGCCCCCCGTCCCGCGCAAGACCTGTGAGCATCGCTTCCTCAAAAGACAAAACCGGTGCAGCACCACGTGTAGAGACGTAGTTCATTATATGCCCTTCTGCGCTTTTCGTGCGCGCCATAGGAAAGTCAGTGTCATGATCAGCCAGATCACAGCGAGCGAAAACCAAGTGAATGCATATTGCAAATGATCATTCGGAATGCCTGCCTTGTCCACGGGCAAAGCCGCGACCGGGTCATTTTCAAACGAAGATGTACGCAGTACGATCATCACAGGTTCGGTCCCCAAATGCTTGGCCATCGCAGAAACGTCGCGCGCAAACCAAATCTCTGCTTTCAGATCAGGCTCTGGAATTGAACTGCCAGTTTCGTCGGGCCAATGCAGGTTCCCCGTCACGTTAGCCATACCTGTCGGGCGATCTGCATTTTTCCGATCAATTTTGACGAAGCCACGATCAAGCAGAATCCGCCGTCCCGTTTCTGTCTCAAACGTAGAGATGATGCGATAGCCCGGGCCGACCTGCTTTTGCGAAACCAGAACGTGGATTTCTTCGCTTGTCACCGCCCCTTTGACAATCACGGGTAAAAAGCGATCAGTTAAACGATTGAATTCATCGGGGAGTTCGACAGGTTCGGCAGCGATACGTGTATCGATGTCGGCGAGGATCGCCTGTTTCCAAGTCAATCGCTGCATTTGCCAAACACCAAGCGACACCAAGATGGCAACGCCGATAAGGCCAAAAAGCAGAGGAACAAGGTAACGGGTCAGCATGCGTGCATGGGGTCCATCAAGTGACAAAGCGCGCAAGGAAAACACCTTGCGCACCTTGGCTTTTGTCGTGTTGCAACGCGGGTTTCAAGACCACATCGCAACGTTGGAGATTTGTCTATCCACCCCAAACGTAGACTGCGGCAAACAAGAACAGCCAGACAACGTCAACGAAGTGCCAATACCAAGCTGCCGCTTCAAAGCCGATGTGACGTTCCGGCGTAAAGTGACCGCGCTGTAGACGGAGCAAACAAATGAACAGGAAGATCGTACCAATCACAACATGAAAACCATGAAAGCCTGTCGCCATGAAGAAGTTCGCGCCGTAAATATTGCCGGAGAAGCCGAAGGCCGCATGGCTATACTCATAAGCTTGAAAGGCCGTGAAAATTAGACCAAGAACAACTGCAATGATCAAGCCGTTTTTCGTGTCCTGGCGGTTGTTTTCATGTGCAAGCGCGTGGTGCGCCCAGGTCGCGGCAGCACCAGAGCAGAGCAAGATCAACGTGTTGATCAACGGCAGATGCCAAGGATCAAACGTTTCGATACCAGCTGGCGGCCAAATGCCATCGACAGCAGGCGATTGTGGACCCATCGGGTACATCGCGTGCTTAAAGAAGCTCCAGAACCATGCTGCGAAGAACATAATTTCGGACATGATGAACATGATGAAGCCATAGCGAAGCCCGATCCGCACGACAGGCGTGTGATCGCCAACGTGGCTTTCGTCGACAACTTCCGCCCACCAGCCATACATGACGTAAAGTACACCAACGAGGCCAATCAGGAACATCCATGGACCATTGTCGTGGAACCAAACCACGGCGCCAAAGAGCATGACAAATGCGCCAATCGCACCCAGCAATGGCCAGAGCGAGGGATTAAGAATGTGATAGTCGTGGTTTTTTGCGTGTGCCATGGGTCCCTCGTCGGATAGGCTTAGTTATTAATCGTGTCTGCGGGTTGCTCCAAAGCGGCCTGTGCGACCTCTTCGGGCAAATCGATTTCATAGAATGTATATGAAAGCGTTATCTCTTGTGTATATTTCGCGTCGCGGTCAGTGACAATCTCTGGATCAACATAGAAGGTCACGGGCATTTCTACCCGCTCCCCAGGTTGCAAGACCTGCTCTTCAAAGCAAAAACATGCAATCTTGTTGAAGAAATAACCTGCTTGGTACGGTGCAACATTATAGCTGGCTTGACCAGCAACAGCGCGGTCTGTCGGATTGTAGGCTTCGTAGAAGACCAAACCTGTCTCACCAATGCGCATTTCGATCTCGCGCACCATGGGTTTGAATTCCCACGGCATGCCACGTTCTTTAGAGGCATCAAAACGTACAGTTATTGTTTGATCAAGGATTTCGTCGCTGCCCGTATCAGCCGTGTTCGTCACACCGCCAAAGCCGGTAACACGGCAGAACCAATCGTAAAATGGAACCGACGCCCAGGCCAGGGCACCCATAAACACCACAAGCGACAGCGCTTGCAGTGCTGTTTTGCTTTTGGGATCAAATGATTTTTTGGGAGTTGGAGCTTGATTTAACATTACTCACTCGCCTGCCCAAGCGGAGGTTCGTAATCGCCGCGCGTCACTTTTACGACAGTTAGCCCGAAAATGATTACAATGAAGCCAGCAAGAAGCAGGCCAACGCCCACATTGCGGCCATAGCGACGTGTGTGGATTTCATGTTGCTTGCTTATGCTCATCACCAGCCACCCACGCCAAAACGCTGCATGATTGCTTCAATCAAAATCGCTCCGAAATGCAGGAAGAGGTACAGCAAAGAGAGCTTGAAGAAATTACGTTCTACTCTGAAGTTGTCGACTTCGCTCATCTCTTCATCGCGGTTCAGGATGTCCCATGCACCTTTGACAAACATCATGTTCAAAACGATTGCAATCGCCATGTAAACAGGGCCACCGATGGATGTAACCCCTGCGCCCAGCGCAAGAATGGCGAGCAAAATCGTGTAAACGAAAATATGAATGCGTGTGGAGCGGCGGCCATGGGTAACCGTCAGCATCGGGACACCCGCATGGTCGTAATCTTTACGCATAAACAACGCCAGCGCCCAGAAATGCGGCGGTGTCCACATGAATGTGAGGCAGAACATCAGCACAGATTCGATGGAGATGCCGCCTGTAGCAACGGCCCAACCGATCATCGGAGGAAATGCGCCAGCAGCGCCGCCAATCACGATATTTTGCGGTGTCCAGCGTTTCAGCCACATCGTGTAGATCACAACGTAGAAGAAGATCGTGAACCCGAGAAGAGAGCCTGCGACCCAATTCGACGCAAGTCCGAGCATGACCGTGGAAAGGCCAGACAGCGCGAGACCAAAACCAAGCGCTTCGCCTTCAGTCACTTTACCCGCAGGGATAGGACGCTTTTGCGTGCGCTTCATCACCGCGTCGATGTCCGCGTCCCACCACATATTCAGCGCACCAGAGGCACCGCCGCCTATCGCAATGAACAGAATGGATGCAAAGGCGATCATCGGATGAACTGGGTTTGGCGCGGCCAATAGCCCCACCAACGCAGTGAAAACAACAAGCGTCATCACGCGCGGCTTTAGAAGCGCGAAGAAATCGCCGAAGCTGGCTTCGGGCGCAAGGCTGGCACTATCTGCGCTGGCGTCGCTCATTCTAATGTCTCTCAAAACAATGTGTGAAACGCGCGTGGATTAGCCCCGTCGCGCGCTGGAATCGCGTTCGTTTAGTCCGCGTCTGCAACTTTGAAAGCCTGCGGCACGCCTGCATACTCTTCGATCGCGCCATTCAGCCATTCTTGGTAGGCTTCTTCGCTCACTACTTTCACCGTAATCGGCATATATGCGTGGTCTTTGCCGCAAAGCTCGGAACATTGGCCGAAATAAACACCTTCTTTCTCGGCCGCAAACCAAAGTTGCGCGATACGGCCAGGGACCGCATCTTGCTTGACGCCAAATGCTGGGATCGTCCAAGAATGGATCACATCTGCACCCGTGACATTCATCACAATTGTTTTACCCACAGGCACGACAACCGCGGTGTCGGTCGCCAGCAAATACTGCTCGGGCGCGTAGCCCGCATCAGCCAGCTCTTCCTTGCCAAGCAGGAAGCTGTCAAAACCAAACTCGTGGTCGACATACTCATAGCCCCAGTACCACTGATATCCGGTGACTTTGATCGTGATATCTGCCTTCGGGATTTCCTGCTGCTTGAACAAAATCGGCAAAGAAAACGCGCCAATGAAGACCAAAACGACGATCGGGATGATCGTCCACGCCACTTCCACAGGCGAGTTGTGCGTGAATGTGCCCGGTGTCGGGTTGGCTTTGCGGTTGTAGCGCACGATGCAGTAGACAATCAGGCCAGTGACGAACAGCGTGATGCCCGTAATTATGATGTTCAGCATGCCATCCAACCATTGGATGTCGCGCATTAGTTCGGTTGCCGCGGGCTGAAAGCCGATGCCGCGCGGTGTTGGTTGGCCAACGACTTCGAGTCCGTCTTGCGCCATGGCCGGAGCCGCTACGAGTGCTGCCAAAAGGCCGTAGAGAGTTTTTTTCAGTTGCATTTTACACCCTGGTCGATTGCGGCATGATGCCGAACTTTTCGATTTTAATCTGTTAACCTTAAGCGAGCGAAGCAATTAAACCGGTAGCGGTCAAACGCCCGTTGTTATTGAGCTGTTTAAAACCATATTCTTACCTATAGATAAAGGCTAGGCGTTGCGGCAAACGGACGCTTCTCTGTTTTATATCAAATACGAAAGATAATCCGCATGACGCAGCCCTCATTTCGCCCGTTTCAAGACCGTTTTTCGAAAGAAAGCGCTTTGAAAATACTGCAAAACGCATGCGAGGGCGCGGATGATGGCGAACTATTTATCGAACGACACACATCGGAAAGCTTGGTGTTTGATGACGGAAAGCTGAAAAATGCCTCCTATGATGCATCCGAAGGATTCGGTTTGCGCGCGGTGCTTGGCGAGGTCGCAGGCTACGCGCATTCAACGGAAGTGTCCGAATCTGCCTTATTGCGCGCCTCTGCGACGGCCCGTCTGGCGGTTGGCGCGGGGGGCAGCACTCTGGCCGAGGCACCGCGTTCAACTAATTCCAAATTATACGGAGACACTGACCCGATTTCAGCGGTAAGTTTTAGTGCAAAAATCGACACACTTCGCGAAATCGACGCCTTCCTGCGCGATCTCGATTCGCGGGTCGTTCAGGTAAGCGCCTCAATTGCGGCGTCCTTGCAAGAGGTCACAATTCTGCGCCCCGACGGCAACGATGTCAGCGACACACGCCCCATGACGCGCGTGAATGTATCGGTCATCGTGGAACACAATGGACGTCGCGAAAGCGGCTCCGCAGGTGGCGGTGGTCGCATTCCACTAGACGGGTTGATCGCGCCCCAAGATTGGCAACCCAAAGCGCGTGAGGCATTGAGGATTGCCTTGGTTAATCTAGAAGCGGTCCCTGCCCCCGCTGGCGTCATGGATGTTGTACTTGGCCCCGGTTGGCCAGGCATCTTGCTGCACGAAGCTGTTGGACATGGACTTGAAGGGGATTTTAATCGCAAAGGCTCCAGCGCGTTCTCTGGCCGAATTGGCGAGCGCGTCGCATCTAAGGGCGTGACAGTTTTGGACGATGGCACAATCCCTGATCGTCGTGGCTCCATCACGATTGATGATGAAGGAACGCCTTCAGGTAAAAATGTGTTGATCGAGGACGGCATCCTTGTGGGCTACATGCAAGACCGCCAAAATGCGCGGCTAATGGGCGTCGAACCAACTGGAAATGGGCGGCGCGAAAGCTATGCGCATCCCCCTATGCCGCGCATGACAAACACTTATATGACGGGCGGCAGCGCTGATCCCAAAGATATACTGGCGGATCTGAAAGACGGAATTTATGCGGTCGGGTTTGGTGGAGGCCAGGTGGATATCACCAACGGCAAGTTCGTGTTCTCTTGCACAGAAGCCTACCGCGTAGAGAACGGCAAAGTGGGTGCGCCAGTTGCAGGGGCGACGCTGATTGGCGATGGCGCGACGGCAATGCAGCAAATTCGCGCGCTTGGGAATGACATGGCGCTTGATCCAGGTATGGGAAATTGCGGAAAAGCAGGGCAATGGGTGCCTGTTGGCGTCGGTCAGCCGACTTTGATGATTGGTGGGCTGACCGTTGGTGGCGCAGGAAGTTGAGGATTTTCGACTAGGGTTTACGCGCCATTAACCCTGCCTCTGCTAAATCTGATTCTGCAAGCAGACGGAGCCAAGCATGAGCGCGCAACCCCATTCTTCCACTCACCCCCTACTCCCACCCACCACGGAAGATATGCGTGCGGATTGGCTTCGTCTCTTGCGTTCACGTCGCGTTGGAATCGCGACGTTCTATCGATTGCTCGGCGAATACGGCAGTGCCTGCGCTGCTTTAGGGGCATTGCCCAAAATCGCGTCTAACGCGGGGTTATCAAAATACACGCCATGTTCGCTGGAGCAGGTTGAGAGAGAACTGCGCGCAGGTGCACAGATAGGTGCCAAACTCGTATGCAGGGGCGAATATTCATATCCTTCTTTGCTCGCGGAAATTCCGGACGCGCCGCCGATGCTCTGGGTACGCGGGAACTTATCGGCCTTAACCCGCCCAACAGTTGCCCTTGTCGGCGCACGTAACGCATCATCTTTGGGCGCACGCATGGCACGCGCACTTGCCAATGAATTAAGCGAAGCAGGATATGTCGTCGTTTCAGGGCTTGCTCGTGGGATCGATACGTGCGCGCACCTCGCGGCAGCCAAAAATGGATCAATCGCAGTCCTAGCAGGTGGCGTCGATGTTATCTACCCAACGAAAACCTGAACCTCGCGAACTCTATGTTGGACGAAGGCACGTTGCTTTCAGAGCAACCTATGGGCATGGCCCCAATCGCGCGGCATTTCCCGATGCGCAATCGCATTATTTCGGGACTATGTAGCGCCACAGTTATCGTTGAAGCCGCTGGCAAATCGGGAAGCCTGATAACTGCGCGCGGCGCACTTGATCAAGGACGCGACGTGCTGGCAGTTCCAGGTCACCCGTTCGATGCACGCGCATCGGGATGCAATATGCTTATCCGCGATGGCGCATCGCTTGTTAGAAACGCACAGGACATCATATCGATTCTTGGAGACAATCGTGCATCGCCGCAAGTCGTAGAAGATGAGCAGATGCCACTACACTTGGCTGAAAGTACCAAAGCCAAAAGAAGCCTCTTAGAGACCAGTAAGCTGCACCAACGCATCTTGGATCAACTTGGCCCTAGTCCCATAGCCCAGGATCAGCTGCTGCGCGACATTGGAGCACATACAAGCAAAATGATCCCTGCCCTGACCAACTTGGAAATGGACGGGCAGATCAAACGTGCCCCTGGTGGAATGATCAGTCGAATCTAATTAACGCCAGCACAGTAATCTTCGATAACGGCGCGATATCGTCGACAGAAAGGTCCGTAAGCAAACCAGACATCTGTCGGCCCAATGGCCCAGTGGACCGCAACCCAAGTATCGCCAGAGCGACGCAACAATGCTTGCATTAATGTTCCATCCATAGATTCCGGCTCAATCGATCCAAGGGTAAAACCAGGCGTTGCGTAGAGATCGATCGCGCCTCCACCCGGTCTTTGCGCATGAAGGGCGGCAAATCCCATCGAACCCTTCGCGCGTAGGTCGTAGACTATGAATTCGACCGGCGCGCCGAGCTGTTCTTCCGCATGTGCACGCACAGCGTCGAGCATCGACTTACGTTCCACCGTGCCGCGTTCAGGTTCATAGTAGTCTGCCGCAACTGGAGGCGCGAGAAACAAAGCCATCAAAAGATACTTTAAAAAACGCATGCCATAAGCCTTTCAGAAATCGGTTGGATTTACAGTAACCCAGACAAATTCATTTTGTCTCGCACCATTTTTCGACGCACCCTGCTACAGCTTTGTATAGCTTGATTGACATTAGGGTCTTTCCCCACACATGTATCCCACCCATAAGAAAGCAAATTCTTGAGACGAGTCGTTAGGAAGCCCTATGCCAGTTGTTGTTGTCGAATCCCCTGCTAAAGCCAAGACAATCAACAAGTATTTGGGGCCCGACTACACAGTTCTCGCGTCTTACGGACACGTGCGTGATCTGCCACCGAAAGACGGGTCTGTCGACACCGCCGCCGATTTCGAAATGAAATGGGAGATTGGCAACGACAGCAAAAAGCACGTCAAAGCAATCGCGGACGCGCTGAAAGAGGACAACGAACTCATTCTCGCGACAGACCCGGACCGCGAAGGCGAAGCAATTAGCTGGCACTTGCAAGAGGCGCTGACCAAACGCAAATCGATCAAAAAAGACACACCAGTCAGTCGTGTGGTGTTCAACGCGATCACCAAAACCGCTGTGACCGAAGCCATGAAAAATCCGCGCCAAGTGGATCAACCGCTTGTGGAAGCGTACCTTGCGCGCCGCGCGCTCGATTATCTTGTGGGCTTTAATCTATCACCTGTTTTGTGGCGCAAACTTCCCGGTGCGCGGTCAGCGGGCCGTGTGCAATCGGTTTGCCTGCGCATAATCGTAGAACGTGAAGAAGAAATCGAAGCGTTCAATGCACGCGAATACTGGTCTGTGAAAGCCTTGCTCGCCACACCACGTGGCCAAGAATTCGAAGCGCGCTTGACAGTTTTGGGTGGGCAAAAGCTCGATAGATACGATCTTGCCAATCAAACAGCCGCTGAATTAGCTGTGCAAGCCGTCACATCACGCGCTTTGAAAGCCGTCTCCGTCGAGGCCAAGCCGGCTGCGCGCAACCCATCCGCACCCTTCATGACATCCACCTTGCAGCAAGAAGCCAGCCGCAAATTCGGCTTTGGTGCGCGCCAGACGATGAACATCGCACAGCGCTTGTATGAAGCGGGCCACATCACCTACATGCGAACTGACGGCATCGATATGGCGCCCGAAGCCATCATCGAAACTCGCGATGTCATCAAAGACCGCTACGGCACCGACTACCTGCCGAAAGCACCGCGTGAATACAAAAACAAAGCCAAAAACGCCCAAGAGGCGCACGAGTGTATCCGCCCAACCGATCTTGCGAAAGACGCCGCGAGTCTGAAGTTGAGCGAACCGGATCAGCGCAAGCTTTATGATTTGATATGGAAACGTACCATCGCGTGCCAAATGGAAAGCGCACGTATGGAGCGTACAACCGTCGATCTGGGATCTGACGACAGCCAGGTGCAAATGCGTGCAACGGGTCAAGTCGTGTTGTTCGACGGCTTCATGAAAGTTTATGAGGAAGGTCGCGACGACACGGTCGTTGATGAGGACGACAAGCGTTTGCCGCAGGTCGCCATGGGCGATCCAATGGACAAACGCACTATCAATCCTGAACAGCACCACACCCAACCGCCCCCCCGTTACACAGAGGCGACTTTGGTAAAACGCATGGAAGAGCTCGGCATTGGCCGCCCATCGACCTACGCTTCGATCGTCACTACGATCCAAGACCGCGAGTATGTGCGCAAAGACAAGAACCGCCTTTTCCCCGAAGATAAGGGCCGAATTGTTACGATCTTTTTGATGAATTTCTTTCGCCAGTATGTGGGCTATGATTTCACCGCTGATCTGGAAAGTCAGCTTGACGATGTGTCTGCGGGCGAAGCAGATTATAAAGAACTGCTTGGTAAATTCTGGCGCGATTTCCACGCGGCGATCTCTGAAACGTCCGAATTGCGCATTTCTGAAGTGCTTGACGTGCTCGACGCAGCCCTCGCACCCCAGCTTTATCCTCCGCATGAGGATGGCACCGATCCACGGGTCTGTCCAAAATGCGGACTTGGCAATCTGCACCTCAAGACCTCGCGCACGGGCGGCTTTGTTGGCTGTGGCAACTATCCTGAGTGCACCTACACACGCCCCATTGCGGGCGAAGGGGCCGACGGTGAAGAGCAATTGCTTGGCACCGATGAAGGTGATGAAATTTGGCTGAAGTCAGGTCGCTTTGGCCCTTATGTTCAACGCGGCGAAGTCACCCCTGAGAACAAAAAGCCAAAACGCACGTCCCTGCCTCAAGCGCGACATGGCGGGTGGGACAAGGCGGATACGACACTTGAGAAGGCGATCAAACTGCTCAGCCTACCACGCGGCATTGGCGAGCATCCCGAAGGGGGCCGGATCAGTGCGAATTTGGGGCGCTTTGGTCCTTATATCATGCATAAACTGCCGAACGCCGAAAAGCCGACATATGTTAACGTGAAAACATGGGATGAGATGTTCGAGGTTGGTATGAACCTCGCGGTTGAGTTGCTCGCTGACAAGCGCGCGAACCCCGGGCGGCGCGGCGGTCAGGCCGCAGCGAAGCCACTTAAGGAGCTGGGCGAACATCCCGCAGACGGCGGCGCGGTCAATGTGATGGAAGGGCGTTATGGCCCTTATGTGAAGTGGGAAAAGATCAACGCAACGATCCCCAAAGGGACAGAACCTGCCGATGTGACCATGGAAATGGCTGTGGAATTGATCGCGGAGCGCGCATCTAAGAGCGGCAAGAAAAAAGCTGCGCCAAAGAAAAAGGCGGCTGCTAAAAAACCAGCCGCAAAGAAGCCCGCGACGAAAAAGGCACCCCCCAAGAAAAAAACGGAGTAACTCCGCTAACGCGCTT
>Ga0208971_1002219_pt1 | contig 10610 bp, 9 predicted proteins | sample AOAMet1_18_M0_10_2_FD_188229 | JGI IMG/M metagenome (GOLD analysis project Ga0208971, IMG submission 188229) | Ammonia-oxidizing marine microbial communities from Monterey Bay, California, USA - CAN11_18_M0_10 (SPAdes) | ecosystem: Environmental > Aquatic > Marine > Intertidal zone | place... | reverse complement strand
ATAGCGTCTGATAAAACTCGTGCGGCAACATCTCCTTTGCCGCAATTGCTTTTGCATGTCGCGGGAGTTTTATGCCGACCTCGTGATTCACAAAACCACTGAGTTTGCTTGCGAGCCAGATGGGGGCGTAATACGGATCGCGCCATCGCTGATTTTGAAGCGCCGCCCGCACACTGGTGCCGCCGGTTTTCGCTATGTGAACAAAAAGAAATTTTTTCTGGTGAGACAGCAGCATGGGAGCGATGAAACACCCTCCAAAGTCCGTGCGCAAGTTAAATTGTTGATTGTTGGCTTATTAATTGACTCAGCTGGAGTTCATCGAGCGATTTGGTTAACCTCATTGCCGCCGAGGGTCGCGTTAAGACTGCTATAAGAGTCATAAAATGTCACAGCAAAATGTTGTTTCGGCACCTCTGATGTGGGTGTTCTTATTTTTCTCGCTTGCAGTAAGCGTCGCCACACGGCAACTCATTTGGTTAATGGTCGTTGTGGGTTTGTGGACGCTCGTAACCAATCGCGAGGCAATGAAAGCGCTGCCAGGCATGAAGCAAGCGGGTGCGCTGTTCGCCTGTATCGCGCTGCCAGGCCTCATTAGTCTGATTTTTTCGTTCAATTTGGACCGCGGTGTGTCTGCTGTGTTTCGTTTTACTGCTTATGGGCTCGCAGCCTGGGTGGTATTGAGTCCCAAAATTGAGGATAACGACGCCAAGCGAATCATGTCGTGGCTCGGGATGTTGCTCGTGGCTTGGGCTGTGGATGGCTTCGTACAGTTACTGACCGGTGTGAGCCTGTTGGGAGACCCATTGGTTGAGTTGGGTGAAGAGGGCGCAATTGTGACGGGCTCGTTCCAACTCGGTTACGGGACAACACTGGCTATTTTATCACCATTTTTTTTGGAGGGGCTGCGTCGTGCAGGGGGCATGGGTATCGGTATTCTTTCACTTCCGGTGTATGCGGCGGTCGTGATGAGTGGCCATCAGTCCTCGGCAATACTGGCGCTTGTAGGGCTTGGGGGCTGGGCGATGTTGGCTTTGCGCAATCAAGAAGTCGGTGCGAAGCGGCAGGTCACGGGTTTTGTTTTATCCGCCATTATCGGTTTGTTACTCGGTTCTTATTTGTCGGTCGTCACAGGGCAAGTCGGCACTATGGCCGAGGCACCTGCACGTTATCAGTCGTTTTTGTTCCAGTCGCAACTGTGGTCCGTTGCCTGGGAAGCGTTTAAAGACCAGTGGTTTACTGGGGTCGGTATGCGTGGATTTGGGACTTATGCCTTGCAGCAGGAGACGATTACGATTTCAGGGCTCGCTGAGACGTGGCATCCGCATCTCACGATTCTCGAAGTGCTTTCAGAAACTGGGCTGGTGGGACTGGCGGGCTACCTGCTGCTACTGCGTTGGCTCTGGGGTTATGTGCAGGATGAGCGCATGCCGGTTGCGGTGGCCGGGTTAGTGGCACTCTTGGCCGTATTCCCAATGGGTACAGCGGTCGGCATCTATTCTTACATTGGTGGCAATCTTATTTTTCTAACGTTTACGTTGCTGATTGCGTTCGATAGAGATTGCCCCAAGCCCACTGATAGCCCCTCGACGTAAGTCGTTCATCGATTAATGAATGTTAAATCCCCACGGCGAGTACTGATCATCCGATTAAGTGCGATCGGTGATGTTGTCTTTGCATCACCGTTGGTGGCTGCCTGTAAGCGAACATACCCGGATGCTGAGATCGATTGGTTGGCCGAAGGTGTGACGCGTCCGCTCTTAGCGGGTATGCCTGATATCAATACTGTTATTTTGTGGCCACGCCAGGAGTGGGTTGACCTATGGCGAGATAAGCGACTCGTTGCCCTGGTGCAAGCCGTGCTCTTATTTCGAGCGCAACTCAGAGCGAAAAAATACGATTTAGTGGTGGATGCCCAAGGACTGCTTAAAAGTGCTTTTTTGGCTTGGCTATCGGGTGGCGACGAGCGTGTGGGTTTCAAGTCTAAAGAGCCTAATCGACTGTTTCTCACGCGCCGGCTGCAAAAGAGTATCACTGACCGAATCAGCTCGGAGTATCTTGGCTTGGCCGAAGATCTCGGATGGGACACTCGCGATTTTGATCTTTCCCTGCAGCTACTCTCTTCGGACGTTGAGCGAGCGGGCGTGGTAGCGGGATCTGAGAGCTACCTAGTTGTGGCTCCATTTACCACAAGACCACAGAAGCACTGGACACGCGAGTACTGGCAGGAACTGATTTCAGCCTTAGTGGCCCAAGGGCGGAAAGTAGCCTGCCTGGGGGGACCTTCTGACCGAGAGGAAGCTCAGGCGATGCTGGGTGATTTGAGGGTAGAGAACTGGGTGGGCGTTTACCCACTTGGCGTTAGTGCTGCATTAATTCAGGGGGCTGATGCGGTGATTGGAGTGGATACGGGCCTGACACACATGGGCATAGCCGCTGGCGTGCCGACGGTAGCCTTATTTGGTTCAACCTGCCCCTACACTCAGACAGGCCGTGATAACGTGCGGGTGATTTATCACGCCTTGCCCTGTTCGCCCTGTAAGCGCCGTCCCACCTGTGGCGGACATTTCGACTGCATGGGAGGTATTCGTCCTGTGGAGGTCCTAGACGCGCTGCGCCAGGTTATGCCATCGCAATCCAGTCGTGTGGATTCGGCAACTAACAGTGAGGAGGCTCTTGATGAGTAACGTTCCGAGTTTTAGTGATGCCAAAGTGTTGGTTATCGGTGATGTCATGCTTGACCGCTTTTGGCACGGTAAAGCGACGCGGATCAGCCCCGAAGCCCCCGTGCCGGTCGTTAAGGTTTCTGACGTTGACGATAGACCCGGAGGTGCAGGCAACGTGGCGGTCAACTTGGCTGCCCTAGGTGTCGCGACGACTTTGTCAGGACTGGTGGGAGATGACGCGCATGCTGTTCTGTTAAGAGCGGCTGTGGAAGCCAAAGGTGTCCGTTGGTCAGTCATGCCCTGCGCCGCAGAGACCATCGTCAAACTGCGTGTCATGAGTCGCAGCCAGCAGTTGATCCGAATGGATTTTGAGGGGTCATTTTCGGACTACGTGGACAGCTCCTTTCTTCAGTACTCGACGAATCTTATTGCCGAGCACGACGTGGTACTGCTGAGCGACTATGCCAAAGGAACATTGAGTCAAGTGGGTTCGCTCATCGACGCGTGCAGGAGTCACGGCGTTCCGGTGCTGGTCGATCCCAAGGGCGCTGACTTTGAGCGTTATCGTGGTGCAAGCATCATTACGCCTAACCTTACTGAGTTTGAGGCCATTGTTGGTGCGTGTTTTCAGGACGACGATCTGATTAGCTCAAGAGCAAAAACTTTGTGTGCAACACATGACTTCGACGCAGTCTTAGTGACTCGCAGCGAGCGAGGAATGACACTTCAACCCAAAGAGGGTGAACCCCTTCACTTACCTGCCTTGGCGCGAGAGGTGTTTGATGTGACGGGCGCTGGCGATACCGTAATTGCGGCGATCGCTGCGGGAATGGCCAGTCACGAGTCGCTTGAGAATGCAACGCGTCTTGCCAACGTTGCTGCGGGACTGGTGGTGGGGAAGGTGGGTACTGCCGCTGTGACGCGGTCTGAGCTGTCAGGCGCGCTTCAGGACGAGTCACTCGACGACCGTTCAGTTTCCGCTGACGAGGGCGTGGTGACCGAAGTGGAGGTACTGGCCGTGGTTGCGCAGTTAAAGGCCGCGGGTAAACGCATTGTGTTGACTAACGGTTGTTTTGACATTCTTCACCCGGGGCACGTGTCCTACCTTTCGGAGGCCGCAACGCTTGGTGATGTCCTCATTGTCGCGGTCAATAACGATGCATCAGTGTCTCGACTTAAGGGTGATGATCGCCCGGTGAACAACCTCGATGCGCGCATGTCAGTACTCGCAGGGTTGCGGTCGGTGAGCTACGTTGTACCGTTCTCAGAGGACACGCCAGCCCGCCTCATAGAGGCGGTCACCCCCGACGTTTTGGTCAAAGGGGGAGACTACGACGTGAGTCAAATTGCGGGGCACGAACACGTCATCGCCGAGGGTGGAAAGGTTGTCATCCTGGACTTTGTCGAAGGACATTCGACTACCGCAACGATTGCACGGATGAGCACCAACGACGAGTACCGATGAGTCCGGACAGTACCGATTTGGCTCTGGTCTGGCGAGTAAGATCTAGGTTAAGCGGTGCTGCTGGGTAACGGAGTGCCTGTGAGACTCAGCCTGTCGTGCTTTAGTGTTACGGGTTGCGGGAGCACAGGTGTTACAAGCGATACACAGATTAACGGGGTAGTAGCGATGAGACGGTTTATTGATCTATCGATTTATTTGGAAAATGACGTGGTCAGTGACCCACCGCCGATGCGTCCCAACATTGACTACATTCGCCATGACACGGGTGCAGAGCAAATGGCGGAATTTTTCCCTGGACTCGATAAGAGCGAGTTGCCTGATGGCGAGGGATGGGCTGTGGAAATGGTCCAACTGTGCACGCACAACGGCACTCATTTAGACGCGCCTTATCACTATCACAGCACAATGAATGACAAGCTCGGTGGCGCAGAACGAGCGATCACTATTGACGAAGTGCCTCTGGAATGGTGTTTTCAGCCCGGTGTAAAGCTTGATTTTAGGGACCGGCCGGATGGTTACGTCTTAACCGCAAACGACGTCGAAACAGAACTGACCCGCATTGGGGTTACGCTGGAACCACTCACTATCGTACTGGTCAATACGTCGGCAGGAAAACGCTACGGTAGCGAAGACTACGTCCAAGCCGGTGCAGGAATGGGTTACGAAGCCACCATGTATCTACTTGAGCGCGGTGTTCGCGTGACGGGAACAGACGCGTGGAGCTGGGATGCGCCTTTCTCCTACACCGCTGAACGTTATGCGGAAGACAACGACGCTAGCATCATCTGGGAAGGACACAAAGCGGGTCGCGATATCGGTTACTGTCACTTGGAGAAAATGCACAACCTAGAAGCACTTCCGGCCGCGGGATTCACAGTCAGTTGCTTTCCGCATAAAGTCCGTGGCGGTTCCGCGGGCTGGACGCGCGCCGTAGCCATTATCGACGACGATTAACTGGCCTGTTTAATGACGGCGTAAGCATCCAGCGCTCCGAGTCGCGCCGTTTTGTGATCGACAATGGGGAAGGGGTAGTCGGTTCCCAGTTCTAGGTCAGCGCTTGCCAGTGTCATCTGAGGTGCCTCCCACGGCTCGTGTATGTACTTTTTGGGCAGTTTCGAAAGTTCAGGACACCACTGCCTGACGTAGGCGCCTTCAGAATCAAATTTTTGCCCCTGCGCTATTGGATTGAAAATACGGAAGTAGGGCGATGCGTCTGCTCCGGACCCTGCCACCCACTGCCAACTGCAGGCGTTTGATGCAATGTCAGCATCCAGCAGACAGTCCCAGAACCAGCGCTCGCCTTCGATCCAATGCACTAACAAATGCTTGGTGAGGAATGACGCGACGATCATACGAACACGATTGTGCATAAAGCCTGTGTGCCAGAGTTCGCGCATCCCGGCGTCAACGATTGGATAGCCTGTTTGCCCCCGCTGCCATGCAGATAGGTGCTTTGAGTCATTGCCCCAAGGAAACCCAGCAAATTGTTCTTTGAAGGGCTTCGCGGGCATGTCATTGAATAAGTCGAGCAGTTGATAGCAAAACTCTCGCCAGCCCACTTCGGCGAGGAACTTGTCAATGGGTGCACTCCACTGGGGGGCCGACAGCTTGCGTTGCTGTGCTGCAGACCAGATTTGGCGCGGTGAGATTTCACCAAACTTGAGGTGCGGCGAGAGCCGCGAGGTATAGCGCTTGGACGGCACGTCGCGGCCTTCGGCGTAATGCGCAACAGGCGCCTCTAAAAAGTCTGACAGCGCATGATGCGCGCCTTCTTCGCCGGGTTGCCATAGATCCTGCCAGCCGTCGGCCCAGTTGGGTACACCGTCTTGCGCCTCGGGCTGTAGTTGCCAGTCAGCAAGATCATCACTGGCGAGTTTATGGGTATGCCAAACGACGTCGGGTCGGCTCAGCGGCAAGGCAACCGTTTGTTTGTTTGCCGCACGCCAAAAGGGCGTGAAGACCTTGAAGGCAGTGCCCGATCCTGTCAGAACTGAGCCCGGCTCGTGAAGCAAGGTGCCAGGAAAACGCTTAATCGAAACACTCAGGTCATGAAATTCGTTGTTGATTAACGTCTCGAGTGGTGCGGACCACGGTTGGTATTGCCGCGAAAAGTAGATTGCATCCGCACCCGACTCCTGCTGAAGCGACCGAAGCACCGAAACGGTGTTGCCGCGTCGCAGAACGAGCCTCCCCGAAAGCGCGCTAATGGACGCCTCAAGCGACTTCAAACTCTCGTGTAACCACCACTGACTGGCTCCTCCCAGGTGCCAATCTCCCGCCTGTTCTTCGTCATAGATAAACACCGGCACGACACTCCCGCGACTCGCCGCGGCGATTAATGCAGGGTGGTCATGAAGTCTGAGATCTTGTCTGAACAATACAAGCGTTGTGCTCACGCGGATTTTCGCTCCTGATTGGGGGTTATCTGATCGACGGCAGAGACCAAACGGCTGAGACCTGCGTCACTGACTTTGAGTGTGGCTATGTCGTCAGCCCGGGTATCGCCCTCGTTAACGATGATAATGGGCATGCGCAGTTTCTCGGCCATCCGGCAAAAGCGGAAGCCAGAGTAGACTTGTAGAGAGCTTCCAACGACCAGTAGCCCGGTTGAATTTGTCAATGCGTCGACACAGGCCTCGACGCGAGGTTTGGGTACGGTTCCACCAAAGAACACGACATCGGGCATGAGGGTCCCGCCGCACGAAGTGCAGAAGGGCTCCTGCGTTTGCGCAACGAAATGGTCTGGGACATCCGCGTCACCATCGGGTTTTGCAATCTGACTGTAATTGGCGACGAAAGGGTTTTTGGCGAGTAGACGCCCTTGTAAAGTGGCACGTGGCTCGTGCTGTCCACAGCTGAGACACACTACACGATCTAAGCGACCGTGCAGATCGATGACACGCTGTGACCCCGCCTTTTGATGAAGCCGGTCAACATTTTGTGTGATTACAGTGCTGACCTTCCCGATACGCTCAAGTGTTGCAATAGCGGCATGATGTGCGTTTGGCAGAGCCCTCTCGACACCGGGCCATCCGACCATTGATCGGGCCCAATAGCGTTTACGTTTCTGATTCGACTCGATGAATTCCTTATGCTGTATTGGATCGACGCGAAGCCATTTGCCGGCCTGATCACGATAAGTCGGGATTCCGGAGTCGGCACTGATCCCGGCGCCGGTCAGTACAGTCCAGCGCTCAATGCGTCGAAGCCATGTCGATAAAGATTCAACCGTTTTCTTCATAGGACGTATACGCTTACTCTGGTTAATCGGTTGGCGAAAAGCCGCAAGGAGAGTTCTGAGATGCACGTATTTGTTACCGGTGGCACCGGTCTAATTGGACGCTCTTTGGTCAAACGTCTTGTAACGCGTGGTAATGACGTCACGGTCTTAACGCGTCAGACACTGATTAATGAACACTCAGTGACCTACATAACGGACATTGGTCAGTTGGAGACGGTCGCTGACGTGGTGATCAATTTGGCAGGCGAGGGTCTTGCCGAGAAGCGTTGGACCGAGCGTTACAAACAAAAAATAATAACCAGTCGGGTCGGGCTGACAGACGCCTTGGTGTCTCATCTAAAAAAAATAGGCGCACCGAAGGTCATTATCAGCGGCAGTGCCATCGGTTACTACGGGGCCAGCGAGACGCAGCGGTTTGACGAGAAGGCGCCGTCGGGGACCGGTTTCGGAGCGAATCTCTGCAGTGACTGGGAGCAAAGTGCTCGCGTGTTAGAGCGGGAGGGCTCTCGTTGTGTCTTACTGCGAACAGGTGTCGTACTCGACAAGCACCTGGGTGCCTACCCTCAGATGACGCAGTCGTTTAAGTTTGGCGTGGGCAGTTGGATGGGGCAGGGCAATCATTGGCTGAGCTGGATCCACCTCGAGGACATGGTCAACGGTATATTGCACTGCATGGACACCGACAGTATTTCAGGTCCAGTCAACATGACGTCACCGCAAGCCATTTCGCATAAATCTTTTTCACACGCCGTTTCGATTAAGAAGCGGTGTTTTGCTGAAATGGGAATCCCCGCGCGTTTGATGCGCCTGCTTTTAGGGGAAATGGCCGATGAGCTCTTGCTCACCGGTCAGAACGTGATACCCACTGTTCTCAACGACACAGGCTTCGCATTTACCTATCCAACACTCGAGGCTGCTATTGCCGCCCTCGAAACATAGGCTACCAATTACTGCTCTGTCGGTAGTCGTCGAATGCGTGCTGAACGTCGCTTTGGCCTTTCAGCTTTTTGAGTGCTGAGCGCTCAAGCTGTCTGACCCATTCCCGGCTAACGCCAAGTTTGTCTGCAATTTCGGCACGTGTCAGTGGCGGTGCTTCCCTCAGTCCCCAACGCGCCGTAATGACCTGACGTTCATTGGCTTCAAGTCGACCGATGGCGTGCTCTAGGAAGTTGCCCAGCGACCGCTGCTCTGCACCATCAGCGGCACCGCCAAAGGTGTCTCCAACCAAAGAGTCCATCATGGACTCTTCATCATCATCGTACTTGGGTGCGTCGAGCGAAACCGCAAGATTACGCAGTTGTAATAACTCGCGAGCCTTTTCAGTGTCCATACCCGCCGCTGCTGCAAGCGTTTCAGTATCACCGTCCATTCCCGTGCGGGCTTGCTCCGCGAACCGCTCTTTATAGAGCCGCCCAATTTGCTCCTGCACGTGAGTAGGAAAGCGGATCAGATTCCCGGCATCGCCGACGTACCGTCGTACCGCTTGAGTAATCCAGTTAAAGCAGTAAGTACTAAAGCGAAATCCCTTTTCATACTCAAACTTTTCGGCAGCTCGGATCAAACCGAGTGTGCCTTCTTGCACTAAATCGAGATAACCGACGCCACGCCCCTTATAACGCGCTGCAATCGAGTACACCAAGCGCAGATTGTGCATCACAAGCCGGTCTCGTGCTTCGGTGTAGAGCCTGAGCTGTTTCTTCAGCGCGGCCAGTGTTTCGTGCTCGAGTGCAAACGAAGGTGCCGGTTGCGTCCAATGCCGCTGCCAGTGGCCGATCGCGTCGGCAACAGTGTCGGCAAATTGTCCACCGGAGCGACGAAGCACGGCAACGGCAATACCAACCGACAAACTCGCCGGGAGTTCAAGGGCTTCGATGCAGGCTTGGCGCGCTTTGGCTGTTTTGAGTGTTGTAAGCTTTTGTCCCGCTGCTTTAGAGGCTGCCGCATGTGAGCCGTCCTTAAACAAGGCGGCCAGCTCTCTACGCAACACAAAATGAAGCTCTCGATTTGGAAAACGCTGTATTTGCGGCGGATTACTCACGCACTGCTCACAGAATTGCGCCATGTAGGCACTGAGTTCTGTGTCGGCTGCAATGAGCTCGAAAATCGCCCGAACCGATCGCCACTTCGCGGCGTCGATCGACTGCTCTTGTTCTGCGGTCAACAAGTCGTATCGACGCGCCTCAGCGAACATAAGTTCGATGTCTTTATCGTCTGTATTGTCGCTCATGATGACTCACCTGTAATGCATTGATGACATCTATACGGGGCATTAAAGAAGCTGCACAGCAAAAACTGGACAATGTCCAGCTGTTACCTGAACAATTAATGGACAAAAAACAATGCGATTGATCTAAAGCCAAAAATAACCCGTAAACCACGACAATTACCGAACAAAAATCGAGGTAAAACATGAACGCACCTGCGCAGGCACCACACGATTTAGAGCCCAGACCCTTGTACGGCATCGGCACTGTAGCGAGACTTACCGGATTGAAGCCGGACACCTTGAGAGTTTGGGAGCGTCGGTATGGTCTGGGTGCGAGCTACAAGTCTGCCTCGGGTCGCCGGCTATTTACGCAATCCGACCTTGAGCATCTCCAACTCATTACCGCCTTAGTGGGGGACGGAGTCCGCATCGGCGAGATCGCTTCGTCTGATCGTAAGACACTGGAACTGCTCGTCAGTAATAGAGGCAGTCGGATGGCGAAAGCCATTCCAACTCCTAAGTCACGTGTCGTGTTTGTCGGTGCCGAACTCTGTCAGTGGCTGGACGGTCACCAAGGCTGTTTGTCTGGCATCAGTGCGTTTTTGTCCCGAATGCCGCTCGCCAATGCGGTTGATGCCCTCGATGTGGATGAACAGGCGGATATGCTCGTTGTTCACTGTCCGTCAGTTTCCATGACAAACATCAACGCAATGGACACGCTTGCCACGCGGTTGGGCGCCAAGCGCACACTCGTGCTTTACCAACTGTGTAATCAACGCTGGATCGAGGAGATCGAAGGCCGGGGTATGACGGCGCTGGAGTACCCACCCGAGTCGGCCCGCCTTGCGTTTGAATTAGGTCGTGTCGCGATTGACCACGAGGCCAAGCAAGGTGAAATTAATCTTGGTGAGCTCATGCAGGCGAAGCCGCGGATTTACGATAACAGCACGCTAATGGCCGCGAGTAAACTCAAGAGTCTTCTCGACTGTGAGTGTCCTAAACACATTACGGACTTGATCAAAACACTCAGTGAGT
>Ga0208971_1002214_pt1 | contig 10626 bp, 13 predicted proteins | sample AOAMet1_18_M0_10_2_FD_188229 | JGI IMG/M metagenome (GOLD analysis project Ga0208971, IMG submission 188229) | Ammonia-oxidizing marine microbial communities from Monterey Bay, California, USA - CAN11_18_M0_10 (SPAdes) | ecosystem: Environmental > Aquatic > Marine > Intertidal zone | place... | reverse complement strand
CGGCCGGTAGCGTCTTACAGCAACAGAAAAACCGTTTCCGTATGACTGCTGATCAACAAGTAGCTTTTATGGAGGCTGTTACCAAAGCACCTGATGCTGCAACTGTCGCTAGACTTATAGACGAGATTGAAGGTAAACCTGCTAAGTACGTCAACAAGTTTATAGCAGGGGCTAATGAATTCTTTGTACATAACATTCTAAGTGCGGCAAGCACAATGGGCGTTAACTTAGGATCGTCATTGGCAAAAGCAACCATGCGTAACATGGAGTTATCACTAGGTGGTCTAATCAGAGGCGATAAGGTTGCAATGCGTCTGGGCGCAATTAGGTTTGTGTCTGAAGCAAGTCAAACTATTAATGCCTCTAAGATGGCCCTAAAGACTCTACAAGAATCTAGAACTCAAACTGTACAGCGTAACTACACTGAACTTGCTAATGACTCCCAAGAGAACATCATTGGGCGTGACTACAGAATGAGTGAGGGATTAGCGACACTTACTAACCGTGATAAAGTTACAGTTAACGAAGCAGGTGAGACAGTCTTAGGTGTAGAGAGCGGAGGCGTTCTAGCAGGTGCTTGGAACCTCGTTGGTAATGTAAACCGTGTTCTAGGCAAACGTGTCATGTTTGCTACGGATGAATTTGTAAAAGCATCTTCATTTAGAGGTAGTCTGAAGGCATCATATGCCAGTAAGTACATGGACGAGGGTATGAGTTTCTCTGACGCTATGGCTAAAGCAGATATTGATGTAGATTCCCGTTACGTTCAGCATTTAAGAGAACAAGCTGACGGTGTTGTTAGCGATGACCCTTTTGTTAAAAAAGCACTTAACGATGCAAACGAAAATACTTTCCAACAAGATATGGCAGAGGATGTGTTTGGGTTTTTTGGTAAGGGTTTAAACACTATACGAGGAGAGCATCCTTGGATAACTCAGTTTGCACCTTTTATTCGTACTCCAACTAACCTACTGTCTTATGTAGGTGATCGTACTCCAATATTACAGAACCTAAGTAAAACCTTCAAAGCTAAACTAAACAGTCGTGACCCTCTGGTTGCCGCAGAAGCACAAGGTGCTTTGATGTTTGGTACAGCATTTTGGGGTGGTGCAATGGCGATGGCAATGAGTGGAAACCTGACAGGTAAAGGGCCAGAAGAAAAAGGCCGCAGGAATACTTGGAAGGCTAACGGTAACATACCATATGCTATTGTAAATGACGATGGTTCTCAGACCGCTATCAGCAGGTTAGCCCCGTTCTCACAGTTTATGATGGTTACTGGTCAACTACACGATAACATTGCCTACAGAGGTCAAGAGGAAGCTAGAGAGTTCTATGCAAACTTAGCACTAAACACGGCCATAACTGTATTACAACAACCGCAACTACAAGGGTTGTTAGGTGCTGTTGAGGTAGTTACAGGTGATACAGGTAACATTATTAGTAGAGGCGAGAAGTTAGCAACTAAGCAACTCTCAGGCTATGCCCCTTTCTATCGTGTTTACGAAGAACTCGTAGGCTACGGTCTAATGGAGCAGATGGAAATGACCATGCCAGAAATGCACCAGCTTTCGTTAGCACTTCAGGCGAAACCTTCTGCACTTTCATTGTTAAATGATGGTTGGTATCCTTCTGGAGACATTAAACGCAATCCTATTAACGGTGGGGCGCTTATTAAAGCAAACCCTATCAACTCTTGGGGTATTCCAGACGGTGCGCCTAAACACGATCCTAATATATCCGCTGAAGATAAAGAGGTTTTTTATGAAATGGATAGATTAGGGATGTCAGTGAGCAAGCCTCAGTATAAATCTAGTATTCTAGGCAACGTAGATATGCGAGGCGTGTGGTTTAACGAAGGAGAGAGCAATCAATCTGTCTATGATAAGTATCAAGAGTTGATAGGCACTCTCAGTATGGAAACCTTAGATGGTGATCGTACATTAATGGAGGCACTACATGATAAAATTAATGATTCTGCTTATATCTATGATGGTACTGAAACATTTAATCAAGTCAGCACTGTAAAACGAAAAGGGTCTAAGGATAAAGACTTACATTCCATTATTACACGCTACAGGACAAATGCCCAACAGCATTTGGCTAGGACTTTACCAGAAAACCACCCGATCTTTGGGGTAGCAAATGTAGGTAAGGCGGCTCTAATGCGCCAAGATGCGAGAAATGATGAACGATTTGAATCTAACAAGATATTTAGAAAAGGAGGTAACTAATGGCTAATAGCTTTGTACAATATACAGCAGATGCCACAACACAATCATTTGCAGTTACATTCCCTGTACTGTCTACCAGTGAGATTGTTGTCTTTAAAAACGGAGTACAAGTACCAGCAGCGGAACTGACTGTAAGCACAGTCCATATTGCTTTTGTAGGTTACTTCCCTTTATTTGGTGACATCATTAAGATCGTTAGGGTAACAGACCTCGCAACACGGGCGGTGGACTTCCAAGCTGGTTCGATGATTAGGGAGATAGACTTAGACACCTCTGCACAGCAAGTCTTTAATGCTGTTCAAGAGATCAAAGATAATGTTGATCTAGCCCTCAAGCAAGACTATCAAGGTAATTTAGATGCTTTAAACAAGCGCATCATTAATGTTGCTGATCCGGTTGATAATACAGACGCTACCAACAAGCAGTGGGTTAACACAGCCGCTGCTTCTACTTTAGCAGCCGCTAACCAAGCTGTAATAGATGCACAGACAATCAAAGACCAATTAACTAATCTGTCGATTGTCTACGTAGGTATACAACAGAACGTAGCTGGTTCGGTATCATACGATGCCGCTACTGGCGTTGCTACGTTCAGTATTCCCGAAGGCCCTCAAGGGCCAACAGGCCCTACAGGTGCTACAGGTTCAATAGGTTCTACAGGCCCCACAGGAGCCGCAGGGCCAACAGGCCCCACTGGGCCAACAGGCCCGAAAGGTGATGATGGTGCTACAGGCCCCGCTGGGCCTACAGGGTTGCAAGGTGTTGTAGGAGCGCAAGGGCCAACAGGCTCTCAAGGTCTTACAGGTCTTACAGGCCCCACAGGTAATACAGGCCCTCAAGGGCCAGTGGGATCACAAGGGCCAACAGGCAACCAAGGCCCCACAGGAGCGCAAGGTAACATGGGCGCAACTCCTTTAGGCTTGGCGTTTGGTAGAATGCAAGTGACCAGTGCAGGAATACTACAAATGGAATATTACGGTGATGCTGATGATAACGATTTTAGCATTAACTCTTCTGGCGAATTAACAGTAACAACGGTATAAAAATTATGGGAACAATTAATATAGGTAAAGTACGTCAATCCTTTGAAGGTACGTACAGCGCAAGCACAGCTTACACAGTGCTAGATACAGTTCTTTTCAGTGGTGAAAGTTATGTATGTATTCAAGCTACCACAGCAGGGACTGCCCCTACCAATACAACACACTGGCAGAAGATAGCCGCTAAAGGCGCAGACGGTGCTGACGGGGCTGACGGCTCTGACGGTGCAACGGGCGCTACAGGGCCACAAGGTACTACCGGAGCCGCAGGGCCTACAGGGTCACAAGGCCCCGCAGGTAATGACGGAGCCACTGGAGCGCAAGGAGCCGCTGGAGCCGCAGGGCCAACAGGCCCCCAAGGGCTAACAGGCCCTACCGGAGCGCAAGGTGCAGATGGTAATGATGGTGCTACTGGTGCCACAGGGCCACAGGGAGCCGCAGGGCCACAAGGTGCTACAGGTTCAACGTCTTATGACGCAGGAACGCTCGATGGTATCGACAGTTCACAATTCTTACGCTCTGATGCAAATGATACATCCTCTGCGGTATTGTCAGCTAATTACCTAAGAGGTAACAGGCTTTACTCTGCCGCTGACGGCTCTACTGGCTACTTCTACAACGACAGTGGTACTCGCACAGCCTATGCAGGAGGTGACTTCTATATTCAGTCTAGCGTACCTAACTGCTACATCTATGCTACTAATACTTATTTAGGTAACACCTCTGGGGATACGATAAACTTACGTGGTAACGATATGACCCACAATGGATGGCATGCAAGGGCTGACGGTTTCTTCAGGTTTAACGATAGTAAGAAACTACTTTTTGGTAATAATTCTGACGTTGAAGTGTTCTTCAGCGGAAGTCATTTCTATATCGACTTAGAATCTGGCGGTAACAATATGTACATCCGTGATGGAAGTACAACCCGCTTTACTTTTGATGATGCAGGTCACTTCACAGCGACAGGCAACGTCACTGCTTATTCTGACAGACGATTGAAGGATGATATCCAACCAATCGAAGGTGCATTAGAAAAAGTAGGCACACTTAGCGGTAACACTTACCAGCGTAATGACTTACTCGACAAAGACCCTGAGAGACGCTACGCAGGTGTCATTGCTCAAGAGGTTGAAGTTGTATTACCCGAAGCTGTCTCTGAGTCAGAGGACGGTACTAAGACTGTAGATTATAACGCAGTAATTGCCTTGCTAGTTGAGTCCATTAAAGAACTTAAAGCAGAGGTTGAACAACTTAAAGGAGGTTCGTAATGGCCCTACAATCATCAGGATTAATACGTCTAGCGGGTAACACCACTGGACGTAGTGTTGCTAAAGAACTTCTCTTAGGAACGTCAGGTGTTCACACACCAACTATAAGCCTTGGTCAAAACAATGTTAGAGCATTGGCACAACGGACTGGAAGCGTAAGCGTTGGTTTAGGCCACTTACGAGGAAAGTCTGCGGCAATAGAAACTCAAACTGTAACTGTGGGTTACCTAACACCTTCTCAGTATACCCCCGGAGGATACGGACTAACTGCTGGTGACATATTTTCGTCAATTCGGCCACATACCGCAGGTTCTATCTCAGACGGTACTTTTAATATTAAAAATAACGCTAGTATTGGTGACTTACACTGGAACAACAACAGCAATCAGGTTAGATTTCTAATAAATACAGGCAATGCTACAGTAACAAACAGCGGGTTTACCACCATGACTGTTAACGGTGTAGCTTTTGCAAGGAGTGCTGCTACTTTCGCAACCAACATTACTTCTGGCACTACTCAATGGTATTGGTCTTCTAGTACTAACCCCTTCGGTACAACAATTGGTGCAACAAAATCGGTGGTGTTCTCATGATTAGTAGAGATTATACAACTAAAGTAAATGACTTAGATTCCTCTGAGACATACGCTACTTTAACCAGAGGTAGTGCGTACATTGAAGTGCCTAAAGGCGCGTTAAGTGAAGATGAAATTCAGCTTTCATTAGATGAGGCACTTTTAAATGACTGTTTGGCTAACTTTTTTAAAGGCCAGTGTCGAGATGATGTCTACTGCGATAAACAAATAGTAAGGCAAGATTACTCAACTGGTATATCTGAAGCTGTTGCTTTGGTTGAACAATTACAAGAAACCTTCCCAGACTATGATAATTGGCTGAGATGGGAGTACAATATTCTTGGCCGCTACACTGCTTATAGAGAACCTTATACCAACACTGGTATTAGCTTTTACAATTTTGGTGTTAAACCCAGTGAAGAGTTGCTATTAAGATTTGGTACATCCTATCTAATGGATAACCTATACGAATGGTACGGTTTAAAGTTCGACCTCGAAACTGAAGAGGTTATGTTAAAGGTAGTTTTCAAGAATTATGATGGCGATACCCCTGAACTGCCTCAGAATGCACGTAACTTCTACGCTCATACGCATCACCAAGATGGGACTTTAAATGACTTAGTAGATTATTATGCTTACGCAACGCCTAAACTAATTAGGCAGTTTTGTGAAGATAAAGGTTTAGCCTATCCACTACCGCCTACTACCCATACTGACTGTGATGTAGTTTGGTGTTGGGGCTTTGTGTTTAACAGGCAGACTTTAGAGTACGGCCCTGTCAAAGCATACGCTCGTTATAACTTACCTAACGAGGTCTAGGATGAACATGGATGATCTTAAACGCCTCGATAGAATCGAAAACAAAATAGACAAGCTAGTGGAGGTAGTCGCCACCCTAGCGCGTCTGGAAGAACGAATGGATGCAGTTAACCAGCGTGTTGACAGACATGAGTATAGACTTGACGATCAAGAGCAACACACAGATGCTTTGACCGAAAAGGTAAACGAAAACACATCATCCAGAAACGTACTTGAAAGGTTCGTATGGTTAGTCGTAGCTGCTATAGCTTCGGCAGTCGCTTATATGTTCCGAGAATAGGAGACAATAATGTTACAATCACTAATAGGCCCTGTATCGGGCCTTCTTGACAAATTCATAGAGGATAAAGATAAGAAGAATGCCATTGCATTTGAACTCAGTACGATGGCTGAGAGACACGCGCAGGAACTTGCGAAGGCTCAACTTGATGTTAATAAGACGGAGGCGGCACATAAGTCGCTCTTTGTTTCTGGCTGGCGACCCGCTGTTGGGTGGGTGGCTGTACTTGGTATGGCGAGTAACTTCTTGGTTATACCAATGGCAAATTTCACGCTGGCTCTTTTTGGGTCTGCGATCACTGTCCCAATCCTTGATCTAAGTCAAATGATGCCAGTACTGCTTGGTATGCTAGGTCTAGGTGCCATGAGAACCACAGAAAAAGTTAAAGGAGTGCAAAGAGACAAATGACAGACTTCATATACTTTGACAAAGATGACTTCCGTTGCATGGAGACAGGCAACAACGAGATCAAAGACGAGTTCATACATAAACTAGATACCCTAAGAGAAGTATGTGGCTTCCCGTTTATCGTAACTAGCGGCTATCGTGATCCCACCCACAGTGCGGAGCGACATAAACCCAATGGTGGCGGTACACATACCAAAGGGATTGCCGCTGACATTAAAGTGTCTGGAGGCTCACAGCGTATGAAGATCGTTAAGTTTGCAACGTCTCTGGGTTTCTCCGTAGGTGTAGCTAAAACATTTGTCCATGTGGACATCAGAGATACCGAAGCAATGCTTTGGTGTTACTAAGGAGTAATAATGGCTAAGTTAAATAAAGACAGCCTCAAGGTAGACGCACCTAGAGCCACCCCCAGTCACAAAAATAAATCTCATGTCGTTAAGACACGAGTTGGCGGTAAGTTAAAGATTATCCGCTTTGGTGAGCAAGGTGCTGAGACAAACAGAAGTGCCAAGCAACGTAAGGCTTTTAGAAGCCGCCACGGTAAGAACATTGCTAAAGGTAAATCATCAGCCGCTTACTGGGCTAACAGAACAAAATGGAGGGGTTAATATGTCTACAGATCGTGAAATTATCGACACGTTGCATGACGCACTTGCCAAAGACCTACTCGTAAGAGTTAAGTCAGGTGAAGCTACTGCATCAGAGTTAGCTGTTGCCGCTAAGTTCCTCAAGGACAACAACGCTAGTCTCGACATTATCCAAGCAGATACTGCAATGGGTAACTTGTTAGAGGCTCTACCGTTCCAACCGAAGATAGTAGGACAAAAAGATGGCTAGAGATTACCGCAAAGAATATGACAACTACCACAAGCAACCTGAACAGCGCCTTCGTAATGCCGCACGGAAACGTGCAAGGCGTAAAGTGATCCGTGATAAAGGCGCAGCCGCTGTACAAGGTAGAGACGTTGATCACGTAGATCGTAACCCACAGAATAATGCCTCTAGTAACTTACGCATTATGTCTAAGAAAAGAAATAGGAGTCGAAATGGCTAACAAAGGTTTATACGCAAACATTAATGCAAGAAAAAAGAATGGCACCAGCCGTTCAAAGAAAAACTCAACTGTATCAAAGAAAGCCTACGCTAGTATGAAGATAGGCTTCAAGAAAAAATAAAGGAACTCAAGATGAACCCACAACTGCCTCAAGAGTTACACGACTTCAGGAACTTCCTGTTTATTGTATGGAAGCATCTGGCACTACCAGACCCGACAGAAGTACAGTACGACATGGCCGAGTATCTCCAGAATGCTCCTAGACGAGCAATCATTGAGGCATTCCGTGGAGTTGGTAAGAGTTACATCACTGCCGCTTTTGTAGTGTGGAAGCTACTGCTTGATCCTGAGATTAAGTTTATGGTTGTCTCCGCATCAAAGGCTCGTGCAGATGACTTCTCCACATTCACTCAACGTCTGATTATGGAACTACCAATGTGTAGCCACCTGATCGCTAAAGATCACCAGCGGTGGTCTAAGATTGCATTCGATGTTGGCCCTGCCAAGGCATCAGGTTCCGCTAGTGTTAAGTCTGTCGGTATCACCGGACAGCTTACAGGTTCTCGTGCAGACATTATCATTGCTGATGACGTTGAAGTACCAAACAACAGCATGACCCACATGATGCGAGAGCGTCTTGCAGAAGCTGTTAAGGAATTCGATGCGGTACTCAAGCCAGAGGGTAAGATACTTTACCTTGGCACACCACAGTGTGAAATGAGTCTTTATAATACACTCACAGAGCGTGGTTATAAGATGCGAGTATGGCCCGCACGTTTCCCCACCGCAGAACGCGCTGAGAAGGCGTATGGGAGTCGTTTGGCACCTCTGCTATACGATAAGATGTCCTTTAGTGACAAGCCGTTAGACGACCAACCAGTAGACCCTAAGAGGTTTGATGCTGATGACCTGTTAGAACGGGAACTCAGCTACGGTAAATCAGGCTTTGCTTTACAGTTTATGCTGGACACCAGCCTCAGTGACCTTAACAAATACCCACTGAAGCTAAGTGATCTTATGATCATGTCGTGTGACGCTAAGAAAGCCCCAGAGAAACTCGTGTATGGCATTATGAAGGAGATTAAAGACCTCCCTAATGTTGGCCTAGCGGGTGACAAGTACTACGCCCCAGAAGCTGTTGTAGGAGACTACGTTGACTACACAGGTTCCCTGTTGGTCATTGACCCGTCAGGTAGAGGTTCGGATGAAACCGCTTATGCAGTCATTAAGATGCTTAACGGTTACTTGTACGTTGTCGAGTGTGCTGGCGTTGACGGTGGTTACTCCACCCCCGCACTAGAGCATCTTGCAAAGAAGGCTAAAGAACACTCTGTCAACATGGTGCTGATCGAGAGTAACTTTGGTGACGGTATGTTTACAGAACTACTGAAGCCCATACTTAACCAGACGTACTCTGTTACCATCGAGGAGGTACGCCACAGCAAGCAGAAAGAATTACGTATCATCGACACACTAGAACCCCTGTTCAACCAACACCGGATCATTATAGACCCCAAGGTTGTCCAGCAGGATTACGATAGTGTTCAGAAGTACCCAGCAGAACAAGCCCAACGCTACATGCTCACCTACCAACTGTCTAGGATCACTAGAGATAGAGGCTCCCTAGCGCATGACGATAGGTTAGATGTACTCGCTATGGGCTGTAAGTACTTTGTCGATCAAATGGCCGCTGATGTTAACTTAATGATGAACGAGCGTAAGGATGAAGTCCTACGTGCAGAACTCGACAAGTTCATTGGTGGATTCAATATAGGCAACAAGGGTAGGCCAACAGCCCTTACTGCATTCTAACGAGGACATTATGATTGAAATAGCAATGGCAATAAAAGCCGCACACTCTAGTGTCCAATTTATCACCAAGGCGGTTAACGCAGGTCACGATGTAATGGACTTGACTGACCGCATCGGTGCATTCTTTGACGCTAAAGAACAGATACAAGAGGCAGAGATAGCTGCTAAGAACCCCTCACTAGCCGCCAAGCTACTTGCAGGAGGCTCAGTAGAGGCTCAAGCATTGCAGATCACTGCCGCCAAGTACAAGCTACAAGAGCAGGAGAAGCAACTCAGGGAGATCATCATGTACCACGGTGCAGGTGAGTCCTTCTATCAGGACATGTTGAGAAACCGTAGGATCATACGTGAAAAACGTATGCAATTAGCCCGTAAGAAGGCTGAGAGGAAGAAGATGATCCTTGATTGCACACTTATAGCCCTAGTGACACTGGTAGGTGCTACGACAATCCCTGTGTTTACAGTATGGTTGATAGAATAAACCTATAGAAACCTGGGAATTCATAGTTATTTTCTAAAGGCCCCCTATTAGTGGCGTGTTTATACATACTACATACATATATATATGTAAGTAAGTAGGTATGTGAGTAGGTAACTACTCTATAGCTGGCTCTAATTCCTATAGATACCAGCCCCACACCCTCACATCAAAGGTTCTTGACGGTACTGAGGTATCGTCCTGACGGGTAACAAAGGACTGCACAGAGACTTTTAGTGTCTCCTACCTTCCCCCCAAGGTGTAGTCGGACAAAAAGCCCGTCCTTAATTTGACAGAAAAATCTGAAGAGGTTATTCGCACGGGACTGCCCACGGCATCCCCCATAGCCCCACACTACCAGACACAAAAGAGGCCGGTGGTAGTCTCCAGTGCAGCAACCAGCGCCGCATGCTGGCCCTAGGGCGCTTTGGTGTTGGCTAGGCGTGAGACTATTAATCCAGTGCCAGCCGATCCGGTGGATTTTCTTTACATGTAAAGATTCTGGTGTGTCTGTTTGTCTTTTCTATCGGTTGATTTTCTTTACATGTAAAGATTATTTAATTGTCCAGATGGGGTTGCCTTTGAAATCCGTTTGGGTTTATAATAAGGCCAATGGCGAGAAAAGCCATTTTTTAACCCTAAATGAGAATCATTAT
>Ga0208971_1002211_pt1 | contig 10633 bp, 13 predicted proteins | sample AOAMet1_18_M0_10_2_FD_188229 | JGI IMG/M metagenome (GOLD analysis project Ga0208971, IMG submission 188229) | Ammonia-oxidizing marine microbial communities from Monterey Bay, California, USA - CAN11_18_M0_10 (SPAdes) | ecosystem: Environmental > Aquatic > Marine > Intertidal zone | place... | reverse complement strand
ATTCAGAAAAAAATGAAAATTTCAGTAGAGCTCCTGGATGGCAATCAAGTCAAATTGAAATAGAAACGGTCTCCCTATACTCTATTTTGGGGTTTGCCAATTAAATCTTTCAAAAAGCCCGTTCCAATCCTTAGGGAAACGGCTAGTTAAGGTGAGTTTTTTATTCGTGTTTGGGTTTTCAATAGATAATTCTCCTGCATGCAAAAACATGTTTTTCCAATTGAATTCATTTTCAAACATTCGATTATGGAATCGATCTCCGTACTGATAATCCCCGACGATGGGATGACTTATTTTGTTGGCGTGAATGCGAAGCTGGTGCATCCTTCCCGTTTTTGGGGTGAATTTCACCAAGCTGTATCTTGACTTATCGTAAGGGTGAACGGGAATGTCGAGTTCAATGGTTTCGAGTGTCTTATATTCAGTGAGTGCTTCTTTATAGGCTCCTGTTTCCGCGTTTTTTGTGGGCGTATCAATGATGCCTTTTGTCTGAGAAAACCCACGAACTACAGCGTAATAATGTTTCTGTACCAAGTTCTTTTCAAATTGTTGCTGATAGTCTTTGACAAATTCTTTTTCTTTGGCTAAAAGTATAATCCCTGATGTTTTTCGATCTAAGCGATGGATGGGATATAGATTTTGACCCACCTGCTCTTTGAGTAAAGTTAGTAAATCATCCTCTTTGATGTTTCGCGCAAAATAAGATGCGTAAACCAGAATATTATTCGGTTTATTCACCGCAATTATAGATTCATCTTCATATACTGTTTCAATGGTTTCCGTCACGTTGAGTCTGTCTAATTCCTTGCTTATGTGCTCAAAAGTATATCTTTTTTAATGGATGTTCAATCTGCCCAGAATGACTCATTGGATTTTGGGGTTTGAATTCATTAACTTAGAGAAAAATTATGCTATGAAATATTTATTCGTGTTTTTGTTGATTGGTTTGGTAGGTTGTGGCGGTGCAACAGCAGAAGCATCTGCAGAAAACAAAGCTGATGCAACAGACCTAGTAGAAGAACCCAATACATCAGGTGATCAAAAAATCGCTGAGAATGAATCGAAAGAGTACGCCACGGTGAAAATCGAAAACCTGGAAATTATGGCTGAAGATTTGGGTCAAATGGATTGGGATGAAGTAAATCAGAAATGTGCAGAGCTGGGATATGGATGGCGTTTGCCAACAAAAGAGGAATTGAATTTCTTGTATCAAAACAAAGAAACTATTGGAGGATTTGACAATTACGAATATTGGAGCTCTGAGCAAGAGGGTGCCCAAAACGATGCGTGGGTACAATTTTTCGGTAATGGATACCAATACACCAATGATGAAGCCGAAATACCAAATGCTAGGCTTGTTCGGGATTTATAATCGTTCGTTAGCGAATGAGTATTGATTGAGAATGCAGAAAAACACTAATAAGAAGTTAGAGCCACTTTAAAGAGTGGCTCTTTTAATTTAAAAAGACTGGTATTAGTTTAGGTAGGTTTTTTTATGGCACCCCTTTAACTGCTAAAATATTACCACAATTGTTTTCGTTAGTCCAGCACGTTTCGGCACCTCCAATCATATTAATATTTGCACCTGTAGTATAATATGTGAAATTCATTAAGGAGTCACTTTTTTTCCTTTGCTATACTCTATTTTCTCTATCATATTACCTTGATCGTCATATTTAATAAGAAACCCCTCTCTTAAACCATCAACATAATCATCACTACTCTTCAAATATCCATTTTCGTAATAACTAAGTCCTGTACCTTCAGATTTACCTCCTTTAAAGAATGATATTCTTTCTAATCGACCATTATCATACCATGTCTTAGAAAATCCATCCCTCTCACCATCTTTCCAGCTTTGTACACTTATTATTCTACCTCCTAAATACTGTGGACACTTATAAATGGTTCCAGTAAATGGTTCCCCTTGATAGAAGTTTTTACTGTATCCACTTTTCTTTCGCTTCTTTTTATCTTTATCGGTCATCCCATCACTATGTTCACTATTATCCATGCCCTCCATGTCTTTGCATAATGGAGCTTTACAATCTGGCCCCTCACACTTGATTTTTTGAGCAATACTTATACCTGTAACAAAGAATAGAACAAACAAGAAACAACATATATTTTTCATAATTATTAGGTTTTAATTCCTACCAAGATAAGAAAAACACGGATAAACCGATAACGGCAAAGGTTAAGATAAACACGAAAATTAATACTCCACACTAAACACCTTCTCTGTACTTCCATCATCATAGACATAGATAAGAGGTGTATTGGGTTTAAAAGTAGTCTCACGACCCATTAGGTCAAGTATTTGGATGAGGTTTTTAGATGAGTAACTCAAATTATTTAAGCCTGCTGTAGACTGTCCGCAATCAACTGGATAGTTACAGTCTTCGCTAAATGAAATTTGGGGGTCAATTCCTAAAAACCAATTAGAAGTTGACCAAGCTGCGTTATCCACCTCTATACAGGTAAGATTAGGATTATTAGTTGCCACAATTCCCATCATGTTCACATTATTGCCATTTTTTACATTTAAGCATGCGAGTTGATTAAAACTACAATTCAATGTTTGCAAAGCAGCATTTTGACTTACATCAAGACTCGTGAGCTGAAGGGAATTACAACGCAATACTAATAAATCAGTATTATTGCTCACATCAAGACTTGTTAGTTGGTTATTAAAACACCACAAATAATTTAAAGCAGTATTCTGACTGACATCAAGACTTGTCAACTCATTATCTTCACAGTATAAATATGTCAAAGAAGTAAAGGCCTCTATTCCTGTCAAATTTGAAATATTTGAAGAATTAACTTGTATAATCCCATTAAACGAACTTGCCTCGCTCACTTGTATCTCAGTATCGCCATTCGTATTTATCCATTGACTACCAACCAAATAAGCCTTGAAGTTCGCATCAGGTATATACACATTCTGACTAAACAGACTTGCAGATAAAAAGACGGATAGAAATAGTAGTGTTGTTTTCATAGTTAGATTTTTCTCAAAGGTAGAAAAACACGAAATACTAATTTTATATTTGAATTAAAAGAGACAAAAACAGTGAAAAAACAGCGAGAATTGATGCTCTTTTATAAATATTAAATGAATAAAATATTATATATAATGATAAATCAATAAGTTATATGTTTTACTTTACTTTTTGTATCGGGAAGTAAACTTGTGTAATTCCAAAAGTAATGGATGTTCAATCAGCTATACCTGAACCATTTAAATTTATTATCTTATAAAAAAAAGATGAAAAAAATATATCTATTATTTATGCTCGTGAGTCCTGTTGTGTTTTCACAAAAAGAGATCAGCTCTATTTACGAAAAGCAAACGAACCATGAGACTGCAAAAAAACCGCTCAAAACGGTCATTCAGAAATCTACCCCAATTTGGGGGACTGGTGCTGTTACAGGTGGAGACGATGGAGAGTTTAACGGTGGACTATTAGGGTGGTCAGCGATTTCCATTTTTGATAACTCAGGAACTCCGGGGAATGCATTATGGACTTATTCAAGCATCGGTGCTTCGCAAGGTGCCTATTCTGATGGAATACCCATTACATCTCCAAGTGTTGCGAATGGCTGTGCGCTTTTTGATTCAGATTATCTAGACAATAATGGCGTTCAGGGAGCATTTGGTTCTGGAATCTCGCCTTCTCCTCACAAAGGAGAGTTAATTTCACCATTAATCGACCTTTCGGGATACACCGACGAAGGCTTGTCCGTTAATTTCTATTGTAAATGGAGATCCTATTTAGTAGATGCTTTTACGGTAGAATTTTCCGTGGACAATGGTGCAACATGGTCGACAATAGACATAAACGACTTATTGCCCTCTGCTACAAATGTTGAGAATGAAGGCTGGGTCAATGCTCTCTTTATCAATGAAACAACTGGGGTGTCAGATTTGACACAGTGCCGCATAAAATTCAGCTTTGAAGGTGATTATTACTTTGCTTTAATCGATGACATTTCGATAAGTCTTGCTGCTCCGTATGACCTAACGATTGGAGTAGGGAATATGGATGGGTCGAATTTAAATGATCTTGGCGATCAGGTTCATATTACAAGTAATAGATATCTTCCTATAAGTCATTTTTCAGATGGGCATCATGGTTTTTTCGGGGCGACAGTCAAAAACCTGGGATATGAAAACATTGTTTCATCAGACAATTGTCAAATTATACTTAACGTTGAAAAAGATGTCTCAGGAGTGTGGACCAGCGTCTACACAGACTCATTGGTTATTGACTCCTTAAGCGGACAGGGATATTCATATGGTATTCAGTATTTATCGGATGTTTCATGGATTACTGCTGGAGATTTTAGATCAACATACACGGCAACATCCAATCTAAACGAGTCAACAACGGACAACAACTCTACTGCACATTTCTTTACGATCACGGAGAATAATTATATTTCAAAAGTGGCCAAAGATTCCATAGGCGAACCCTTGTCCACAAGGGCTATTTTTCCTGGAGGAACGTCTTTCTCACAAATTGAATATGGCTCCGTATTCTACATTGAGAACAATACTGAAGAGATTACAATAGACAGCTTAAGTGCGAAATTGTATCTCCCTAATAGTTATGTTGGGCCTACTAATTATACGCTTCTAGCCAATGTTTATGAAGTTGATGCAAGCCAAACTGCAGTGGTTGAGATCAACACGTTGACTCAGCTTGGTGTTGGCCTCATTGAATTGAATGGCTTGGGTACAACCATTCCTAATGGAAGCTATTTTACAGGAAAAGTCAATGGGTTTTTAGATCCTATTGGAGGCGCAGTCTCCTTTCAAGGAGGAAAGCATTATTATATTTCCATATCGCATGTCCCTGGAGCGCTATTTGAAAGTCAAGATGTTCCCTGGTTTGGTGCTTCTGAACAAAAAAATTATAATCACAACACATCAATGACGGCCATTGATACTCTAATAAATCCATCACCTTGTAGGATTGTAGATGGCGGTGGATTTGGGGATTTATATTGGAGGGGGTTCGGTTCAGATGTTGTACCCTCAATAGGTATATACATCACAAGTAGTGCTTGTATCCCTGCAAACGTCATGGCTGGATTTTCAGCCAATGTTTTGGGTTTGTCGGTTAATTTCACAGATACTTCGCTTTCTTCAGGTCTTATTGATTTCTGGGAATGGGATTTTGGAGATGGGTCTACCGCATCGATTCAAAACCCAACGTATACCTATGCTGCAGGGGGCACATATAATGTTTGTCTTATTGTTGGGGACTCCTGCTATGCAGATACGATTTGTACGGATGTTTCTATTTCTACGGTGTCGGAACAAGATAATTGGATGGATGATTTAACTGTTTATCCTGTACCGGCAAATAACGAACTTACCATTACTGGTCTAAAAAATTCGGGTGTTGCAATAGAATTGATCAACGCCCTTGGTCAAGTTCTGATTTCAAAATCAAATCAAAATAGCGAAACAATGGTTTTGGATGTTCAAAGGGTTGAATCAGGGTTTTATCAACTAAAGGTCAGCAATGAGAACATGACTAGGACCAAATCAATATTGATTTTAAAATAGTTAGTATTCGGTTTTAATTAACCCATGATGCCATTCAAAGCCACTTTAACGAGTGGCTTTGTTGCTTATGAACAAAAAAGGAGACTCTCGTGAAAAAGTCTCCTCTTTAGTACCCGAGGCCGGGATCGAACCGGCACTCCCGAAAGAACAGGATTTTGAATCCAGCGCGTCTACCAGTTCCGCCACTCGGGCCTAGTAATTCGGAGCGACAAAAATAGGGATTTTTTAGTACTAAAAAAGGGCTTGGCTTAAATTTCGCTCTCTTGAATCATTTTTATGGCTTCTTCAACCGTCAAAGCATCCGCAATGTCAAAGTCCCCCGAGGCCGTACGGCGCAATTCAATAAGTGTTCCTCCACTTTGGAGAGCTTTGCCAAGGTCTGCTGCAATCGAACGAATGTAAGTGCCTTTAGAGCATTTAATAGAGAAGTGCAATTCGGGCAATGCGCGTGTGTCCACGCTAAAGTCAAAAACCTCAATTGCGTTTTTCTTGAGCTCGACCGTTTCTCCTTTTCTTGCAAATTCATAGGCGCGCTTGCCATCAATTTGCTTGGCAGAAAAGATGGGGGGCGCCTGTAATTGTTTGCCCAAAAAAGATTGGCGCACCTCATCAATGAGAGCGTCCGTTATATGTTCTGTTGGAAACTCGGCATCGTATTCTGTTTCCAGGTCATAAGAAGGTGTGGTTTTCCCTAAAAGGATCGTTCCCGTATAAGTCTTGTGGTCTGCGGTAAGTCCTTCAATTTTTTTGGTAAATTTTCCGGTACACAAGACCAATAGCCCCGTCGCCAATGGGTCTAAGGTTCCGGCATGACCCACCTTGATTTTTTTGACCTGAAGCTTGTTTTTTATTTGCCAACGAAGCTTGTTGACCACATCAAAAGAGGTCCATGTTTTGGGCTTATCGATCAGAAGCATATGGCCTTCTTGAAATTGTGTCGCTTTCACGCCATCTCAAGATTTACACCGGCCGCCATCAATATGAGGATGAGTCCACCAAGGATAATTCGATAGTATCCAAAGACCTTAAATCCATTTTTGTTGAGGAACGAAATGAACGATTTAATAGCAAAATAGGCTACAATAAAAGCAATCACATTTCCGATTAAAAGAATCACCCACTCGTTGTTGCTTGATTCAATAAGCAGCTCTTTTTCATCCCACATGGATTTTACAGTGGCTGCAAACATCGTGGGGACAGCCAAGAAAAATGAAAATTCTGCAGCCGCTTTTCGTGTCAGCTTTTGAGACATTCCACCAATAATGGTAGCCGCCGAACGAGACACGCCTGGTATCATGGCGATACTTTGTACTACACCAATTATAAAAGCCGTTTTGTAGGAAACCACATCGGTTCCTTCCGTTTCGTTTTTGGCAAAATACTTGTCTACAAATAATAGTACAATACCCCCAATTAGTAATGAAATGGCCACAACGACAACCTCTTCTAATAGGGCATCAACATATCCTTTTAAGGACAAACCGATAATTCCGGTAGGTAGAAAAGCGACAAAAAGGAGAATGTAGAAATTAATAGACTTTAAAAACCTTTTAAAATAAACCAAGACCACCGAGAGTATGGCGCCGAACTGAATCGCTACAGTGAAAAGCTTTACAAAAGAATCTGAGGCATTCCCCATAAAGGTTGATGCAATAATCATATGTCCTGTTGATGAAACAGGCAGGAACTCCGTGAGCCCTTCAATAATGGCTAAAATAATGGCTTCAATAAAAGTCATGAATGCTGATGCTGAACCTATTCAGGTTTTGAATTCTTTTTATTGGGTTTCATGATGGAATATAAGATCACCCCATATCCAATCAATATTAAGATGGGTGCGATGGTTATTCTCGTATGACTAAACAAAGAGTCTCCATCAAATTTGTCTGGAGAATCTGCTCCTCCTCCAATCATAAGAAGAAAGCCAAGAACATTGATGCCTAGACCAATAAATAGCCATTTATAATTGTCCTTGTTGAATCCAAAGTGATAAATCGGGTCTTTCTTTTCTTCCGTTACTTGCTTAACTGCTTTTTTCATTTTTTAAGAATATAAGTCATCTAAACTCATACGAAGATACTTGTTTAATGCAAACCATGTAGACAAAACGGTAATAAATATACCCAGTCCAAGTAAGGATGATGCTAAAATAATAAATGAACTCTGGCTAAACGTTATTTCAAAAGTATCGAACACATTGTTGGATGCATAAAATACGGACACCAAAATAAACATACCAATTATGGCCGAAATAACACCCTGTAAAATCGCTTGAAGTAAAAACGGCTGTCTAATAAACGAGCCTTTGGCACCCACAAGTTGCATGGTTTTAATGGTGAATCTTTTGGAGTAGAGGGCCAATCTAATGGTGTTGTTGATCATCGCAACCGCAATAATGACAAGTAAAATGGCTACCCCAAGTAGAAGGTATATGAACTGCTGAAAACCCATGTTCACATCTTTTATGCTGTTCTCATCATAGCTGACTTCTTCTATTTCTGCACTAAAAGACTCCATGAGCTTTTCCTTTATCAGGTCCATTCCTTTTTTATTGGCAAGTTTTTCTACCGGGCTGAACACAATGGTTGGAGGTATTGGATTTTCACCATCCAAAATTTCTAGCATTTCTTCTTTTGACGCTCCTACTCCGGCAAAATCCTCCATAGCAATTTCGGGAGAAACAAAATGTACATCACTGAATTCTGGCCATTGTTTGATTTCTATTTCAATCAGTTTTATATCGGCTTCGTTCATCTCTGGATTAAAAAAGATATCTGCTCGAATGCTTTCTTTTACCTGCTTTTCAAATTCACTAATCCCTAAAACACCGCCTAAAATTAAGCCAATCATAAACAATACCAGGGATATTCCGATTACGGTCGAAACGTAGCTTGTTCGGATTCCTCTCTTGCTGTATTTATCAATATTCTTAGCCATGACTACGAAAATATAAATTATCTGCTGTGTCTAATCCAAGGGTGTAAAAAAGAATTGAACCTCCCGATGTGTATTAACCCTTTCTATTGTAAGATCTGATTTTTAGAAAATGATAGATACCAATAATGGGGATTAGGAGAGAGAAATTGTAGTATACATCTTCCAAGGGAATGGTCAGCAAGCGAATGCCTGTATTGTGTGCATTGTTGTACCAAACCACTGGATCTTCTGTGGCAGCGCCTGTCAATACGCCATTTACAATGAAAAACGGAATCAAGGCCACAACAAATGCGAATATCGCCCGTGGGTACCAAATAAACTTTTGCTTCATGGCAAACACGACAATCAAAGAAGACAAGGTGCAGGCAGAAAACGTATACCATTGATTCATATTCGTAAGCGCCATCATTATTCCAGAGAGCACCATAAATATCGAAAACACCATCGTCAACTTGTGTAGAGAGACATTAGGAAAATAGGCATTCAGTACTTCATAAATAAACAAGCAACAATAGGGAATAAAAAAGAAAAAAAGAACCTCCTCTAAGGGCAGTTTTCCAAGATATATGCCTTGAAGGTATTGTTCATTGAATCCCCAAACGCCTTTTTCGGTAAATATTTGGTCCCAAATTAAAAACGGAATAGCCACTATGGTGATGGCAGGAATGATAAACTTTACGTTTTTGTAAAATGCGACTTTCTGGTCAAAGCTCAACGCCAAGCAAGAGCCAAAAGAAACGAACATTAAGAGCAAATAAAGACTCATTTTTTTTCTTTTTTAAGCATGTATGTTTTTTTTGCTTCTTGATAAAATTTTCTAGGTACCACGAGCATTCCAAAGCATTCACCTTGTTCTTTCCCTAAATGCTTATGGTGAATTTTATGCGCTTTCCTTATCGCATAAAAATAGGGGTGGTCTACGTCTCTAAACCATTTGAACCTTCGATGAATATAAACATCGTGAATCAGAAAGTAGCAGATGCCATAGGCAAGAATGCCAAACCCAATCCAAACGGGAATCCATAAGCCATTCATGGAACCCAACATAATCAACAACCATGAAGGGATGGCATAAATCATAAAAAAAACATCATTTCGCTCAAAAAAACCTTTTTCCACTTGGTGGTGGTCCTTATGGAATCGCCACATTAACCCATGCATAACATACTTGTGGGTAAACCAAGCCATAAACTCCATTCCCAAAAAAGACAAAATCAAAACAACAGGACCTAAAACAATCATTTTAAATATAAATTTAAAAAACTAAAAAATAAAAGCAGTAAAACCAGTAAGGTATCGTAAACCTTGTTGGTTTCGGCTTTTTTTAATTTGAATAATACCCATTGAAGGAAGAGCGCCACCAAAAACCAGCAAACGTAATTGTATAAGGGCACGCTATTACCACTCCAGGTCCAAAAGCCACTTTTTATGGCAACAGGCTCCATAAGCACATCGATTCCAAGCATCAACAGTGAAGAAAGAATAATTTTTAAACCCATTGATTTCACAAATCGTTTTACGAAAGAGGCAGAAGCAAGAGCCAGCACCCCCCAAAGAATACCGATAACTAAAGAAACCCCTAAGAATTTTGGGCCGAGATTCGTTCCATAGGTGTAATCACCAAAAAGATATCCCGTATTCACTCCGATGGCTTCAGCGCCAAAACCGACAACAAAAGCAATGGTCATAAAAATGAAAAAATCAGTCTTTTTTTTACTGGCAATAACCATCACGAACGAGGACAAATAGAGCACTCCTCCCGAAAGAGGCAGAAATTCGGCCTTTAACTCTGGGAGTACAAAACCAACCGCACCTACAATGTAGATGATTATCAAAAAAGCTTGAAGCAGGGAATCTCTATGATCCTTATTTTTTATAAAATCAGTCATTGAACCTCCCTTTTACTGCGTTATCCATGGTGTCTTCGAGGGTGTGAAATTGATAGTTGAATCTTTTTTTCACTTTCTCATTGGAGTATTCCAAGTTCTTATATGCTGACTGAATACTTTCAATAGAAATCGGACTTCGTTTTCTGAAAATACGATATGTGTTTTCAATAGTGAATGCTGTAATATAGGCAAGCGTTTTGTTGAGTTTTTTGGTCGGTGCTTTTTG
>Ga0208971_1002203_pt1 | contig 10653 bp, 4 predicted proteins | sample AOAMet1_18_M0_10_2_FD_188229 | JGI IMG/M metagenome (GOLD analysis project Ga0208971, IMG submission 188229) | Ammonia-oxidizing marine microbial communities from Monterey Bay, California, USA - CAN11_18_M0_10 (SPAdes) | ecosystem: Environmental > Aquatic > Marine > Intertidal zone | place... | reverse complement strand
GGCTGTGACCATCCAGTATTGTTACAACCAGTGTAGCGAGACCTGCGTGGCGGATCCAGATGCCGCACCCATCACCTTCCAGGTGGACATGACCAACGAGTTGGTTTCAGAGGATGGGGTTTGGTTGATCGGCAACATCACGACACCCCAGTGGCAGGCAGGCGCACTTCAAATGAGTGATGCCGATGGAGACAACGTTTATGATGTCACTTACGAGGTGAGTGGAGCGGCCTTTTTTGAATACCGCTATTGCAATGGAGATCCATACCCTGACGGTGCCATCGACAACACCGTCACAGAGGTGGGGGACTTTGAGGAAGGCGGCTGCGGTCAAGGCAACCCTTTTGGAGAATTCAACCGAACCCACACGCGATCTGGGCAAGCAGAAGTGCTCGGGGCATACTGTTTCACCAGTTGTTTGGATTGCAATGGAGATACCGTGGGCACAGTGATTGGTATCGAGGAGTTGCAGGATTTTGTAGGTCTCGAGGCCTTTCCAAATCCCGCCAGTGATGCAGTCAATCTTCGCATTGAAGGCATGGAGGGGCTCTTGCAAATTCGCATCTACGATTTGGCTGGAAAGTCAGTTATGGCAGACCGTGTAGTGGCACAAGCTGGTGCGGTGCTCACGTATTCTGTAGCGAACTTGGGGGCTGGGATGTACATCTTGGAGGCCACAAGCACGACGCAGCGTTCGACGCTTCAACTCAGCGTGGAGTAACCAGAATCGGATTTTATGAATGCATTGAAGAAGGGGGCCGAAGGGTCCCCTTCTTTTTTTCTTACGTCAATCGTGGAAATCCCCTTCATTCTATGATGACTAATGTCAGCATTCTTAACCTACTGCGCCTTTATATTGCACCTCGATTCACAATTAACACGATCCAACGCATGAAGCGATTGCTACTCGGTGTTTTGGCAGCTTGCTGCAGCACCATTGCTTATTCCCAAGCCACAGAAATTGTCGTTGAGACCTACGCCGAGAACATCGGTATGACGGGTACAGCGGATCTCACAGGCTACAACACTTACCGTGTCTATGTCAAGTTCGCATCCGATGAGGACTTTTTGACAGCTGTTTACGGCGATGTAGACTACCCAACCAAGATTCAGGGAGGAGATAACTTTTTCAATGCTGAAATCGGCGGAAGGGACAACGAAGGCTACAACCCTGCATTGTTCGCTCTTTTCGCAGAGCTTGAGTACGACAGCTTCATTACCATTGGCATGACTGCTCCCGCAGTTTCTGGCAATGGAGAGGCTCCAATCAACGCAGTAGGTGACCCCTCAGCAAACTGGATTCCTGAATTCGAACCAGGAAACGGTGCTACAGGCGCTGACATCGTCATTGACACCCAAACCGGTGGAAGTTGGTTCCCACTGTTTCCCAACAGCAATGCTTATGCTGGAGAGGACAGCCTCGTGCTCATTGGTCAGTTCACTACGGACACTGTGCTTTATGGTGTAGTGAGTGTCGCCACGTTTGTCGGAGGTGTTCAAGCGAACGACTCGCTGGTCACGATCCCTTTTAGCAGTGTGGCAGACGCCGTTTTTGGTTGCACCGATAGCAATGCGAACAACTACGACATGGACGCCAACGAGGACAACGGCTCCTGCGTTTACGCATGCGACTTCCCCGGAACTCAATTGGTGGTCACGGAAACAGCTTCTAACGACGTCAGTTGCAGCGGTTACGCTGATGGTTTCGCTTCTGTCTCCGTCTCAGGAGGCCAGGGTAGTTTGACCTTCTCCAACGGCATTTCCGAGAATGCAACGGGCCTTTTTGGAGGTGTAGTAGCAGGCGAAGTGACGATTACAGTGACCGACAATGTTGGCTGTACAACTGAAGCCATGGTCACCGTTGGAAGCCCTGAGGCTCTCGATGTCATGGCCAGCTTGTCTGACCCCATCAGCTGTAACGGTGAAACGGATGCTGTGTTGAGCGGCAACAGCACTGGCGGAACTGGAATGGTGACCTACAGTTTGGAAGCTCCCATCGACACCGGTGGTCTTCCTTATTTTGAGAATGGGAGCGAGAACCTCTTGTTCGAAAACATTGGTGTTGGTCTCTACACGGTGTATGCCATTGACGAAAACGGTTGCGTAGACAATACTCCAGGCATCTCCATCGAGCAGCCACAGCCATTCAGCTTGTATGCTCAAGCCATTGTTCCAACCAACTGCCCTGATTCTGAGGATGGCATTGTGGTGTTGAACTACTTCGGAGGGAGCGGCAACACCACCACTTATAGTGTCGACGGTGTTTCTTTTGACGAGAACACCACATTTGATCTGAGCCCTGGCATGTACACCTTCTACGCGCAGGACGTCAACGGCTGTTTGGACACCTTGATGGATGTTGAAGTCACCACTCCTCCACAGTTTGTGGCCCAGGAAGAACTGACCAGCCCAAGCTGCTTCGGTGATGCCGATGGCGCCCTCACGGTTGAAGTTCAAGGCGGCTCATCGCCCATCTCATATGTCTACGCTGGGGATACGTTGGACATGGTCTCGTTGGATATGATCGCAGCAGGCAACTACGCGATTGAAGTGGTGGACGGCAATGGCTGTTCATTCGACGCTTCTGTAGACCTCTCTGGTCCCAGCGAAATCGTTCCCACGGCCACCGTCACAGATGTTTTGTGCAGTGACAGTGAAGACGGAGTCATCGACGTGACAGCAGCAGGCGGTAGTGGTATGGGTTACACCTACGCCATTGACAATGGAAGCTTTGGTCCCAATGCCGGTTTTGACGGTTTGCTGCCAGGGGACTACACCATCACTGTGCAGGACGATGCAGAATGTGCGGGTTCTGCGACATTCACTGTAGACGCTCCTGATGCCATTGTGGTGACCGTGGAAGCCAATGATGGAGCCAACGGTTCTGAGGCTGACGGTGTTCTCGACATTACAGTGGAGGGGGGTATTGCACCTTACGGATACAGCTGGACCGGTCCTGGATTTACAGGAACAGAGGAAGATCCAAGTGGCATTGCTGCAGGAGACTATGAGGTCACCATCACAGACGGCAATGGTTGTGTTTTCACAAGCACCACCATCGTTGTGGTCAGCGGCATCGAAGAAATGGTGCGTTTGATTGACCTGAACCTGTTTCCGAACCCAACCAACGGCGACGTCACGGTGAGCATGGAAGGCCTCACAGGAGAGTCTGTCCTCGCAGTCCTCACAGATGGCCTCGGCCGCGAAGTGAGCCGTGAAGACTTGGGCAACCTCACTGGCCAATACGTGCACACGCTGGACCTCTCTTCAGTAGAGGCTGGCATCTATTACCTGCAGATGAACGTTGCCAACGCCGCACAGGTGTTGCGCATTGTCAAGCAGTAATAGCCTCCAACATATCTCGGAAAAGGGCAGCCATTGGCTGCCCTTTTCTATTTGGTATTATACCAAAACGCGAGTCATTCAGATTGAAATGTTGAAATGACAGTGTCTTCCTACGTTACATGCGTCAATTATGGGTGGATTTTGCATGCGACGAATTGAACCAACCCCAAACTCATGAAGCTTCACAAGCTGCTCTTGGCCCTGTGCCTCTTACCATCAATGCTTTCAGCCCAGTATGGGCTGGAGGTTGAAGTCGTGTCTGAGGACATCGGCGTAATAGTAGGTGCTTTGGGCACCACTGATTTGACAGGTTACGCCTGTTATCGTGTCTACATCACCATGGCCAACGAGGACGATTTCCTCAGTTCTGTCTCGGGCGACGCGAACAATCCCTCTAACGTTACCTCGACAACCGACAATTTTTTCCATGCCGAATTGGGAGGTGCCACTCCCAATGGAATCAATTCTGTATTGTTCGGCTTTTACCCTGAACTGCCTTACGACAGCTGGGTGACCATCGGTTTGGAGGGTGTCCCAGACGCCGGAGCCGGAGAATCTGCCGTAGCAACCGTTCAATCGGGAGTCAATCCTTGGACCACCAATTTTGATGCCGGATCAGGTGCTCCTGGCTCCAACATCATCATCGATGACCCCATCGGCGGTGCATGGTATGCATTGAATGGCGATGCCAATGGTGTTGCGGGTTCTGATCTCAAGGTGTTGGCCGGCCAGTTCACGACAGACGGTGACATCTCCATGGCATTGTACACTCAGATTTTCGTGGAAGGGGACGGCCTGAACGAATACCTCGAAGACGGTCAGCGCCCCACTTTTGTTTATCCTTCTTCTGAGGATCCAGGTTGCACGGATGCTACAGCTTGCAACTACGATGAGAACGCCGGAGTGGATGACGGATCTTGCACCTATCCAACCGAGGCTTATCTCGACTGTGACGGAGCCTGCATCAACGATGCTGACATGGACGGCACATGCGATGAGTTGGAAACCAGTGGGTGCACCGACATGGCTGCTTGCAACTACAACGCAAGCGCCACCGATGATGATGGCACGTGCGAATTCACCAGCTGCTTGGGCTGTACCGATGCTGAAGCCTGTAATTACGATATGGATGCGACCATCGATGATGGTTCTTGCGAGTCCACGTCATGCGCGGGGTGCACAGACGCCATGTCGTGCAACTACGATATGGATGCGACCATCGACGATGGTTCATGCGATTACAGCTGTCAGGGTTGTACCGACGCTGATGCTTGCAACTACGACATGGATGTCACTGTGGACGATGGCAGCTGCACTTATCCGTTGACGGACTACGTTGATTGTAATGGTGACTGCCTAAACGACGCCGACAGCGATGGTCTGTGCGACGAGGAAGAAGGCTGTTCTGATCCGGTCGCTTGTAATTATGATCCAGGCGCTGTCGTAACCGAGGCAGACTACTGCTTGATTGTGGATACTGTCTTGGTGCACACTGCAGGAGACCTTGAAGGCATGACCACCTATCGTTACTATGTGAAGTGCTCCAATCCGGCGGACTTCGTGAGTTCGGTTTCAGGTGACATGACCAATCCTACGATAGTCACTACGACCACGGACTTCTTTAACGATGAGTTGGGCGGGGTCACACCAAATGGCATTCAGCCCCCATTGTTTGGCACTTTCCCGAACCTCCAATACGATTCATGGGTGACCATCGGTTTAACATCCGCTCCTGAGTCATCAATTGGCGAAGCTTCAGTGACCACGGTTCAAGGGACATCCAACCCATGGGCTGCCAACTTTGACCCAGGCTTTGGAGCTGCAGGTGCAGATATCGTAATCAATGACGCGGTTGGTGGCAGTTGGTTTGCCCTCAACGGCGATGCCAACGGCATTGCGGCCAACAGCGATGACCAGCAGGTCCTGATCGCCCAGTTGACCACCAGCGGTGACGTCGAAGGCAACTTCTATGTACAGGTCTTCGAAAACGGCATTGGATCCAATGCGCTGTTCTTCAACTTTAACATTGGCGACGCTTGCGTAGCTCCCGATGACGACTGCCTGTTCCCTGAGGACTTTTATGGTGTAGACTATGTGGACTGTGATGGCAACTGCCTGAACGATTCAGACGAAGACGGCGTTTGCGACGAGGACGAAGTCCCAGGATGTACAGATGAGATGGCCTTGAACTACAACGCTGGAGCAACAGACGACAATGGTTCTTGTGCCTATCCTGCGGCCAGTGTCTTTGACATCATTGAGGCGAGCGAAGCGCACACGGTGCTCGAGAGCTTGATCATTGCAGCTGGACTGGATGAAACCCTGACCAACGATGGTGCCTGGACGGTCTTTGCACCAACAGACGCCGCGGTTGATGCTTTGCCAGATGCCATTGTTGACTATGTGTTGACCAACCCAGCTGCGCTGACAGAAGTGTTGACCTACCACGTTGCAGCTGATTCTGTAACGAGCGACATGCTCAGCGATGGCCTGACCATTGAGATGATCAACGGCCAGACAGCCACCATTTCCATCACCGCAGATGGCATCTTCATCAATGATGCAGAGATCATCATTGCGGACTTGATTGCTGAAAACGGGGTGGTCCACGTCATCGACGCGGTCATCGTTCCTGCAGTCGCGGGTTGCACACAATTGGTCTCCTGCAATTACAACCCACTGGCCTCTACAGACGATGGTTCATGTGAATCAGTGAGCTGTGCCGGTTGTTTGAACGAAATGGCCTGTAACTATGACAGCACCGCCACCATCAATGATGCGCCGAGCTGTTTGTTCCCGTCTGACCTTTATGGTGTCGACTATGTGGACTGCGCAGGTGATTGTATCAGCGACATCGACGAAGACGGCATCTGCGACGAAGCAGAAGTAGACGGTTGTATTTATGAAGACGCCTGTAACTACGACGCCACTGCCACGGAAGACGATGGAAGTTGCGACTATGAGAGCTGTGCGGGTTGTACCGACGATATGGCGTGCAACTACGATGAGACCGCCACAATCAATGACGGCTGCCTCTACCCAGTAGACTTGTATGGTTCACCTTACGTGGATTGTGATGGCGTCTGTCTCAGTGATTCAGACGGAGACGGAATTTGTGACGAGGATGAGATTGCAGGTTGCTTGGACGAAGGAGCCTGTAACTACGATCCGAATGCCACAGATTACGATGTGACTTTGTGCGACTACAGCTGCTTGGGTTGTACCGATGAAGCCGCTGCGAACTTCGATCCCACAGCGACCATTGACGATGAGACTTGTCAATACTGCGCTTTGGCCATTGATTCAGCCGTGACTGTTGTTGATCTGCTCTGCGCGGGAGATGCCAATGGTAGCATTTCAATCGAAGGGTCTACCGGAGGATTTGGATCAGTGGGTTATGCTCTAGAAGGCGACCCGTTCCAAAACAACCTCACCTTTGATCAGCTCGCAGGTGGTTCATACAAGGTGATCGCCATGGACTCGTTGATGTGCACAGACACGCTGACGGCCTTTGTGAATGAGCCATCACCCATCGTGTTGCTCGCTTTCGCCACCGACCCATTGTGTAACGGGGACATGGACGGAGCCATTTTGGCAACTGCAGAAGGTGGAACCGGTGACATCACCTATGAGTTGGGTGGAGAAACCAGCGCCGATGGCAACTTTGAGGGATTGGACGCAGGTCCTTACACTGTTTTCGCCACCGACGCCAATGGCTGTGAAGCCGACATCGCTGCAGAGGTGGCCGATCCAGAAGCGATCGTCATCACCGTGGACGATGCTACCGATCCTGACGGAGCACCAAACGGAGAGATTTCAGTTTCTGTAGACGGTGGAACAGGCGACCTGACTTTCGCTTGGGATGGTCCCAATGGCCCTTATGATACTGAGGACATTGCTGGACTCGAAGACGGAACCTATGCGTTGACCGTCACAGACGAAAACGGTTGTTCCGAAGTAGAGGTGGTCACCTTGACGACGATTGGATTGACTGAAGTCACAGGGTCGCTCACTGTTTCATTCATGCCAAACCCCACAAATGGCCAATTGGTCATGGAGTTGGGACAAGCTGTGAACGACGCCATCCTCGAAGTCTTCGATGGTGCTGGCCGCCGTGTCTTCCGCCAAGAGGCGCTGAGCATCGGAAGCCGCATGCCTTTGGACTTCGGAGGCCTGGCTGATGGAGTTTACCAAGTGCGCATTACTGTGGAAGAAGCGACTGCTGTCCAGCGAGTCGTGGTACGCCACTGACCTCCGAACTTGCAAGTGATTGTAAAACGCCGGCCCTTGGGCCGGCGTTTTCATTTTAATAACCCGCAAAGAATGCGGAAATTCAACGCAATGAGTATCCCCTCCATTCTGCCCGGCTCCTTCACAATGTTGAACTTGTGCCGCGCTCTCGCTCTTTCCTGTTTTTACTTCTTCATTCAAGGAGCCCATGCCCAATCTTGCGCTCCGCAGGATACCGTGGGCATTCAGGTGTACTTGGGATCGGATACGGTCTCTCTGCAGCTTCAAATCGACACTTCCGCCACTGCGGGATTTGATGAAGGGGAGGATATCCTTTGTGGTCCCGACAGCATTTCGCCATGGGCCTGCTTGTCTTTGGACACGACGTACTCTGTGGCCTCCATTCCGCCCAATGGCGAGGCCACGTTGGAATTTGACATTTTGGTTCAAGCCGACTCTGCGGCCCCGGTGGTCATGTTCGACTTGGGGGAATGGCCGCTGTTGTCGGCAACGGCATGGTGGACTGCCAATGGAGACACAACTGAGGTGGACCTTTTGATGGAGTCCATGCTCTTGTTGACCGCTGATTCAGGAGGCACCATTGTGCACTGCACATGGACGCCGGATTGCGCTGTTTATGGATGCATGGACACAGAGGCTTGCAATTATGATGAATCGGCTACCGAAGACGACGGTTCATGTGAGTATCCCTTTTTCTGTTTTGACTGTGATGGAGGGTGCCTATGTGATGAAGACGGTGACGGGGTCTGCGATCCCTTTGAGTTTCCAGGCTGCACCGATCCAGGAGCCTGTAATTATGCGCCGGTATACACCGAGGAAGATGGCAGTTGCTTTTATGCGCAGCCTGGGTTCGATTGCGCGGGATTTTGTCTGCCTATGGTCAACGATGAATGCGGGTTTGCCGACCCCATCGCTTGTGGCCAAATCGTCTCCGCTTCCACGGTATGTGCCGATACGACCAACAGCGATTTCTGTGATCAGTACAACATTGGTCAGTACTACCACGGCGGTCTGTGGTACACCATAATGGGGACAGGAGACACCCTCAGGGCAACGTTGTGCTTCGAGGATACCGAATACGACACCTATTTGAGCGTTTATGATGGCGATTGTGGCAACTTGGATTGTATCGCTGGGAACGACGATCAGGACGAGACGAATTTCTTCGCAGAGCCTTGCTTTGAGAATTTCTTGTCCTCTTCGGTAAACTGGGAGAGCGAAGAAGGAGTGGAGTACTTCTTGCATGTGAGCGGGTCCAATGCTGTGACACCTGCGGTGGGCGGTTTTGATTTCGTGCTCGTTTGCGACGGGGTCGAAGTAGGAGCGTGTTTGGACTCACTGGCTTGCAACTTCAATCCCTTCGGCACATTCGAAGATGGATCATGCGATTATGCCACTTGCGCCGGTTGTGGCCTCTTGGCTGCGTGCAATTTTGACAGCACAGCTGTGATCAACGATTTGACGCTGTGTGATTTCAGTTGTTACGGTTGCACAGACAACACGGCCTGCAATTTCAATCCGGATGCTTCCATTGAAAGTGGCCTCTGTGAATACACATCTTGTGCGGGTTGTTTGGATTCCGAAGCGTGCAACTTTGACGTCAACGCCACGATAGATGGGGAGAACTGCGAATTCACATCCTGCGTAGGATGCACAGACCAGAGTGCATCCAACTACAATCCTGGTGCCACTGAAGAGGATGGAAGCTGCACCTATTGCGATTTGGTGTTGTCGCCACCAGAGGTCATGAATGAGTCTTGCTTTCAATCCGGTGATGGTTCTGTAACTGTAGTGGTGGATTCGGCTTTGACAGATTCGGTCTTGTATGGGCTCACGGCCCCTGGATTCGCAGAATCGGGTCTGTGGACAGGTGGTGCTTTTTTGAACCTTCTTCCGGGCGATTATTTGCTCGAGGTATTTGATGGGGATTCCAGTTGCAGTGCTGTGGAGGTTTTCACCATTGCTGCGGCTCCGGACCCCGCTTTGTTCTTGGTGGCATCTTCACCGGAATGCGCCGAAGGAAATGATGGAAGTGTCTCGGCATTTGTGGCGGGGAACGTCATGGCCACGTCGTTTCTATTGAATGGAGAACCGGCCAGCATCGATGGCAATTTCCTCGGATTAACCGCTGGAGAATATCTCGTGGACGCGACCGTATTGACCACAGGCGGATTTACATGTACCGATACAGCCAGCATTTTTGTGGTCGATCCTGAAGGCATGGTCGTGACCATCGATGAAATCGGCGGTGCCAATCCTGGGGAAGAGAACGGGGAGGTTGCTGTCACCGTCACTGGTGGGGTTGAACCCTACACTTTTGCATGGACAGGTCCAACTGGATCTACGGGTGCAGAAGATCCCGATGACCTCGGGGCTGGGGATTGGCTTTTGGAAGTGACCGGTGATGACGGCTGTTCTACCACGGTGGTGGTTTCTGTTCCTGTCGGCATCAAAGCATGGAGAAGCCCTCGGTTTGCTGTTGTGCCCAATCCAACCCGAGACGCCTACAAGGTGCAGTTTTTACGCCCATTCCAAGGTGTGCTTGAATTGACCGATGTTGCGGGCCGTCAATTGGACCTGCAAATCGTGGAATCCAGCACCGTACAGGGCACGCTGGCAGGGCGACCAGCAGGTGTCTACCTGTTGAGGGCCATCGACCAACAGGGCAGCGGCTCCGTCATCCGCTTGGTCAAGCAGGGCGAATAAAGCCAGCCCTCAGAGATCGGACGCCTTGTATTCCCGTTCCCAAATGACAGCTCCTTTGGCGTCATGGGTTCGGATGGTCATGATGCGTTCCTTGCGCAAACCGGTCACTTCGAGTGTTCCGAAGTTGCGCGTTCCGACCATGGTTCCTGGTACACGCCGTGTGTTGGGTTCATCGCTGTGGTCATAAGTGCCGCTGGTCAACGCGCTGCAGGTAAAGTCGATGACCTTTTTGCCATTCGCCCCCTCCAATTCGGTAAGTTCTGAGTTGTGGCGGTCCCCCGATAGAAAGACCACACCGCGGATGTCTTCTTGGGCAATGCGGTCTAAAATGCCATCCCGCTCCTCGGGGTA
>Ga0208971_1002201_pt1 | contig 10664 bp, 7 predicted proteins | sample AOAMet1_18_M0_10_2_FD_188229 | JGI IMG/M metagenome (GOLD analysis project Ga0208971, IMG submission 188229) | Ammonia-oxidizing marine microbial communities from Monterey Bay, California, USA - CAN11_18_M0_10 (SPAdes) | ecosystem: Environmental > Aquatic > Marine > Intertidal zone | place... | reverse complement strand
GCGATGATCTCATTTCGAAATGCCTTTCCAATCTGGGCGATTCCAAAAGGCAACTTCATCCGACCGGATTTCTGAACGTTCAAGAAGTTGACGAAGATGCCTTGGGCCGTCTCCGGGCGCAGGTAAATCACACCCGCGTCCCCACTCACGGCGCCCAGCTCTGTCTTGAACATGAGGTTGAATTGTCTCACGTCCGTCCAGTTGGCGGACCCCGTCTCAGGGTCCTTGATGCCCAAGTCCACAATCAATTGCTTGACCGCGTCCAGGTCTTCCGCGTTCATGGCCGTCTTGAACCGTTCATTGATGCCGTCGATTTCCGCTTGCCGACGGACGCAATTCCCGTTGGTCTCCCGGAATTGAGCCTCATCAAAAGCATCGCCAAACTTCTTGGAAGCCTTGGCCACATCCTTGGCAATTTTGGCTTCAATCTTGCCAATGTGGTCCTCTATCAGGACGTCTGCTCGGTAACGCTTCTTGCTGTCTTTGTTGTCGATCAGTGGGTCGTTGAACGCATCCACGTGTCCCGAAGCCTTCCATGTGGTGGGGTGCATGAAAATGCTGGCATCCAAGCCCACAATGTTTTCGTGCATGCGAACCATGGCGGTCCACCAATAAGACTTGATGTTGTTCTTCAGCTCTACCCCGAGCTGGCCATAATCGTATGCCGCGCTCAATCCGTCGTAGATGTCACTGGAGGGGAACACAAAGCCGTATTCCTTGGCGTGTCCAATCACGCGCTTCAGGTGGTCGTCCTGTTGGGCCATATCAAAAGGGGTCGAGGGTTTGATGGGGGTGAACATTGCACCCTTGAGCCCGCAAAAATAGGCCTTACAAGCGCACCGGCGTACCTTGTGACCATGGCCGTTCAAGCCCCACCCACAGAGCGCATTGGCATCATCGGAAGTGGAAGCTGGGCAACCGCCCTCGCCCTCTTGTTTGCTCGGGATGAAATTGCGTCGGAACACCCCGTCAATTGGTGGGTTCGGCGCGAAACCTCCCTGGACCACATTGCCAAAACAGGACACAACCCCCTGTATCTGAGAAGCCTGTCTCTGCCCGTGGAACGGCTGAACATGACCACCGACATTCAAGCTGTAGTAGACCAAAGCGACGTCTTGATTTTGGCTGTTCCAAGCGCGTACCTCGACGATGCACTTCGCGGCAACAAGGTCAAGGGGTTGGACAAAAAAATCGTGTTCAACGCCGTCAAGGGACTGGTGACCGATGAGCATCACATTCCCGCGCGCTACCTCCACAAAGAGTTGGGGGTCCCCTATGGCCGCATCGGATTGATTGCAGGACCCAGCCACGCAGAAGAGGTGGCCCGGGAGAATTGGACATACCTCACCTTGGCTTGCTCCAACGAACACTTTGCCAAGGTCATGGCCGATCGATTGAGCAGTCCCTGGCTGAGGACCCACACCACCGACGACATTTTTGGAATCGAGCTCGCTGCAGTCCTCAAAAACATCTATGCCGTTGCGGCTGGAATCGCTCACGGCATGGGACTGGGGGACAACTTCATCGCCGTTTTGATTTCCAATGCGCTGAAAGAGACGGGGCGTTTTCTGAATGCCGTCAACGAAACGTCACGAGATGTCAGCGCGTCGGCCTATCTGGGAGACTTGCTGGTCACCGCTTACTCTCCGCACAGCCGAAACCGAACCCTGGGAACAATGGTCGGCAAGGGCTATCGCGTTCAAGGTGCCTTGGTCGAGATGGACATGGTGGCCGAAGGCTATCCCGCAGCATTGGGAATCCATGTGATCAACCAGAAGTTTGACGTCCCCATGCCTGTTGCAGAGTGTGTTTACCGCATTCTTCACGAGCGCATCGCACCCTCCATTGAAATGCGCATCCTCGCAGACCGCATTCATTGATCTCCCAATTTGCCCGTTGGGGCAACGAAAAGCTTCCCGAACTTGTTCAAGACATGGTGCGCTTGGTCACATCCATATTTCTGCTGTTGGCCACAACCCTGTCGGCCCAGGTCCGGTTTGTGCCCAACAAGGGACAATGGCCCGCCCATGTCCACCACCGAGCAGAGGTGATCAGTGGCGGTGTTCAAGTCGAATCCGATGGCTGGACAAGCTGGCAATGGGCCCCTTCCGAAGAAAGCGATCACCACTCCGGTTCCAAACGCGGGGTAATGTGGCAAGCCAAATGGCTTCAGGCATCACCGAGCGAGCCGTCCAGTTGGTCGGCGTTCGAAACCGAACAAGATCGGATTCACTTCTACCTCTCCAATGATGCCGCCCTGTGGGCCGAAAACGTGCAACCAGCCAAGCGCATCGAAACGCAAAACCTTTGGCCTGGAATCGCCCTTCGCTGGCGCGGCACCCGCTCTGGAAATGCCAAGTTTGAACTCTCCGTTTCTCCAGGAGCCGACCCCACCGTGGTCGCATGGGAATATGCTGGGGTTCAACCCAAAGTGAGGACCGATGGCGGTTTGGACCTCATCCACGCTCTGCATAAAGGACCGGGTTTCAACGCCCAGCTTGCGCCGCCATTTGCTTATCAACTCTCCACTGAAGGTGCCATGAAAACCGTGCCTTGTCGCTATCGAGTGCGGGGAAACACAGTCGCCTTGGCCTTGGGTGAATATGACCCAACCCTGCCATTGGTGCTGGACCCAGAAATCACCTTTTCAACCTATGCGGGATCGACAGGAGACAACTTTGGAACCACCGCCAGCAATGGACCAGGTGGCTCCTTGGTCGGTGGGGCAGTTGCCTTTGCCCCTGGGTACCCAACCACCGCAGATGCCGTGCAAGAGCTCATGGGGGTTTTCGAGGACGGAATCAGCCACACGGCCCTCACCGTGTTCAGTGACGACGGCAGTAGCCTGTTGTATAGCACCTATTTGGGGGGGCAGCAAGCCGACATTCCGCACAGCCTCGCCTACAATGAAGGCTGGGGACGCATCGTGCTCTTTGGGACTACTGGGTCCAGTGATTTTCCTTCGACAGCCAACGCCCACCAATCCAATTTGGCAGCAGGCCCAGCCACCGACGTCACCGTCTATGGAGTGGACACCCAACCCTTCGGCGTAGATGCATACTTGGCCAGCTTCAACGCCCAAGACTTCACGCTGGAAGCCGCCACTTATTTCGGGGGAACAGGAACAGACGGCCTCAACAATGCTGCTGGTCTGCGCGCCAATTTCGGGGACAACTATAGGGGGCAAGTGGACATTGGTCCAGAAGGCACGGTGTGGATCGCCACGACCACAACTTCGCCAGACCTGAACATGCCGGGAAGCCCAGCCCATGCTGGTGGCTACGATGCGCTGGTCGCCGGATTTGACGCCGACCTCACCACCCTGCTTTGCGGGCGTACGTTCGGGGGAAGTGGCAACGACGCCGCTTACAGCGTTGAAGTGGCGCCCGACGCCAGCTTCGGCGCTTTTGGCAACCTCGAAATGATGGTGGGCGGAGGCACGTCATCAGCTGATTTGCCCTTGCCTGGAGGCAGCATTCAGCCAGCCCCAGCCGGCAACATCGATGGGTGGGTCGCACAATTCAATGCGGGTCCCGACGCGCTTACCGTTCAATTTGGAACCTACCATGGCCTGGCCGATTACGACCAAGTGTACTTCGTTCAAAGGGATGAGTCGGGAAGGCCCTACGCATATGGCCAGGCCCGAGGAGGCATGCCCGCCATCGGCGATGTCTATTCCAACCCAGGCAGCGGTCAATACATCACCTGCTTCCTTCCTGACTTGAGCGACATCGAGTGGCAAAGCCCCATTGGAACCGGAGGCCCGGGGATCGACCTGAGCCCCACCGCCTTTTTGGTCAGCGACTGCCAACAGGTCTACATCAGCGGTTGGGGGGGACAGACCAATGCCACTGGCGGAACCGCCGATGTGGCAGGCAGCACCACCTTCGGGTTGCCCACCACAGACAGCCCCTTTCAAAGCGGAACAGACGGCAGCGATTTTTATCTGGCCGTGCTGGCCCCAGACGCTGCGGACTTGGTTTATGCCACCTATTTCGGAGGGCCCTTCTCCAACGAGCACGTCGATGGCGGTTCATCACGGTTCGATCAAAATGGCACAGTCTATCAATCCGTATGCGCCGGTTGCGGAGGGATGAATGACTTCCCCTCCACCAACAATGCTTGGAGCCCCAACAACCCGAGCCCCAACTGCAACATGGGCGTCTTCAAATTCGAATTGGGCAAGCTCAACGCCAACATCTCCATCGACGGTCCCGATCAATTCTGCCAGGGAGATGAGGTTCAATTCGAAAACAACACCAACGGACCTGCAGCCTTCATCTGGGACTTTGGCGACGCCAACTTCAGCGAAGAAGTCGCCCCTCTCCATCTGTATGGCATCCCAGGCGAGTTTGAAGTGGAGGTGATTGCCCAAGACACCACAGGCTGTCTTGAAGCCGACACCGCGTACGTTGCTGTTACCATCGCACCTGCAGCCGAACCTGCCATTGAGCCTGTTGACCCCATTTGCGCAGGGGAGTCTGTAGAGCTCGTTGGCTCTGGCAATGGCACCCTTTCTTGGGCATTCTCCAACAGCTTGAGTGACCTCAACTCGGCCACCCCAACAGCTGAACCCACCACCACCACCACCTATGCCTTGACCGATGAAACCCTGTGCGGCACCAACACGGAGGAGATCACAGTCGAGGTGGTGAACATGGAAACCTCGCCCAGTGAAGACACCCAAATCTGCTTGGGAGACGGCACTGAGCTATCCGTCAGCAGCCCCATCCCGGATGCCCCCAACTGGAGCTACGCGTGGAGCCCCACAGCTGGCCTGTCCGACCCCACTTCATCCAGCCCCCTGGCCACGCCCGCACTGACGACCACATACTCTGTTGTGATCACAACAGCAGAGGGGTGCGAACGCAACCATGACATCACCGTTGACGTGGTCGCTGCAGCCCCTGGCGACAGCATCTACCCCAACGTTCCCCTGTGCATTGGTCAATCCACCGTCCTCAATGCCGACGACGGCAACACTTGGATTTGGAGCCCCACCATCGGGCTCAACAACCCCGCCAGTCAGACCCCTGTGGCGGCCCCCACAGAGACCACCACTTACTCGGTCACCATCTCCAATTTGTGCGGCGAAGGAACCGATGAGGTTACCGTTGAACTGATCGTGCCCGAGGCCTTTGCTGACCCCGGTGGGCAGGTGTGCGCTGGAGAGCCCTTCCCCGTTTCTGCATCCGGAGGCAGCGCCTATCAATGGGTCCCCGGAAGCCTGGTCACCAACCCGTCAGCTGCGCAAACCACAGTCGTCACTGAAACCCCGCAAACCTTTACCGTTTACGTGACCAACGCCGATGGGTGCGTGGCGTCTGCCGAGGTGACCGTGAACACCTGGCCCAGTCCAGAGGTCGAGGCCGGGCCGGATCAGCGACAAGATTGGCTGGAGGCAACCTTCCTCTATGGGTCGGTTCAAAGCGATGAGCTGGACTCCATTTGGTGGACGCCTGAAGGCCCTCTGTCTTGCTCAAACTGCCTGATTCCAGAGGTGGTCCTGCAAGAAAACGGGACGTTCACGCTGCACGTCATCGACATCCATGGGTGTCGGTCTGCCGATGTGGTCGAGGTTGAATTCAACTACCCCCTTTACGTGCCTTCGGCTTTCACCCCCGACGGAGATGGGGTGAACGATGGGTGGCGACCAGAGGGCCATTGGTTGAATGGGACAGGCACATACCTGCAAGGGCAACCTGACGCCACCATTCTTCCCGGATACCGCGTTGAGGTTTGGGACCGATGGGGGGCTTGCATTTGGGCCTCAGAAGACCCAAGGGCGTATTGGACAGGTGGCGTGGGTGGGCCGGGCGTTTCCTCTGTGGTGAATGGCGTTGGCCAAGGTCAACACCTCGCTCAACCCGGGGTCTTCACCTGGGTGGTTCACTTCCCAACCAGCAAAGGCAGGGAGCGTCGCACGGGCAAAGTCACATTGATTCGCTGATCACCTCAAGATGAGGTCTGTGGTGGCGATGCGCTGCCCGTCATCGACCAAATGCACCGTGTACACGCCTTCCACGAATGGCTCTGCTGCCGTGAAGAAGATGCACGCCTCCATGCGCTCCCCATTGTAATCCAGCATGCGAGAGGCAGAAGCTGGCTCGCCATTTGGCATGGCCACCGGGCTTCGGTCTCCGGGCGGAAGAAGGCGTCCGTTCGGATCCACCACTTCCAAAAACAAAGCCCTTTGGCCCTTCTCCGCAATGCGGTTTTCCATGAGGGTGAAGCAGGTCTTGATCATTTCCGCTCGCTTGGCCCTCTTGGTTTCCCTTTGTGAACCCGTGCTCGCTACACGGATGGCCATGGGCATCAAGTCCAAGGCTTGAAGCACCCTTCCCGCCTCAATGATGCCTTCCATGTTTTCTTGGCGGCGCTGCAAGTCGGCATTCCGCTCCTCGACTTGCACCACTTGATCGGCCATGTCGTCTCTCTCCTGTTGCAAAGCGATGTTGGCTTGGTTGAGCGAGTCGATGGTCACCACATAGCCCTGCATGATTCGCCTGAGAGTATTGGACTCTTTTTTGAGTTTGGACACGCTGTAATTGCGGTCGCGTACCTTCTTAATCAAGCCCTCGATTTCACTGCGTTGCGCAGACATCTCAGCCATCATGAGCGAGTTTTCTGTCTGAAGAGTGTCATAACTGAAACGCAAGCGCTGCAAATCGAGCTCCATGGCCTCGCGCTCCAAATTGCCAGACAAGATTTCACCAGACTGATCGTCGATGGTGGTCCCTTGCTCAGAAACCTGATACCCGAGATATCCTGCAGTCAGGACCAATGCGGCAATGATGATGAGGTATGTAGAACGCTGTTCCATGCTACGAATGAACGCACCAAAGCACACGTTTCGCATGGCCCGCAAGAACAATCCCCACATCGAGCCGTGCGTTTCAGCGACCTGGCAACAAGGGGTAGAAAGCCTGTTCGGTGTGAAGGACCCGATGCCCGTAGCGGTTCTTCAACACCGCAATCACATCAAAACGAACCTCGAGGTGCTTGGCGGGATGCCTCATAAGAAAGGCCCGCGCTGCACGAATCAACCTTTGCTGTTGGGCAGCAGACACCATGCGATGCCAACTGGCTTGAACCGGCTCTGTTCGCGTCTTCACCTCTACCAACACCAGCCATGGGCCATCGCGAACCACCAAGTCCACCTCCAGCCGTCCCACACGCCAATTGCGGGCCAACACCTCCCACCCCAAATTCATGACGTGCTTGAGTGCCACTTGTTCTCCCCATCTGCCCAAGGTTTGTGTGTGTGATTCCATGAGGGCCAAAGTCCATCGAATGGCCACGCGCCCACCCTACTTTCGCACCCAGATGCACGGTTGTCCGCTTTTCTTTTGTCCCCGCCGTTTGACCTCCATGGTCCGGCACGCCACACTCACTTTGTTACTGGGCCTGCTTTTGCTCCCCTCGGCGTCCCACGCCCAGTTTGGCAGCCGCGCCACAGGAAACGCCATCGGATGGGTAGAGGCTCCAAAAGGGCAGGGCAAGTGGTATGTCCATTGGGGGTACCACAGAGCGGAATATGGCCGGACACAGCTGCGCCTGATCGGTCCAGGCATCGACCTGACTTTTCACGACTTAAAGGCCACGGACATGCCAGCGCCTTTCGACCCCAAGGTTCACTTGAATCCAGCGGCATTTACCATTCCTCAGTTCAATGCACGAATTGGCCGGCGCATCAAAGAATGCTCAACATACCCCGGAGCTCTCTGGATCAGCGCGGGTTGGGACCACCTGAAGTACAAGGTCCCCCATGGCATTCATTCTGTCAGTGGAAACATCCAAGGTGCGACCTATGATCAAGCTCCCTTTGACTGGGCCTGGCGCGATTACAACTTTGAGCACTCCGACGGCATGAACTTCATTCGGTTGGCCGCAGAACGAGATTGGACTTTTGGAAAGGCAGCCCGCACTCGGCAAACCTGGGACACCGCCAATCAGAAATTCCGTTGGGGAATTCAAACGGCCGCCAGTTTGGGGATGGTCCTCTGCGCCACGGATGTGCGCTGGGAAGGCGTTCGAACCAAACATTACTGGCACATCAGTGGCTGGGGCGTGAGTGCCAGCACAGGCCTTTGGCTCCAATGGGGACGCTTCCGCGCAATGGGACGCATTCAAGCCGGTGGGATCAACATCTCAAATAGCCGATTCTTGGCCTCTCGAGACTTGAGTGGAGAAACCCCCATTGCAGAAGGCACTGAGGCCCTTTTGCTGGATGCAAGCTCTGCCCGACACGCCATGACCTTTCTCGAAAAAGGCGTCACCCTCGCCTACACGTTTGGTCGAAAAGGAGGCACAGGATCCGATGAGCGAATCCAAATCTCACCTTCTCGCTGAACACCCTGCGTATCTTCGCCGGTGACCCTTTGAATCCATGTCCGACAGTCCTCGTTCTCGCAAACCACAGCGCACTGGCCGCTCGGAAAATCCAAGCCGGCGCAAGTCGGAAGGGTCTGAACCCGAAAAGCGGGGCTTCGGCACGCGCAAATCGCTGTCAGACAAGCCCAAAGAAGATTCGCGTCCAAGCCGCGGAAAAGGCAAGCCACACGGCAAAGACAATCCGTTTGGAAAAGGAGGAGGCAACGACAGGAGACCCGGAGGCCGTCCTCAAAAGCCCAAGAAGCGCCCTCCGTTGAAAGACCTCGACGCACCCCTCAGGCTGAACAAATTCATTGCCAACTCGGGGGTTTGTGTGAGGCGTCAAGCCGATCTTTTGATCACCGCCGGTGCCGTCACCGTCAACGGAGAGGTAGTCACCGCACTGGGCTCGAAAGTCCACGCCACCGATGAGGTGGTTGTGGAGGGCCAGCGCATCAAGCCGGAAAAAAAGCACTACCTGCTGCTCAACAAGCCCAAGAACTTCTTGGGGACGGCGGGAGACAAGCAAGGAAGGCGGACCGTGATGGACTTGGTCAAAAATGCCACCCGAGAGGTGCTCTTTCCCGTCGACAAGATGGAGCGAATGGACACCGGCCTGCTCCTGTTCACCAACGATCCGGAAATGTCGGAGCGCCTGCGCGCCCACGGAACCAAAATTCGCCAGCTGTTTCATGTGACCCTCCGTCAAAAAATGCGCTCCGAGCATTTGGTGGCCATGACTGAAGGGGTGGAAACCGAGTCGGGGTACATCAAAGCTTCTTCCGCAGAATTCGTAGACGAGAGTAAGAGCCCCAAAGAAATTGGGGTAGAAATGCACTCCAACAGGCCCAAGGCATTGGCCAAAATGCTCGAACATCTGGGCTATGATGTGGAGCGCATTGACCGCACCATTTTGGGTCCCTTGACCAAGCGTGACCTTCCACGTGGACATTGGCGCTTGCTGGACCGCGAAGAGCTCAACTTGCTCAGAATGACCCTCTAATCCCCAGACCGTGTCAGACAGCCTTGTCATCATACCCACCTACAACGAAAAGGAGAACATCTCCAAAATGTTGGACACCGTGATGTCGCTGAACCCTTCGAGGGGTGAGGCCTTTGACGTTTTGGTGGTGGACGATGGTTCTCCGGATGGAACGGGAGATTTGGTGAGAGAAGCCCAAGCCGCTTATCCCAACCGAATTCACCTGCTGGAACGGTCGGGCAAGCTGGGTTTGGGAACGGCTTACATCGCTGGATTCAAGTGGGGGTTGTCCAAGGGATACGCCTACCTGTTCGAAATGGACGCCGACTTTAGCCACAACCCCAAGGATCTGGAGCGCCTCAGAGAAGCGTGCATGGATGGAGCGGGTGTGGCCGTGGGATCTCGCTACACCAAAGGTGGCGCAGTTTCCAATTGGCCCTGGCACCGCATTGCCATGAGCTATGGCGCTTCGCTATACGTGAACACCATCCTTGGTTTGGGCGTCAAAGACCCCACCGCAGGGTTCAAGTGCTATCAAGCGAAAACATTACAAACCATTCGATTGGACGCCATCCATTTCATTGGGTACGCGTTTCAAATCGAGATGAAATACAACGCCAAAAGGCTCGGATTCTCCATCGCAGAAGTGCCCATCACCTTCGTTGATCGCGAACTGGGAACCTCCAAAATGAGCCTGAACATTTTCCGGGAAGCCTTTGTGGGCGTGCTGCAAATGCGGCGCTTTGACATTCGACCAGCGGAAGGAACCGCAAAAGCATGAGCCACCTTTTCGCAGGCGCCACCTTGGTGCATGAAGGCCAGATTGAAACCGGTGACCTTCTCGTTGAAGGCGGCACAATTCAAGCCGTCGGTCCCGACCTCAAGACACATTCCGACCCGGCCATTGCTTCTGCTGCTCGCTCAGCCACGCTTCACAACTGTGAAGGCCTGCACCTGCTTCCTGGACTGATCGACGATCAAGTTCACTTCAGGGAACCGGGATTGACCCACAAGGCAGAAATCGCAACCGAATCGCGCGCAGCCGTTGCCGGTGGCATCACCTCCTTCATGGAAATGCCGAACACCGTACCGCAATCCCTAACGCAGGGCTTGCTCCAAGAGAAGTACGACCGCGCAGAGCAAGTCAGTCCAGCCAATTACAGCTTCTTCATGGGCGCCTCCAATGGCAACTTGGATGAAGTGCTCAAAACCGACCCCAAGCGGGTTTGTGGCGTGAAGGTTTTCATGGGCAGTTCCACCGGAGACATGCTCGTTGACGACGCCACTGTGCTCGAAGGCATCTTCACGG
>Ga0208971_1002191_pt1 | contig 10694 bp, 10 predicted proteins | sample AOAMet1_18_M0_10_2_FD_188229 | JGI IMG/M metagenome (GOLD analysis project Ga0208971, IMG submission 188229) | Ammonia-oxidizing marine microbial communities from Monterey Bay, California, USA - CAN11_18_M0_10 (SPAdes) | ecosystem: Environmental > Aquatic > Marine > Intertidal zone | place... | reverse complement strand
GGGAGCAATTCGCACCAAACAGGTTTCAACACAGATCTTCACGGGCTTGCTGACCAAATCATGAGCGATCACGACCCGCTTTACAACCAATACTAAAAGTCTTGATGCAAGGAAAAGCGACTCGCGCCAGTGAGGCGGGGAACTATAGGGACTCAGCTGGTAGCGGATTCTTTAAGAGTCCAACGTAGCTAAACGAAAAAACCCTCTGAAGTTTCCTTCAAAGGGTTTTTAGTAGACATTCTGGAAAAAAGGTCGAAGCTTAATGGAGTGGATAAGCCAAATCAGATGGAATGAATTTTACCCAGTATTGCCATACTGCAACTTGCATTTAGTGTTTGGAACATACTAAAACACAAAAAGGGATATTAGTTAGTTATTGAGATCTTGAAGGCGCGTATTTGGCGGTACCCCAAATAAATACTCAATTATATTTTCCAATCTGAACCAGAACCTAGTCTTGTCTAGAATAGGATTTAGCCAAGGAGTTATAATGCAGTAGGCACGTTCTTCAGGCTTCGTGTGGTGGGTGGCGTGTTGAGCGGGATTTTGGATGATTCTTAGCTTTTGCATCCATGTAACAATTCTTGGTTTTTCGTTCTCGAACATATGCGTCCATTGATGCACGATGTTTCCGTTAGAGCCAACGACTGCGACCCATATCATTTGCCAAGGAAGATTGTCAAAAACCAAATACCAAATACCACATATTCCCCATGAGAAAACCCACGCACTCTTGGAAAGATACCAATAGCTTCTAGAAATCATTCGTCGCGGATTAGCATGATGCATTGTATTTATCTCTACAACAGCTGGCCCGACAATGGGCATCTCTTCTTTACCATACCTGTCCATCCACCAATGCGTAATTCCACTGATGAGATCAGCAATTAAATATCCTGATACCAACCAGGCGATTATATAAAGCACTTGCATCATACCCAAACCTCACAATTTTCGTTTTAATAAAAGTAGTGATGTATTGCCTCCTAAACATTTAGGAAAAATGCTAATCGTGAGACTATTCCCTTAAAATAGGTGTTTCGGGAAAATTAAAGACAGTATATGCCTCATAATTGAGACTAATGTTAAAGCAGTTGGATGTTGAGGACTTGCCAGAGTTGTAGCTTATCAAACACTTAAGTTATTTGCGTCCAAATTTAGACCCTAAATTCCAACGATACCCCACTGTTGCTAACCTGACTGAGTAGAAGCTCGGGCCCTCCCAATTATAGTTTCCAGTTATACTATTGGCTGATTCCTCAAATGAAAAGATAAATGAATGATGCTTATTGGATGGTAACCACTGAAGCTGAAGATATACGTGCGAAGGATAGGGTCTTATCCCAGCGGTTATAATGGCATTTTCCCCCTTAAAACCTACGCCAACTTTACCTGTTGCTAGGGTTGGGAAGGCTAATCCAATCTGTGCGTCTAAAACTAGATTGCTTTTCGTAATGTAAGTAGTGCCAATTAGGTATGAGCAACCTGGAAAATACAATCCATCGTCTATATAGCTGACGCCGGCATTCCATTCCAGAGAAGTAAATTGCTCTTGCGCTTCGCACTCCATACCAATAAAAATAAGAATAGACAGTATAATCGCTTTCATAACTTTTCGTTTTAATAAAAGTAGTGATGTATTGCCTCCTAAACATTTAATAAAGATGCTAATCGTGAGACTATTCTATTAAAATAGGTCTTTAGGGAAAATTTAAAGACCGTATATGCCTCATAATTGAGACTAATGTTAAAGCAGTTAGATGTGGGGGATTTACCTACATTGGAGTAAATAAAATTCATAGATAATGAAACTACTAACTACCATAGCAGCATTGCTCTTATCATTCACCTCTTTCAGCCAAGACTATGTTGAATACGATAATGGAATCTTCACAAGCAATGGAAAAGAGCTTTCATTAGATAAGGTTGAGCTAATAATGAAACAATACAAGGTTTCAAACTACTGGAGCATAAGAAGGCAGATGAAAACTTGCGAGAATAAATGGAGCCGAATTGGAGTAGTTTCATATTCCGCTTTGGCCACCCCTGTGTTTGCTATTGGAACCCCAGTGTTTGGCTTAATTACACTATACGCTGCGGGCGAAGGAGATATGGGAGGTGCTGTAAGTGGATTAGTTGCTACTGCCTCTTGTGCAGCATTAACTATAGGTTTACCCCGTTTAGCTTATGCCCATTCTACAAAGGATAGGTGTCAAAATAAAGTTGATAAGCTATGCGAGAAGTTAGTAGAGAAGTTGAATAAAAAGATAGAGGCTAAATACAAACTACTCGGATATTAAAACTGATATAACTACTCAAGCTACAGTCCAACGTAGCTAAACGAAAAAACCCTCTGAAGTTTCCTTCAAAGGGTTTTTAGTAGCCATTCTGGAGAAAAGATCGAATATAAATCGAATAGATGAACCAGATCAGACTGAGTGAATTATTGCCCGGTAAGACCTTCCATTGGCTTGAATTTTTTGTTCGGAATATTCCGAACACACGTTGGAACTACGCGTATTTCTTAATCCCACTGTTTGCCGTATATTCACAAGGACACCCGGCGATTTCGATAGACGCCGACATCACTAAAATTGAAGCATGAAAGAAGACTTGAGGGGTTATATTATAGACCAAGTACCCTACCCAAAAGAAGAAGAGATAAATGATATTCTTGCTCTTTTTGAAGAACAGCATTTTATAAAAGGGGAGCTCTTTAAAGAACCATTTAAAACGTCAAATTATGTTGCTTTTTTATGTGAAGGATCTGTGAGACTAATCATTCACAAAGAAAATGGTGATGAAATCACCGCTCGTATTCTTCAAGATAACTCATTTATAATAGACCCTTATCGCTTAAAAGGAACCGACAGTTCTCCCCTTAGCATAGAATGTTTAGAAGACCTAACTTTACTTATTGCGTCTTTAGAGAGTATTCAAAAATTGCTCGAAACTAATCTGGCATTAAACATTTTAGTTCGCAAGTACCAAAAAGAACAAATGTTGGAAATGGCAGAAATTCAATTCTTATTTCTCACTGGAACTGCAAAAGAACGTTATCAGCGTATCCTTGAAAACAATCCAGAGATGTTGAGAAAATTCCCACTGCGATTTATCGCTTCAATGATAGGAATTACTCCTACCCAATTGAGTAGAGTCCGTAAAAAAAAATAATTCTCCTACTGATTCATTTCTCAACATTTGTTGAGGATTTTAACATTGCGTCATCAATTCTTTTGCATTCAAACTATAATACGTTTGAAAATGAAGAAATTATCACTTATGGCCCTATTATGTGCTCATTTATTTACCCCCATACAAGGAAACGCACAAGCAGCTTTGCTAGGGTTGATTTTTGGAGATAAGGTAGCCAGTGAAAACTTTAATTTGAGTATAGAGTTTGGTGCAAACTACTCCGGAGTCTCAAACTTTCAAAACCATCAAAGAGCGATAGAAACGAATTTCGGCATGGCTGGAAACATTAAACTATCTGATCAATTTTATTTGAGTCCTACTGTTTTCTTTAGTTCTGGAAGAAAATTAAAGCTTTCAAATTATTCTTTAACCTCTGGTAACAATTCGTTAGACCAAGAATTCATTGACCAAAAAGCAGAAATAACACTTGACTATATAGATGTTAACATTCCGCTTTTATATCAAATAAGCAAATTTAGATTTGGTATTGCTCCACAGGTTTCATTCCTAACAGGTGCAGACTTAAAAATAGAGAATGACTTTGGCGCTTTTGACTATGACATGAACCATGAGGTCAACAATCTAGATTATGGACTACTGTATATTCTATCTTACGAATTAGGAACTGCACGAAAAGGAAAAGGGATTTTCTTACAATTAAGATATTATCAAGGATTTGGGGATATTTTCAAAGCTCCAGTATCCCCTAACAATTTAAATAATTATGTTTCTTTTCATTTAAGCTTGCCTTTTATCACAGAAGAACTAGCCAAGAAAAATCTTCAATCATCTAAAAAAAATTGACCCGCTCTTTTCTCAACATTTGTTGAAGATTTCATCATAGTCCTCAACCTACATTTGCAACGTCACCCGCTGTGAATTAAAAAATTATGCAAGATAGAATACTCATTTATACAGTAATCACACTACTTGGAATTCTTATGTCATCATGTGGATCTTCTCGGACATACCAGATGGATAATTCCCAAAACCCTCTTTACTATCATGATGCGTATTGGGTGGCTAAAATAAAACCAGAAGGCGTACCTGCAAAAATCACGGTAATCAACGATATGCATATAGATACTTCTACAAAAAGAGTTACGGTTTATGCGCAGTCTAGAATTTTAGGAAATATTGTATCACCTCCTCAGGTAGGGTTAGGAAAGTGTATCGAAACAAAAACCGATACCTTATGCTTTCATCCTAATGCCGTTTACTTGAATGGGTCAGGTGCCGAATTAGATAGTGCTGATGGAAGTGGTGCCTGGTGGGTTAAACATTCGTGGGTCCTCGGAGGAGAAGGTTATCAAAACTGGGAATTGAAACCTGAAAAGAATTACGGTGATGGACACTATGTTGAAGGCATCCTGCTCGAAGATGGTTTAACAATGAAAATTGGGATTAGAAAAGATTCTGTTTTTACTGGTTATAACTTAAGAATACCAATAATTGATACAAATACAAGGCAGGTAAACTATCAATTTGTACGGTACGGATTTTCTGATGAAAATAATTCTATACCAGAAGAGAAATTTAAATTGGTTTGGAAATGTAAAAAAAGGAAAAGTCCTTTTAATAATGAAATTCGGACTTGCCCTAAATTAATTCGGCAATAATTTGCTAGGATTGAAACAATAAAAGCAGCAACAGTATAAGGGCGTAAAAACGACCGTTTAATGACAAAAAAGAGATAATGAATAAAATCACGTTAGTAGTAGTAACCGCCATTTTGACTATTGGCTTATCAAGCTGCAAATCAATTTTAGAATCAAGAGGATTAAACCCTGATTTTGATGGAGATATATTCAATTTAGAAGAAAAGAAGGCTTTAATTGTTACAACCAGTCATGGCGTACTTAACAGGCCAGGAGAATCCGGCGGTAAGGCTACAGGTGTAGCTGCAGCAGAAATGACTGCGCCTTATTATGAGTTTTTAGACGCCAATATGGAAGTACATGTTGCTAGTATCAAAGGTGGTCAGATTCCGGTTGATCCGGTTTCTTTAAGGCGATATATTCGATGTGAAGCAGATGAACGATACCTCAAGGATGATATATTCCAAGCAAAAGTTGAAAACTCCATTCCCATAGAGGACGTTGATTTCACGCAATACGATGTGATTTTCTTTGCAGGAGGATGGGGAGCGGCATATGACATGGGGCAATCTCGCCCATTAGCGAAAAAAGTGTCTGATTCTTATTATGCCTCAAACGTAATATTTGGAAGTGTTTGTCATGGTGCACTAGCATTTGTAAACGCCAAAGATAGCTTAGGTCAACCCTTGATTCAGGGTCGAACAATGACTGGGGTCACTCAAAAACAATTAGATGAAGTTGGTGTAGAATTCACACCATTGCACCCGGAAGAAGAACTTAGAAAAGCTGGGGCGAACTATCAATGCAGTACAGGAAAAAGAGATGTTTTCGAAACACTGACAGTTGTGGATGAAGAAAAAAGGTTTGTTACTGGACAAAACCAAAATTCAGGACATGAGACAGCTCAAAAAATCATGGAAATATTAAACGATTTAAAATGACACGCTCCTTAATATTTCTATTTGTATTACAAATATTCTCTGCTGATTGTTTTGGTCAAGAGAACACCAACGAAAACCCTCCAAATATTGTATTAATCCTCATTGACGACTCGGGTTTAATGGACTTTGGTTCTTTTGGAGGAGAGGCTCAAACCCCGAATATTGACAGCCTTGCAAAATGTGGTACAATGTTCACGAATATGCACGCCTCTCCAGTTTGTGCACCTTCAAGAGCCATGTTATTGACAGGGTCAGACAGCCATCTAGCTGGGGTTGCAAATTTACCCGAAATGCTCCCTAAAGAATATCAAGAACTCAAAGGGTACGCAGGTGTCTTAAATGATAGTGTCCAAACGATTGCCACACGTCTAAAAGAACTCAATTACAACACATATGTAACGGGAAAATGGCACTTAGGACATGATGAAAATACCTTACCTACCAAAAAAGGTTTTGATCGATCTTTTATCCTAGGGGCTTCGGGTGCAGATAACTACGAAGCTAGTGGTTATTTACCCATGAAAAGTACTGCACAATGGTATGCAGACGGAAAACCAACAGACTTACCTGAGCATTTTTATTCTTCTGAGTCTTATGTCGATGAAATGATTCGTTTTCACATAGAGGAGACCGATCCCAAACAACCATTTTTCTCATATATCGCTTTTCAAGCCATTCACGCTCCTGTTCAGGCACCAAAGGAGTTTGTAGAAAAGTATCAAGCGATTTATTCTGAAGGGTGGGATGTGTTACGAGAAAAACGATTTACCAAAGCAAAGCAAATGGGTATAATCCCTGAAGATGCTGCAATGAATCCAATGTTGGAAGAAATGAACCCATGGGCGAGCATCTCAGAAAAAGATAAAAAAACTTACATCACCGATATGGCTGTGATGGCTGGAATGCTAGACGCAATGGATTATCATGTTGGAAGGTATATTGCTTACTTAAAAGAAATTGGGGAGGCAGAAAACACAATTTTCATTATAACTTCAGATAATGGTCCCGACGGAGGGGATTATGAAAAACTTTATGGTTGGGCAAAACGCAACGGTTTTCATAGAGATTTTGATAAAAATGGAGGAAAGCGATATTACGGAGCTATAGGTCCAGAATTCGCTAGTGCTATAGCCGCACCTTTTTCGTATTTTAAGTACTATGCAGGAGAGGGAGGATTAAGAGTTCCGCTGATTATTTCTGGACTGAAAGCGTCTAATCATCAAATTGACAATTCATTTTGTTTCATAACAGATATCGCTCCAACCATTTATGATATTGTGGGGCTTTCAACCTCAGAAAACAAAGGATATCATACAATTTCAGGTAAAAGTATACTTCCACACATTGAAAATAATTCAGTTCCCATATACGATTCAAAAGATGGTGTTGGGTTAGAAGCAGCAGCCTCTTCAGCTTATTTTTTAGGAGATTATAAAATAGTTAAAAACAACACCCCTCTTGGAGATAAGCAATGGAAAATGTACAACCTAAAAATTGACCCAGCAGAAACCACCAACATTACTTCTCAAAATCCAATGTTGTTTCACACTTTACTTTCCAAATACGAATTGTTTGCGAAAAATGTCGGTGTTCAACCTATGCCTGAAGGCTACAATGCGCAAAAAGAAGTAGGTAGGAAATCTTTCAGAGCAATGTTGAACCCATTTAAGAAATAAGCCGTCTTATGTATTACACGTTCCTATCATACCTTCTAATTCTGTCGTTGGCTGGTTCACAGGAGCAATCTAATGAAGAGAATTTCGAATTGCATGTTGTGTCTTATAAAGAATTCGAAGCATTTGTAAATGCTACCGGCTATGTTACTGATGCTGAAAAATATGGTTGGTCATTTGTTCAGAAAGATGTCTTCAATTTCGAGGTGGTCGAAGGTGCAAATTGGCGTAAACCAGACGGAGAGCATACGCCATCTTCGAAATACTTACCTGTAACACAAGTGAGTTATAATGATGCAATAGCATACTGCGAATGGTCAAACACTAAAGTGCCCACCTACGAGAGATATTGGGAACTCATCAAAAGTGACAAGCGTGCTATAGTAACCAATAACAATAAGCCTATTAGCACTGTAAATGAAGCTAATGTATTGGGAAATGTTTGGGAAATTACTGCCACTACTGTCGGTGATTCTACCAGACTTGCAGGCGGATCGCTTTTCTGCTCTGTAAATACTTGTCATGGTACTTCAAAGGATAGAGAACAATTCATTGACAAACAAACTGGAAATATCCATATTGGGTTTGCTGTGATTAGAAATAGCCATCATTGAAATACGGAGTAGCTGCGCCGTTTTATTTGCTGAATACTGCCTTGATTTTTCGCAGAGTGGGCATCGTCACGCCCCGTGATGTGGGACCTTAGGCCCAGCTGGTAGCGGATTCTTTAAGAGTCCAACGTAGCTAAACGAAAAAACCCTCTGAAGTTTCCTTCAAAGGGTTTTTAGTAGCGGAGGCAGGACTCGAACCTACGACCTTCGGGTTATGAGCCCGACGAGCTACCAACTGCTCCACTCCGCGTTATTGTGGGGCAAATGTAAGTGAATTAGTGGACTCAAGCCAAACTAAATTGATACAATCTCAATTATACTAAATGAACTGAAGAACAGTGCTCTAGATCCTTTTGTCGTAAATTCAAGTCGATTAAATGAAAGACTTTCGAAAGATTAGGCACTAAAAAGACGTTCTAAATACGCAGGACCCTTTTCTATTTCCGAACGATCACATTGCCTTTTAATCTCACCGCATTGCAAGAAAACGGCCGTATCGCAGAGCTCTACAACCTCCTGCATGATGTGCGTGGAGAATAGAACGGTTTTGTCTGTGGCGATGTTTTTAAGCAACGTGCGAATTTCAATTAATTGGGCTGGATCTAACCCTGTAGTGGGTTCATCTAAAATCAGCACTTCTGGATCTGGAATCAACGCAGCGGCTAATCCAACCCGCTGTCGATAGCCCTTAGATAAAGAACCAATTTTCTTATGCTGTTCAGGTCCTAAGACCGTTTGCTCAATAACTGTTGGAATTCGTCCCTTATCTACTTTATATAGTTGAGCAACATATTCCAGGTACTCGCGTACATAAAGCTCCAGGTACTGCGGATTGTGTTCCGGCAGATAGCCTAACGATTGTTGTACCTGCAAGGGCGAGGCCACTACATCTATACCGTTCACCTCGGCAGCGCCGGCTGTGGGTAAGATAGCACCAGTAATTATTTTCATTAACGTACTCTTACCAGCACCGTTTGGACCTAAAAGTCCAGTGATTTGACCTTTGTCTATAGTCAAAGTCACTTCATTTAATGCCTTTTGATCACCGTAGTGCTTAGAAATATTTTTTAGCTGGATACTCATGACTTTATACCCATTAAGTCTAAGAAGAATGCGTATTCCATGGCCGTTTCTTTTAAACTTTCAAAACGACCTGACGCACCACCATGGCCGGTTTCCATATTGCAGTACATTAAAAGAGGCTCGTTTTTGTTAGTACGAAGTTTACGCAAACGTGCTACCCATTTTGCTGGCTCCCAATACTGAACTTGACTGTCGTGTAGACCCGTTGTAATAAGCATGGCTGGATACGCCTGAGCCGTTACATTATCATAAGGACTGTAGCTTTTCATATAGTTGTAGCTGTCCTCGTTATTAGGGTTGCCCCATTCATCGTATTCTCCCGTGGTAAGAGGAATCGTTTCATCAAGCATGGTCGTCACTACATCCACAAACGGCACTGCTGAAAGCACCCCTCTAAAAAGATCCGGACGAAGATTAACCACTGTTCCCATCAAAAGGCCACCTGCACTACCGCCGGAAGCCATTAATGTTTCAGGGGAAGCATATCCTAGGTTTATGAGCGTTTCTGCACAACCAATAAAATCGGTAAAAGAGTTCATTTTGTCAAACATCTTTCCGTTTTCATACCAAGGTCTTCCTAAGTATTGTGATCCTCTTATATGTGCAATGGCATAAACAAAACCGCGGTCTAGTAAGCTTAATCTGACACTAGAGAATTGTGGATCAACGGTAATGCCATAACTTCCGTATCCGTAAAGCATTGTCGGATTAGGACCGTCAGAACGGAGTTTATCTTTTCGATATACGACAGACATCGGTACTTGTGTTCCATCTGAGGCAGTGGCCCAAATTCTTTTGGTTTCGTAAAGTGACTTGTCATAACCACCCACCACTTCTTGTTCCTTCTGAACGGTTTTTTCTCCGGTATTGAAATCATAATCAATCACACTACCCGGAGTAGTCATGCTCGTGTATCCAAAGCGCAAATGTGTTTGATCGAAGGCTGGATTATTACCTAGATAAGCGGTGTAGGTTTCTTCTTCGAACGGCAAAAAGGTAGCTTCGCCTCCCCAAGGTTGGATTCGAATGTTTGTCAAACCATTAGAACGCTCCTCTGTAACAAGATAATCACTGAAAAGCGCTATGTCCTCGAGATAAGTGGATTCTCGATGGGGAATAACATCTTCCCAGTTTTCGATCGATGGCGAAGATACTGGTGTACGGACCAATTTAAAATTCGTCGCACCATCAGCATTTGTACGAATGTAAAAATGATCGCCAAAGTGGCTTAAACCATATTCCAAACCGCGTGTACGGGGGTGAATCAATTCAAAGGTTGCCTCGGGCTCATCCGCTGAAATGAATCTGTGTTCATCGGCCATGGTTGAACCACTACCAATGAAAATATATTTCTTGCTTTTACTCTTGTAGACGAAAGTACTGAATGTCTCGTCGCTCTCTTCGTAAACCGTGCTGTGATCTCCTGTCTGTGCATTCCAGCGTTTGATCCTACAACTGCGTAAGGTCTCTAAATCCTTTACCGTATAGAAAAGAAAGTTTCCGTCTGCACTCCATGTTGACCCACCTGTACATTCAGCTTCGGAGATTAAATCTACAGCGCCGGTAATAAGATCTTTTGTGTACAGCGTATAG
>Ga0208971_1002185_pt1 | contig 10714 bp, 9 predicted proteins | sample AOAMet1_18_M0_10_2_FD_188229 | JGI IMG/M metagenome (GOLD analysis project Ga0208971, IMG submission 188229) | Ammonia-oxidizing marine microbial communities from Monterey Bay, California, USA - CAN11_18_M0_10 (SPAdes) | ecosystem: Environmental > Aquatic > Marine > Intertidal zone | place... | reverse complement strand
AGATTCTATCTCGGTCCTGAGGTCTCGGTCCCATTTGTCCCATTTGTCGATGTCTGGAATGAACAGGGCACTTTTGTTGGGGCCTTGAATGCGGTATCCGACCGTCTCGGAGAACTCGTCACGGTGCGGCACACGGAATGGGGTGACCGTCAATTGAGGGGTGGGACGAACGTCCTTGCCAGCCGACAGCGTGGTGAGGGCGATGTTGCCCAGCTCCACCAATTGACTCCATGGACCGTTCTCTTCAATAAATTTCCTAAGCAATGGCATCGCATAGACACGCACCCCATTCGCTCCTTTTGCTTCCCGCCCCAACAAACCGATGCCTGTGTAGTGGCCCCAATGGGCATGGGTCAAAAAGATGCCATCAGGCATCCCTTCATGCGCTCCGGGCAAATGTGCCAGCTGATCTGCTTGACGGGCGGCATCCGGTGTCGCTTCAAATAGGAATTGCTGGCCCTCGAGCGAATCGACCACACCCAAGCAGACCACTTGGTGCTGACCAGCAGGCCTCAGGAAAAGGTTGCGACAATCCGCTCTTTGGCATCCAATGTGAGGGAATCCTCCATCCTGCACATTTCCCAAGACGGTGAGGGTGACACCCCGAGAGGCCTCCTCTGTTGGCCGCACACCACTGACCAAAAACAGCAGGGCTACAATCAAGGCCGCGTGGAAGCAGAGCACACCCTTCATGGTCTCCACTTGCACTGCTTGAACAGACCTCCACAAGACTCCCGCATCACTCCAGACCGAAAGGTGTATTGGGTCAGGATTACCGAGCCTACCAAATCTTGATGAAAGGGGCCAGCACTGTCGGGGTAGAGGGTAAGACTGACATCCGAAGAGTCCGTGGCCACGAATTGATAAGCACCAGCATGGGCGCCGCCATCTTCAAAATCAAAGCGGTAACGGTATGAAGTCAGACCTCCCTCGACTTGGCGAAAGGTCATCACCCTTGGTCCGCGTTCGACGCAAACGTCGCAGCTGGCCTCTTCATCCAAAGAGAACCGGCCCATCACGTCTTCATTGATTGGAATGCAAGCGGGCAGAAGGACCGCCATCAATCCCCATAATACTGGCTTTGGCATGTTGCCAAATTAAGGCCCATGACAAGGCCCGCACTAACGGCGGGCCTGCATTGTTCATCGGATGTCCTCCTCTGGTAGCTCCGGCGGGAATCGAACCTGCATCGAGGGTACCGGAAACCCTTATTCTATCCATTGAACTACGGAGCCAGAAAAAAACGGTGCGCGGGAAGCGCACCGTCCGGTAGTTGTGGAGATACGGGGATTCGAACCCCGGACCTCTTGCATGCCATGCAAGCGCTCTAGCCAGCTGAGCTATACCCCCTCCACTAGGTGGTTTCCCTCTTCCCTTCGGAAGTGGGAGCGCAAATATAGTCGGTTCATCGGTACCGCCAACCCGGTTTTGGAGGTCAATCCAGCACCCAAATCCACCTGTGCGCAAAGCCCTCATCGCCCGTGGTGGACAGGCGCAAAAGCCCTGTATTTCCCGGCACAGGAGCGGCACCTGACCCTGTGGCCACTTGGGCCCCGGATACATCGAACAACCTCCAGTCTTCTCCAGGGAGGACCGGCATGGGGCTGCCTCGGCGAACCGCCGTGACCTGTCGTGAAATGGTTGGACTCAATCCCTGAACGCCCACAAAAGCGAGGTCGACCGGCACAACAGACTCTGCCTCCACGTAAGCAAAATCGGGGGTCAACTCGAACGAAGAAGACCTGAACAAGACGGCATCATGGCTGCCATTGGCCGCGTTTAAATCCGTCCAGCTGCTGCTCGAACCCACCACATAAAGCCGCCCTTGGTCGTCCCTTGCCATGGCCCTCACATCCTCGTCACCATTGCCTCCGAAAATGTGGACACCAAACCACGCTCCTGTCTCACCAAACCTCCTTTGCACCATACCCCCGGTGCCCTCCTCACCTTCTGTGGTGATGTGGCCCGCACATTGGAGGATGACCCCCGTCCAGAGGATGGCGCGACCGGGTCTGTCCTCGACACTGGCTGTTTCCGCAATCCAGGCATGCGTCCAAGTATCGGGTGCAGCGGGATCAGCACTGGGATTCAGCTTCCCGTATACCGCATCGAGCGTGCCGTCATCCGACTGCACCGTGCCCGACCATGCCACGCCCAGCGGGCCCGCCGCAATGCCCGACAATGTGATCGCAGGGTCTACAATTGGAGCGGTTCCCACCACCAAGGGATTCCCGTTGTCTACCGAAATCATCAAGACCGCAGCAGGCGCTTCAGGCGCGCCATTGCGGTGGACGGCCAAATAAAGGGTGTCACCGTGCCAATCTGCGTCGATGGCCTCCATGTCCTCTGTACCCGGAATCGGTGCCCAACCTGGGGCCGTCTCATCACCTGTCCACAAACCTGCCATCAGGCCTGAAGCCACAGAGGACGGGGCCGTGTTGTCTTGCCGATGCCCCACGGCAATGAATGTCTCGTCTCCCAGTGCCACCAAAGCACATGTGCTCACGGCACCTGTGCTGGTCAGGTCGAATTCCGTCACGGTTCCATGCTCAGGGTGAACCCCCATGAGGTGGCCCATCCATTGCCCCGCTCTCGGTGCATCGTACAGCACCCAAACCGACGAGTCGGCCGTTCGCACCACATCGCGCACTGCGATGGCCGATGGTGCTCCCACAGGCGCTTCCAATTCACCGGAAAAGGCAAACGACCACACATGGTCCAGCGCCGTGTCCAAGACTGCAAAGAATCCCTTGCGTCCTGCGGGGCCACCCGGCGCCCAAGAGGCTTGGCCTTCGGCCATGGTGATGGCAGATGTCGTTTCTCCCGCCAAGACGCATCCGTCCGCATCCACCCAAACTGCCGTGGCCTCCTCCATTCCTTCTGCCCCAAAAACGCGCACTTCCACCGAGTCCGGTCCTTGGCCCAAGGCGGCCATAGACCAGCAAGCAAGCACGAGAAGCAGCGGACGCATCAACATCAACGGGTAGCTTCGAGGTAAGCGTCGCGCATGGTTTTCATCTGTTGGGCCAAGGCCGCAAACCGCTCGAGGGCCAGCATATTGGCCCCATCACTTTTGGCGGTAGCCGGGTCGGGGTGGGTTTCTATGAAAACCCCATCGGCCCCGGCGGCCACTGCCGTCCTTGCCATGTGGGCGATCAACTCTGGACGCCCTCCGGTCACACCGGAACTCTGGTTGGGCTGCTGCAAGCTGTGCGTCAAGTCCATGACCGTGGGGCCATAACTCCGCATGGCCGCCAAACCGCGGAAATCAACCACGAGGTCCTGGTAGCCAAAAGTGGTGCCGCGCTCGGTCAGCCAGGCCATCCGGTTGCCGCTGTCATGCACTTTCTTGACTGCGTGCTGCATGGACTCAGCGCTCAGGAACTGCCCTTTTTTAATGTTGACCACTTTGCCTGTTTTGGCTGCGGCCACTAACAAGTCCGTCTGCCGGCAGAGAAAAGCAGGAATCTGAAGGACGTCCACATGCTCGGCCGCCTGAACGGCTTCTGCTGCGGTGTGAATGTCCGTGGTAACCGGGACGCCAAAACGCTCCCTTACTTGGGACAGAATGCCCAGCGCACGGTCGTCGCCAATGCCCGTGAAGCTGTCGATTCTTGAACGGTTGGCCTTGCGATAACTGCCTTTGAAAATCAGAGGCAAGTCCAGTGCTGAGCAGGTTTCTACGAGGGATTCTGCGATGCGAAAGGCCATCTCCTCCCCCTCAATGGCACAAGGCCCAGCTATGATTTGGAGGCGATCGCCTGCTGTCCAACCGGAATTCTGAAGGTTGCGTTCCATGGTGCGAAGGTCGTAAAGGCTCAGAAGGTGCGGTGCCAATGAAAACCAAGTCCCATGCGCCCCCCTGTGCCCGCCAAAGCGAGCCAACGGGTCTGTATGGCGAGGGCTCCTCCGGGGCGTCCTTGGCGCACTGATTTGGAGGGCAAGTTGAAATTCAATGGAATGAAAGTGCCGCCAAATCCACCATAGGCCAGGCCCACTTCGGTTTGAACCGCACCACGTCCGCTGCGCCTCATGAGCGCCCATTCCCAGCGTGGCGCAATGGACAGCTTCTCCGCGGTAAGCGACCACGCCACGCCTGGCAGTCGAATCGCCTGCCTGTCCCAACGGAAAGAAAAGGTGCTGGGCAACCGTCGCGTGAACCCTCCGAGCAGGGTGTCGCGCTGGACCACTTCAGAGAAATCGGGTCCGTTGCCGGACAGCCATCCCCAACCAGAATTTGAAAATGCGGTGTCGATGGTGGCGACCTCGGTTTGCCAGCGGCCTCCATTGCCGACATTTCGCAGGGCCACGGACCAGCGGTCGGGACGGCCATATCCCCCTTCGGCCTCCTCCCACACCATGGCCAAGTCCAAGCCGACGGCACTGCCCGAAGAAAGGTTCTGCAATTGCATCCCATCGAGGCTGCCTTCTGCCACCTCATCGTTCCACAGGTACTGGCTATCGCGCTGCACACCTCCAGAAATGGAACGGTGCAGCTCCCCCATGCGCACGCCCCATTCTACAGACCACAGCATGGGAATTCCCCGCAGTGTTTTCTGTACCGTTCGGATGCCTCCAATGCGGAGCAAGGTGGCTGCGGAAAAATGGTAGCGGGTGCCTTCTAGACTGCCGTCATTTCCTATTCCGTGTCGGCCAAAAGCCAAGGTCGCGGCCGCGGGACTCCAAAATGCCGAAGCCCATTGTGAGGTCTCCAATCCAATGACCGTCTTCCAACGGGCATGGGTTTCATGCTCGAACAAATCCAAAGCTGGCAGCACCAAACTTACCCCTGCCCGTGTCACCCCGCCTGCAAAGCCCTTGTCCTTCCATTGGGTTAGGGAGGCCAAGGAGCGCACCGGAGAAGAAATATCTCCACCAAAGGCAAAACCCGCTAGAACGAATTTATTCAGTGCGATGGACGACCATTGGCCCTCAGCATAAAGCTCCAACTGGCTGATGGACGGAGCCTGGATGCTGTCATTCTGAGTTTGAGCCCAACCGCCAAAAGCCCAAAGGCACGGAATGAGAAAGGCCCACTTCATTCGACTGAAAGAATGGCTGAGCCATCGAGGTGCCCCCTGATGACCAAGCTGTGTTCCACATTGAATGCTGCGCCGTCCTCCGGGGTTTCCAGCGTCGCGTCGACTTGAAGTTGGGCCCCCATCCGAAGCGCTGTGAATTGAATGGGCGAAATGGGTACGGTCACCTCCGATACGGTTGGCACGTTGGGCACGCCGCTCCCAGCAGCGACCTCAAGAACAGGATAAGAAAACAAGGCCGTGCTGCCCAGGCTTCCCTCGAGCAGCTGCAGCTGCTCGGGTACACCTACCCAAGACAATGCGAGGCTTGCGCCGACAGACAGCGTGTTTTCGATGGTGAGGTCCAGGTCGCCATCAAATTCGACGCCTTCGGGCAAGTTGGGCGTCAACGTATCGCGCCAAACCGCGCGTGACGCACCAATGTTGAGTGGTGCCGTCAGCGTCCATTCGACTTCTGGCAACCGGTTGAGGTCAATGCGGTCATAACCGCCTGAAACATCGCCCAGCGGATTGACCTCTGCAAAGCCTGAGATCATAAACCCATCTGGCACAGTCGATAGGAATGACATTAAATTTCCTGTTCCTGTCCCCAAAACATAGCCCGCCTCGGAGGCTTCAATCTCCCAGCCCGCCATGCCTTGAACCTCGCTGACCGTCGCGCGTGGCAGCAAAATGGAAGAAGACAAAGCAGGATCCACCAACGCCGTCTGGACGGGGTTTTGTTCGCCGTCCGTTCGCAGCACTTCTTCCAAAGTCATGGCGAGGTCGATGCCAGCCCAGTTGAAGAACTGCACCCCCAATTGCAGAGATGACCAAGCCAATTCGAGGTTCTGCAAATTGTAGAGCCCGTCAAACGTCATGGATTCCTCGACTTGGAGTGTGCGGGTCCCAAATCGCCCCTCCACTTGAGCCAGTTCCAAGCCCTCGAATGCCACATTCATGGTCAACATGTCGCTGCCAAAAAGCCCCACATCTTCGGTCACACCAGCGGGCACTCCTACCGACCAAGACGTAGACAATTGACTCCAATTCAAGTTGTTGTCACCATCCAAATCAAGCTCCACTCCTGCTAGCGGCAAGGAGAATTGAGTGGGAACATCAGGTGTGATTTGCAATACCACCTCGTTGCTGCCGCCATTGGTGCCCTGCGGAAATGTGGCCCCATCAATGCTGTACCGGAGCTCCAACGGCCCCTGTACCGTGCTGGATGCCACAATCACCAAGGAACCAGACCCCATTCTAACGCGGCGCAAATCAACATCGGGCACAGACAAATTGACCGTCTCCACTTCGGACCATACTTCGGCCCCGGGAGCTATTGGAATCGGTCCCCCGATGAAAGGCAACACCAGTTCCGTGGTCCAGCTTGTATCGAGGTTGGACAACAAGGCCCCTGAATCCAACAGGGATGTGCGACCTGTAGCTGAGAGCTCGAGGCCGGCATCTCCTTCTGTCCACAAGGTGTCGGGAACCAACTCCTCCCAAGTCAGGGTGTCGTTTAGAAAAATCACCCCGTGCAATGGGGTCCTCCAGGTTACCGGTTCACTGCGGCATCCCCACAAGAGAAGCACTGCACCAGCAAACAACACCAGCCATCCCCTCCTCATGTGGTTTGGGTTTTGCGCCAAGGCTCGAAGCACAGACATACAGCCAGCCCCATAGGCAGGACTGCAGGGTGAAAGGCTTGCATACTGATGGTAAACTCTGACAGGCTCAGCAGGGCTGTTCCCCCTGCTGCAAAACCCATGGCCCGGCCCAAATGCCGCTTCCACAATGGTGCATGACTGGCCAACCCAGGCCCCATCAAATGCAAGGGGAAAGCCCAGAGAAGGTTGAGGTTGTATCGCGTATCGGCATGGTCGGTTCCAAACCATAAAAAAGCGAGCAAGCACCCCACCAAACCTGTCAAAACAGGCAGAACTCTGCGCAACCAACGCTTGCCCAGCGCCGCTTCCACTCCACACCACAACAGGATCACCCAACCTGCCGAAACAGGCCAACCGGCGCGGTCGGGCGCAGCCGGCAACATGCTGGGCAACAGTTCCCTTTGTGCACGGATCAAAGGACGCTCCTGCATGGTGCGCGCATCCATGACCATCCCTTCGAGTTCCACAGCGAGGTGATCGGGCAAAAAGGCAGCGCCACATTTACCCAACGGGGCGTCAACGGGAAGGCCCAAAACCAGATCAATGCCAAAACGCGTCAGAGGAATGCCCCCCAGCTTGGCGCGCAGCAAGTCACGAAATGTGCTGTCCTGTCGGTCCACACAGTCCACCGTGATTCGGGGCCCAAAAACGTTCTGAAGGACAGTGATGACACGCGTGGCACAGTTGTCATACAGAAACAAGTAACGGTAGTCTCGGTGGTCCGGGTGGGCATTGGAAAGCAAGTATGCATCGAGCCGCGCGATGTCTTGGTTTGACAGGGCCAGTTCCTGCTCGCTGACGCCCCTTCCACTGCGGATGTATTCCTCCAAAAAACCACCAAATGTGCTGGTGCTCAATGAATAAATCAATTCACCTTGGATGAACCTGCCGTAGAAGCCATCGCTAAACTGAAAAGTGCCAAAGTTGTAGACCCGGTCCAGAGGTGGGTTGGCCGCCAAATCCGTCACCCGAATCGCCGTGTGTCCAAAAGCGCTGTAAAGTTCACTTCCGGGGCTGCAGGTCAGCACGCTGGCCTTCGCGGCATCGGTGAAATCGCGCAACGGAGCGTCGGAATCCGGTGGAAAGGGAACCGATTGTCCAGCCCCCGAAAACAAGAGGGCCATCCACGCAGTGATGATCAAAATCTCCTTCACGACGGCAAGATGGTGCCTGAAAATGGCATCTCCACAGGTCCGGACAACCAAGCGCGTTTTTCGTCGGCGAAGACCACCCCCAAGGTGCCGCCAGGTGCTCGAAATTTAAACGCCTCTCCTCCTAAACTCCATCTGAGCACGGCAGCAGCAGCCACGGTTCCGCTTCCGCAGCTCAAGGTCTCCCCTTCCACCCCTTTCTCAAAGGTCCTCATGGCGTAAAAACCATCCGAATCAGGTGAGGTGGCCACGACATTCACATTGACCCCTTGGGGTGCAAAATCACCGTGGTACCGCAGTGGCCGGGCCAAAGCCTCCAGGTTCAATTCGAGCAATGCTTCTGCCGGCATGCCCAGTACGAGGTGTTCGGTTCCCGAATGCACATAAGCGCCGTGGGCGGTATCCCTTGGCAATTCCGCCAGTTGCAGGTCTACACAGGGCTCACCCTTCACCCAATGGCCTTCGTGAAGGCCATCGAGCGCTGTGAAATGAGCCGTGTCAAATGCGCTTTGAGACAAACTGCGCCACCATGTAAAGGCAGCGCGGGCGCCATTGCCACAGAATGCTTCGCTGCCATCTGGGTTCAAGAAGGTGAGGTGGAAGTCGGCTCCAGCTCCTCCCGGCTTCATCAACAAAACCCCATCGGCTCCAATGCCATGCCTGCGGTCGCACCAATGCGCAGTTTGAGCGGGTGTGGGTGTCCAGGCTTCATTGGTCTGCCCCCTCAAATCAAGGGCTATGAAGTCATTTCCAGCGGCATCCAATTTGACAAACTCCATCCCGGGCAAGTTACACCCACGGATTCGTGACCGAGAATGACAGCCCCATCGAAACGGGTATATTGGGGCATGACGTCAAGTTTTAGGAAGGTGGGGATGCTCTTCGGTGCGGGTATGCTCACTTTAGGTCTGTCTGGCCTTGGTGCGCAAGTAGACATCAACAATGCCCAACTGCCGCTGCCTGTGCTGTTTCTCCACGGCATGAGCGGTGACGCCAGCAGCTGGGGAGGCATGGCGGCCTTGCTTTCCAACGACGCTGGACTGACCGAAGGACAAGAGCTGCGTTATTGTCTGAATGGCGATGGGGCGCAGAATCCCTCCACCCTCGATGAAGTCCTGCCTTTTACCGCCTTGCCACAGGGCCAAGCCGACTTCTTTCGGCTCAACTTCGAATGCAACGCGGGCGGCACTTGCTGGTCCAACCCGTCGGCCAATTCAGATGGCGTGTTCAGCGGGCAGGCTGCGGCCGCCAAACAAGGGTTGGCTGTCGCGGACGCCGTGGCAGAAATACTGGCCGCCACGGGCGCCGAGAAGATCGTTTTGGTCGGGCACAGCATGGGGGGACTTGCCGCCCGTGAATACCTGCAGAACCCAGAATACTGGCCTGTCGATGAGGAGGGCAACGCGCACCACCGCGTGGCCAAGCTGGTGACTTCCGGCACCCCACACAACGGCAGCAACTTCAGCGTGGGTTGGCTGGAAGACTTGGGAGACCTGTTTGGTTTCGACATTGAGCAGCGCTCTGATGCGGTGCGCGACTTGCGCACCGACTACTTCTACTCCGGCGACCCGGGAGTCTTCCTCTTCGGGGGACTGGAGGACGATTGGGTGCTGTGGGACTTCCTGTTTCAGAACTTCTGGAGCGTCGATGTCAATTGCGACGGTGATGAAGATGACCTCGTGGTCGGGCTCAATGAGAAGCCGCTTTCAGATGACCTTGAATTCGCCTTTATCACCTCCTACGATGACGGCGTCGTCTCGGCGTTTAGTTCAGATGCGGTTACGACGATGTACAACCCCACCCACCGGGAGCGGTTCTTCGTGGATGGCGTTTTTCACACTTCGCTAAACGACGAACTGGCCCTTACGCTCAGGGGGATGGACGAACCCGATGACTTGGCCACAGCCTACCCGCTGGTAGCCGGGCAAACCACCATGGGCTTTACCTCGCAACAGGGCACCGATGCGCCCTACCCCGATGAGGACCGGGACGTCTACGCCCTCGATGTGGAAGCCCCATCTCTGGCCACCCTCGACACCCTGTGGTTCGGTGGAGGCTTGCTCGCGGCCACCTGGCTGGACGGAACCGGCAGCATCCTCGGAGATGCACTCGCCCCCGATGGGGTGATTCTGGAATCGGGAACGGCCTACTTGAGGCTCACCACGGCGCCCAGTCCCGCAGTGACCAACCACCTTTTTGCGGCCACCTTGGGACCGACTCCAACCTCCTGCCCGGAGGACCTCGACCAGAGCGGCCTTGTGGCCACGTCCGATGTGCTTGTGGCGCTTTCCCAATTCGGCTGCACCTTGGACCTCCTGCCCGAGGGCTGCAGCAGCGACATCGACCAAGACGGCATCGTCGGCGTCAACGACATCCTTGCCATCCTCAGCGCCTTTGGCAATGAATGTTGAGTCCGCCAAGCGGAGCGGAACAGATTCCAGAACAACAAAAAAGGGCGGCCCGCATGGACCGCCCTTTTTCATGAGCTTGGGTCTTTCTCCTTAGTCTTGGCAGTAGGAACCAAAGGAGTCGAGCACGTCGAGCAGGTCCATAATGCCCACTTGTCCGTCACCGTTGGCATCCCCATCGCAGGTCGAGGAAACGCCATTAGACAGGTCGAACGTACAGGAGCCATTGTCGGCCAAGGCCTGAGCATCGTAATTCTCTGCAGCGGCGTAGGTGCACCCGAGGCAACCGTATTCGCAAGCACCTGGATCACTGTCGGTGGCCACGAGGTTGAAGTTGCAGGCATTGACATCCATGCAATCAGCCAGCTCGTTTTCGTCGCAGATGCCGTCGCCGTCCGTATCGCTCACACAGGAGCCGTCACAATTGCGCGCGGTGTCTGAAGGATAGATGCACGTGCCTGCTTCTGTGG
>Ga0208971_1002179_pt1 | contig 10735 bp, 10 predicted proteins | sample AOAMet1_18_M0_10_2_FD_188229 | JGI IMG/M metagenome (GOLD analysis project Ga0208971, IMG submission 188229) | Ammonia-oxidizing marine microbial communities from Monterey Bay, California, USA - CAN11_18_M0_10 (SPAdes) | ecosystem: Environmental > Aquatic > Marine > Intertidal zone | place... | reverse complement strand
GATGTGACTTCGGGGTTTGGAGTACTTGCGATCATGGGCCCTAAAAGCCGGGATCTCATGGCGGCAATCTGCGACGTGGACGTTACGAACGCCGCGTTCCCGTTCAGCAGCTTTCAGGAGTTCTACATCGGGCACGCCTGCGTAAAAGCACAGCGGTTGTCCTATTCTGGTGAATTAGGTTGGGAAATTTTTGTCACGCCGGACTTTTCTGAGCATGTTTTTGAAGTTATTTTCGAGGCGGGGCAGGCATTTGGCTTGCGTTTGATTGGTGGCGAGGCCCTGAATGCGCTGCGGATCGAAAAAGGATTTGTTCATTGGGGCAATGACATGGCTTATACCGAAGCGCCGCATCAACTGGCGCTAGGGTTTGCCTGCAAACCAAACAAGCCTGTTTCATTTATTGGGCGCGACGCTTATCTGGCCCGCAAGGAAGAGGGCAAGGGCCCTTTCCTGTGCTCAGTCAAGCTCCGTGATTCCAACCCAATTCTGCATCACAATGAACCGGTCCTACGGAATGGGAAAGTTGTTGGGTATGTGACCTCGGGAGCTTATGGATACACCTCAGGAAGTGCGGTTGGATTGTGTTTGGTGTCGCTGCCCGATGGTGAAACAGATGTGGAAACTCTCGAAACTGGTGAATTCGCAGTAGTGGTGGAAGGTGTAACCTTCAGTGCTGATGTTAGTTTAGCACCCTTCTACGATCCCGAGAGCAAAAATATGCTTGGATAGTGAACTGGATGTTAAAAGAATTAAGGAACAAAAATGGATTGGCGCACAAAGTTATTGAACCCTTCTCCGAAGGCGCGACAGGATTATCGCTCTCTTGCCACACCCGTCTATCGCGGCTCAACGGTTTTATTTAATGAACAATCGGTTGTTACAGATGATTGGCGGCAAGCCGAGCATGGCTATTCCTATGGGCTATATGGAACACCGACGACTTTGGAATTGGCGGCACGAATTGCGGAGCTTGAAGGGGCATCGGAGACCTTTATTGTGCCCGGGGGACAGGCGGCGATAGCGCTGATCTATTTTTCTTATTGCCAAGCCGGCAGCCATGCCTTGGTGCCGCATTCTGCCTATGGGCCGAACAAGGCAATGGCCGAAGGCATCATGCGAGGTTTGAATATTGAAGTCGAAGCCTATGATCCCTTAATCGGCGCCGAGATTGATGGGCTGATACGCGAAAATACAAGCCTCATTTGGTGCGAAAGCCCCGGCTCCGTGACAATGGAGGTGCAAGATGTGCCCGCAATCGTTCAAGCCGCCCATGCCCGTGGCGTTGCCGTGGCCTTGGACAATACATATGCGGCGGGTGTCATGTTTGATGCATTCGCTCACGGTGTCGATATAAGCATGCAGGCGCTCACAAAATACGTTGGCGGTCACAGTGATCTATTGCTTGGCTCGGTTTCTGCGCGTGACGAAAACGCCTACGATAAGCTTGGACCAATCTATCAGCAGCTGGGCCTTGCCGTCTCACCCGACGACTGCAGCTTGGCCTTGCGCGGGTTGCAAACGCTGGCTGTCAGGTTGGAGGTATTGGAACGAAACACCCTTGAGATTGCAAACTGGTTGGCAGATCACCCTCAGGTTGCGCAGGTGCTCCATCCAGCACTGCCGTCTTGTCCAGGGCATGCTGTTTGGACGCGCGACTTTAGCGGATCAACAAGCGTTTTTTCTTTCATTTTTGAGGATGCGATTTCTGCCGACCACGTTGTAGGTTTTATAAACCAATTGAAGATTTTTAAAATTGGAATGAGTTGGGGTGGGGTCAACAGCCTTGCAGTGGTTTATCCAGATTTACAACGCCCCCATCACGATTATGGTGGGCGAATTGTCCGGCTCAATATTGGTCTTGAAAAGGTAGAGGATTTGATCTGTGATTTGGCTCAAGCCATGGCTAAGATGAGCTAATAGATAAATCTGAAAAAAACGGCTGGAACCAAAAGCCCAGCCGCAAAGTTGCACATTTACTCAGGGAGAAGAAATGTTACCTCGAATTACGCCGTCCTGATGCTATTGGATCACTTAAATTTTTATGTGGTCTTATTTGAGGATCACACTACCTAAAAGCCATGCAAGGGAGATGGTGTTTCACTATACCGAGACCGTGGCGAGGAGTTTGGCAGTTCAATCCCCCATCTGCCTAAAGCTTTAATATGGGATCCCTTGCAGGGGGACTTTACGTCTATGGCAAATCCAATTTTTACCTACAATAACGCCGGCGCCACTTGTGCGCTTTGCGATCGTACAAAAAACCCCCACCCCGATTATAGCCATGAACCTATTGTTACAACGCGCGTAAAGCTCCATCGAGGAGATCAAGAGCTCTGCATCAACTGTTATTGGGATATAGCTAGAGTGGCCAAAAAATCCCAAACGACGCTACCAGATATCGTCAGCGAGAAACTCAATATAAGGCGACTGATGAGAAAAAAGCTTCCCGCAACCCCTGAGCGCCAACTTTGCGAACCCTATGATCCAAGCGATGATTAAATGCGTAAAACAAATCGGATGTCGAATTGCCAGAGACAAAAACTAGTTTGGCCAGATCAAATCAGCCAAATCCCGTACTAACCAAAAGTTTCAAATGTCACAAAAGCACAACATAATTTGGTTCAAGCGCGATTTAAGGGCCAATGATAATGCTCCGCTCCTAACTGCTTCACGCCAAGAGGATCCCGCCATTCCATTATATATCGTGGAGCCGGATCATTGGCTCCAACCGGATGCATCGCCGCGCCACTGGCACTTTATTCACGACTGTCTGTACGATCTAAACATCGAGTTGCAAGATCTGGGGCAAGAGTTGATCGTTAGGGTTGGCAGTGCTGTAGACATCCTAGAACAGCTTCACTCAGACTATAATATTGGCAGGATATACACCCATGAAGAGACGGGAAACCTTTGGTCTTATCGACGAGATATTGCCGTGCAAAATCTCTGCACTGATCTGGGTATTCACCTAGAGACCACCCCAACAAATGGCATTGTGCGAAAACTCGGCAATCGCAATAGCTGGTCAGATATCCGAAACAAACGCATGGCGGAACCCATTCATCCAAAACCAAATGCCCTGCAAGCAGTCGAACGCTGTCAATCAGATCCATTACCAACCAAATGCGATCCCATGTTTGGAAAACTGGCAATTGGCCAGGTTCAAAAAGGGGGACGAATTCAGGCTGTAAAGGATCTACGAAGCTTTCTTAATGATCGCTTGCGCGGTTATCTTTCGCATATTTCCGGGCCCAATAAATCCGAGTTTTATTGCTCCCGCCTATCCACTCACCTCACTTTTGGAACGCTGTCTGCGCGCGAAGTTAGCCAATCGTCTGCCAAACGGCGTGCAAAATTATCTATGGAAGATAACAAGAGTTTTGGGCGCAATCTGCGAGCCTTTGAATCCCGCTTAGCCTGGCGATGTCATTTCATTCAAAAGATTGAAGACCAACCAGAAATTGAGACGCATTGCATGCATCCCGCCTTTGAAAATCTGCGCGAAGCCACGCATAATCCCGCGCATTTCCAAGCCTGGGCAGATGGGACTACGGGTTTTCCCTTTATCGATGCCTGCATGCGCAACCTCATCGCGGAAGGGTGGATCACATTTCGCATGCGCGCCATGCTCGTAAGCTTCGCCAGCTACCAACTTTGGCTCGATTGGCGCGTCACGGGGCCTCATTTGGCGCGCTTGTTTACAGACTATGAACCCGGCATCCACTACAGCCAAATGCAAATGCAATCCGGCGTCACGGGGATTAATGCCATTCGAATTTACAACCCGCTAAAACAGTCCAAGGAGCATGATCCTAACGGCGTTTTTATTCGCAAATGGGTCCCAGAACTTAAGAAAATTCCAGACGATTATGTTCACGAACCTTGGAACTTCACACCAAATCTTATTTCGTCCAGCCGTTTTAGACTTGGGCATGATTACCCGGCTCCGATCGTGGATCATGTCACGGCAACACGGGCTGCGAAGCAAAAGATTTTTGACATCAAAGATGGGCCAGGATTTAAAACCGCGGCAAATGCTGTTTTCCTCAAATTAGGAAGCCGCAAGGTCCAATCACGCAAGGCGCGGAAACCAAAACCCAATACCGATGGCCAGTTGTCTCTTTTTTGAGGCGCGATGATATGCAAATGAATAGCCAATATGCGCACAAAAATCATTTCTAGCTTTCTTTAAGGGTCCCGATTGTTCCACCGATATTGATAAAATGACGTCTCGCTATATTTGCTCTTAAAGCAGGTTGTGACTTTAAACTGGCCTGCTGCGACAGGTGAAAGGTATCGGAATTGTAATGTTAAACATCGCCGTCATTGGCGCCGGGCTATCAGGTCTTACGGCGGCAAATATCTTGAGCAAACATGCCAATGTGACCGTGTTCGACAAGGCCAAAGGACCAAGTGGGCGCCTCGCAACGCGGCGCGCCGATCCCTACAACTTTGATCATGGGTGCCAATTTTTCAGCGCAAAATCCAGCACTTTTAAAGAGTTCTTAGCGCCCATGCTGCGCCAAGGTGTGATCAAGCCCTGGCATGCAACTTTTGTTGAAATTGAAGATCGCCAAATTACCAAGCCTCGACAATGGGATGCGCAGACCCCTCATTATGTTGGATCACCAAGTATGAGTGCAGTTGGGAAATTCCTGAGCCAAGGCCTGAAGCTTGTTCTGGGAACAGCTGTCACTGCAGTTGAAAAAACCCCAAAAGGCTGGCTGTTGAAAGGTGAGATCAGTCAAAAATTGGGTCAGTTTGATTGGGTTGTTTCGGCTATTCCTGCGCAGCAAGCTGCACATTTATGGCCTGAAGATACATCATTTTACACCAAAGTAAAAACGGCCGAAATGGAGGGATGTTTCACTCTTATGCTAGGTTTTAAGGCCGGGTTACCATTGGACTACCAGGCCGCTTTAGTGCGCGGTGAAGATATCAGTTGGATATCCGTAAACTCTTCCAAACCGGATCGTAATTCTGCGACCTCCCTGCTGGTTCACTCAACCAATAGCTGGGCGACACAGCATGACAATTTGGATCGCAATGAGGCTTTGCAGTACCTGCTAAAGCAGACAAGTTTGGTGATGGGTCAGGACGTCAGCCATGCGGATCACAAGGCAATTCACCAATGGCGCTACGCAAATTGCAACAAACGCACTGGCGAAACCCATTTCATAGATCATGCGTCTAGAAGTGGGACTTGCGGAGATTGGCTCATCAAAGGGCGCGTTGAGGCTGCCTTTACCAGTGGGTATTCTATCGCACAGGATATTTTAAGCCAGCTGTAAGTCAGACATCAACCAGACGCAGGTTTGGTTTTGGCTCCAGATTTTGTGGGGCGTTGTGGGCGATATAATCCCATGCGGCAAGCGCGATCATAGCGGCATTATCCGTTGCCCATTTTTGCGGCGGCAGGCAGAGCGAGATACCTGTCTCCTCACTGATCTGCTGCATACGCGCGCGCAATTGCCGGCTTGCCGCCACACCGCCAACCACGGCCAGAGAGGCGGGTGACTTTTGCGCGATCGCACGGCGCAGCTTGGCGCCCAATACATCCAAGCAGGCATCGACAAAGGAGGCCGCCACATCATCGATCACAAAGTCTGGATGGGTTTCCACATGACGCGCCACGCTGGATTTCAAACCGGAGAACGAAAATTCGTAACCCGATTGAATCATCGGCCGCGGAAATTTTATGCATGCGATGCCAGAGGCTGCCATACGGTCAATCGCCGGACCGCCGGGCATTTCCAGCCCAAGGGTACGGGCCACCTTATCATAGCATTCCCCGACTGAGTCATCCCGGGTTGTACCCAAAAGCTCATAGGAGTGTTGGTCTTCAAGATAGGCCAAAAGCGTATGCCCACCCGACACCAACATGACAAGCGCCGGATAGGTGAGACGCTTTTGTTCTAAATCCACACTGCGGATATGCCCGCGCAGATGGTTAACCCCATAGCAGGGCAAAGCCCAAGCCATGCTCAAAGCCTGTGCCGTGGACACGCCCACCAAAAGCGATCCCATGAGACCCGGCCCGCGCGTAACTCCAATGGCACGAAGATCCAGACGGCCGGCACCGGCCTGTTTCATAACAGTTTCAACGGTGGGCAAAATGGCTTCGAGATGCGCACGGCTGGCCAATTCGGGATAAACACCGCCAAATTCCGAATGCATCTCATATTGCGAAATGGTTTCGATCGCAGAAATTTGACCGCTTTGATCCACCAAGGCGACAGAGGTGTCATCACAGGAGGTTTCAATCCCCAATACCAAATCACCCATGGCGCACCTCCAAATATTCAGACAATTGCGCCTGCGATATAGCACCCAAGCGCTCAATCACAGCGGGAGATCGGGTGCAATTAATGAGAGTTGAGGCCACATCCGCGCCGGCCCGTCCCCCCACCACCCAATCCGGTGCGCCCGTCAGTTGCGCAAGCACCGCAGATGCATTCGCCGGTGTGGGATGGCCGGCACGATTGGCACTCGTCACCAACAGCGGGCCAACCTGACGCAAAAGTTCCAGCAGGAGCGGGGCATCGGGAATGCGAAAGGCGATTTCGCGGCGACCCGCGAGCCAGTCTGGGCAAATTTGCGGATCGATCTCTGCCGCAATCGTCAGTGCACCCGGCACAAATGGGCTGGCCAGGGCCTGCTCGGTTGTGGGTGTGAGAATAACGCCAAGATCGGCAAGCTGTGCTGACGAAGCAACCATAATCGGTAGGGGCTTGGCCCGAGGTCGATCCTTTAAAGCATAAAGGCGATCCACACCGGCCTGCATATGCGGCAAAGTCGCAAGCCCCAACACCGTGTCTGTTGGCAAAAGCACCACGCCACCGGCGCGCAACGCCTCCACGATGCGCGGCAGAGCTGTCAGATCGCTGGACAGAGATTCCCCGCTCATTGTGTCGTCACACTTAAATTTTCAGAGATCGGAAACGCGCGCGCGCTGCGCGTGGATGTTTGATATTTTTCCAATCCCAGGGCTAAAAAACAGTCCATAGATGCAGAGTTTCCCTGTGACAACGGCCAGATCTCATCGGGCGCATTTTCGTCATTGGAGAAGGCAAACTTCCCAGCGAAATCCGCGATATCTCTATGCGCCCGTACAAAGTCTTTGACCGCGTCAACATCCGCAAACGTAAAATGTGACAACAGGCCGGCTTCAAATTTTCCAATATAGTAATTTGGGCGCGCCGCGGGACGAATACACACCACCGGCCGAAGCCCGCCCGCCGATACATGGCGGCCAATCAGCTCAAAGGCATGAAGACCGATAACCGGGATCGAAGCGGCAAAACCCAAGGCATTGGCAAAGGCCACAGTGGTGCGGGTCGCGCCCAACCCCCCTGGCCCAACATCGACGAAAACGCAATCCACATCGGACATCGCCTTGCCACTTTGATCCAATCCCGCTTGCACATGGGCCTGCACATTTCGCAAGCCCACCAAACCAGCATCGAGCGAGCTGTCGAAGATGAGCTGGTCGCCCTCTCCCAAGCCGACCGCCATTTGACCGGCAGAATTTTGCAACAAAAGTGATATCATAGCCATGCACCCACGCACCCTTTTTGAAACTGCGTCAAAAGATCTTGGGGCCGCTGCCCAAAAGCTACAAGCTCCAAAACCCGTTCGCCGTCCTGCTCAGGAATAGCGGTGAAGGTGATAAGCAGATAGGCATCAAACGCCTCCTCAATCCGCCCACCCCATTCAATCACTGAGATGGAAGTTTCAATTTCCTCTTCAAGCCCCAGATTGTGAAATTCCTGCGCGCCAGACAGACGGTAGGCATCCACATGCAACACATCGCATCTGCTCGTCTGGTACAGATTGGCGATTGTGTAAGTTGGGCTGGATATATCATCATGAGTTCCAAGCGCTTGGACCAGATGGCGCGTGAAAAAAGTCTTTCCCGCAGCCAAGCCGCCCTGCAACAGCAGCAGGTCACCCGGCCCGAGCAACCCCGCCAGGGATGCAGCAATTTCAGCGGTCATCGCCTCGGTTTTGACGGTTAGACGCCAAGGCACTGGCACAGCGCTTTCAAGGTCACAAACAGGGGTCACGGGGTCTATTCACCACTAATAGGAAGATCGCACCCCTTTTACGGACTGTCGAAGGCAATGAAAAGCCGCTACATGTTCGGCGGGTCGCTAAAACCAGCCATGGGCCAGATGGCTTGCGCCATCTACGCCGCAGCCCTAATCTGCACGCCATGGCGCGCGCTGCATGCCTTCACATCAGAGCCAAGCGGATCTGACCCCAGATTTGGAGCATCAGCATGGTGACATTCTCAGCCAATCTAGGCTTTCTTTGGGCCGATCTGCCTTTGCCCAGCGCCATTCTCGCCGCTAAGGCTGCAGGATTCGATGCCGTGGAGTGCCATTGGCCTTACGCCACACCCTCGACTGAGATCACTGCTGCCTTGAAGGGAACAGGGCTTGAAATGCTGGGGCTCAACACGCCCAAATCTGCAGGCGGCATCGGCCAATTTGGCCTCTGCGCTCTGTCGGGACAAGAAACTCTCGCGCGGGCGGTTATTGACCAATCTTTGGATTTTGCCGATGAGATTGGCGCGCGCTGCCTGCATGTAATGGCCGGCATAGCCTCGGGACCTGCAGCGCAGGAAAGCTTTTGCGCGGCGCTTACCTATGCATGCCACCAGGCCAAGCAAAATGGAGTCACGATTTTGATCGAACCCCTCAATCGCTACGATGCGCCAGGGTATTTCCTCAACAGCTTGGCGCAGGCCGAAGAGGTTATCACTTCGGTCAATCAACCAAACCTCAAATTGATGTTTGATTGCTATCATGTCGGACGTACCGAGGGCGATGTTCTCACCCAATTGCAGGCGCGGTTGCCCCTCATCGGTCATATCCAATTTGCCTCCATCCCCAACCGGCAAAGCCCCGATCAAGGTTCATTGGACTATAAACGAGTTTTCGCCGCCATAGAGTCGCTCGGTTGGGCCCGTCCGTTGGGCGCCGAATACCACCCCGGTGGAGCCACTGAAAACAGTCTCGATTGGATGCACACTCTCAAGCCTTAATCACCTCCTTTACGACGGCTACATTTTGACCAAAACACACTTGCAATAGTTCATTGGATCAAAGGTGATTGGCAGGGTTGTGGAAGATATGTGCAATTACGAAAAAGTGAACATAAGCATATAAAACCAATCTCGATCATTGAAGGCACGGGCAACCAGGATGTCCTGTTAAAGGGCGACTATTGGGAACTTTGATGCTTGCAGATCTTTCTCAAAACGCCAAAATACCGATCAGTGAGGGGCAAGCATTTTGCACTTTTGGCGGATTTTGGTTGTGGGAGTAGGATTTGAACCTACGATCTTCAGGTATGTTTGAAACACGCTTTCCACAGCATCTTACACCCTTTGCAGCCAGCGAGGCCCCGCTGCAAGAAAACTATGCAAACTGTTGGAGCCCCCTCAAAAAACACTTTGACGGGACGCCTGGGCGCAAATCAAACAGTATCAATCAGGATAGGCTTGACGATTCGCGTTGCCCACAAAAAGCGAGAGTTGTCCGCCTGATGGACGTTAAGTGGGGAACTGGTTCTAAGAATATTCTTCGCTGCGTAGTTTAAACCGAGATCAGGGAAGGTAACCAAAATGCCGATTAAATCTTTAGGCTATCTTGGAGTTAGGTCTAACAAAGTGGATGATTGGAAGTATTTTGCTGGTAAGGTTCTTGCCATGCATCTTGCTGATCATGGTGGACGCCAGCTTTCTTTTCGAATGGATGATCTAGTACAACGTTTGGTTGTATCTGATGAACCTGGTGAAACGTTGGCTTTTATCGGCTGGGAAGTATCAAAAAAATCTGACCTCCAATATTTAGCTGCCAAATTAGATGATGCGGGACATAAAGTATCAGAGGGGGGGAGTGAGCTAGCTGACCGTCGCTTTGTAGAAGACTTAATTGTGTGCAGTGATCCAGCCGGAAATCGAATTGAACTAGTTTGGAACCCTCAAAAAGCAGAGGAACCTTTCATTCCTGGACGTCCAATCGACGGTTTCAAAACAGGCCCATTAGGGATGGGGCACGCGGTTTTACATGTTCCAGACGCAACAGCGCTTTTGCCGTTCTATTGCGATATATTAGGTTTTGCCGTCAGTGATTATGGGCTTGATCCGATACCTCTTTACTTTTTTCACGTCAACGGTCGACACCACAGTTTTGCGGTAGTTGGTTCAGGTAATTCCGGGTTTCACCACTTCATGGTGGAGTATCAAAACCTCGATGATATGGGGCAAGGTTATGACCTGGCAAGTCAACAAAAAGATGGCATCGCTTACACGCTGGGTCGTCATACAAATGACCATATAACTAGTTTTTACGCCAATACGCCATCAGGTTTTTTTGTTGAAAGTGGTTGGGGCGGACGGTTGATAGATCCGGTGACTTGGGAGCCTCATGAGACCACAGTAGGCCCAAGTTTCTGGGGACATGATCGACTTTATTTGCCAGAAGAAAAGCGAAGAGCTTTTGTTGATATGCGGTTAAAGGCTGCTGCGGATGGATTGCGTGCGCCACCAATGGTGGATTGCCCGTGGCTTTATGAACTACGTGGACGAGAGAGATGAACGAGGCCAAAACTCAGCTTTTTGATGTTGCCATTGTTGGTTATGGGCCGACTGGTGCCACTCTAGCAAATTTGCTTGCACAGTATGACCTAAGTGTAGTTGTCATTGAGCGGAGTGAAGTGATGTATC
>Ga0208971_1002175_pt1 | contig 10764 bp, 8 predicted proteins | sample AOAMet1_18_M0_10_2_FD_188229 | JGI IMG/M metagenome (GOLD analysis project Ga0208971, IMG submission 188229) | Ammonia-oxidizing marine microbial communities from Monterey Bay, California, USA - CAN11_18_M0_10 (SPAdes) | ecosystem: Environmental > Aquatic > Marine > Intertidal zone | place... | reverse complement strand
GGTATGCTCCTCGAACACACTCCAAAGCTGTAGAGAAATGTTAGAAGGAGTCTGTGATCCAAATGGAGAAGGAACAGCTTCGCATATTTTTAAAAACAGAGCGTATTCTGTTGCTGGAAAAACAGGCACCTCAAAAATCGCCATCAACGGCGGCTATGCCAGTGGTCGCTATCGCGCATCGTTTACAGGTTACTTTCCTGCTGATGAGCCAGAATATGCGTGTATTGTGGTCATTGCAGATACGAGAAGTGGATCATATTATGGCAGTGCAATTGCTGCGCCTGTGTTTAGGGATTTGGCAGATTTAATATATGCAACTGACCCCTCATTTCATGAGATTCAAGATCAACCTTTGTTGGCTGAAGCAAAAAGGCATCTGCCTACAGCGATGAATGGCGCAAGAGGAGAACTTGTGATGCTGTACGACATGTTAGGGATACGTTATGAAGACAACAGTGAAGGAGATGATTGGGTCAAGGTAAAAACAGGGACAGAAAGCGTGACAATATCCTCAAAAACATTTGAGAATAAAGCCATACCTGATGTCCGCGGTATGGGATTACGCGATGCACTGTACCTGCTAGAAAATGCCGGAGTTAAAGTGTTATACAAAGGGACCGGAATTGTAAAAACACAATCCATTGCTCCAGGAACGCGATTAAACAATATAAATACAATTAGCATAGAATTGTCGTGAAACTACTCAAGGATTTAATATATGACGCGCGAATCAAAGAGATTCAAGGAACGACAAACATTGCCGTTGAGGGGGTAAGTATTGACTCCCGGGTTATCAAACCGATGAGCCTATTCGTTGCAATTAGCGGGACACAAGTCGATGGTCATGACTACATCAAACAGGCAATCACGAATGGTGCAACCACTGTTGTATGCGAACGATTACCTGAAGACTTTGTACGTCCTGAATCTGTCACAGTTGTCGTCGTCAAAAACAGCGCAGTTGCGCTTGGATTTATCGCTTCTGCGTATTACGACCATCCCACACATGACATGAAGGTTGTGGCCGTAACAGGCACGAACGGGAAAACCACAATTGTCTCCCTCTTACATGGTTTGCTGAGATTATTAGATAGAAAAACGGGCCTTGTGGGGACAATCGAGAACCGCATCAACAACAAAGTTATTGACGCTACGCACACCACACCTGATGCCCTTACGCTTCAATCTTTATTCAGAGATATGGTGGATTCAGGGTGTAAATTTTGCTTTATTGAAGCAAGTTCGCATGCGATCGTCCAAAACCGGTTATCTGGAACAACATTTGCCGGCGCTGTCTTCACAAACATCACTCATGATCACCTTGATTACCACGAGACGTTCGACAAGTATCTCGCAGCAAAGAAGCAGCTGTTCGATTCCCTACCTGCAAATGCATTTGCGCTAATCAATTCAGACGATCCGTACTTTGAAGACCTCGTCTTTGACTGTAACGCAGAAAAAACCACCTATGGCGTTACCTCTGTGGCTGACTTCAAAGCCCGAATTATAGAAAACCAACTTCAGGGCCTGCATTTGCATCTTGATGGTCAGGATTTATACTCTGGGTTAGTCGGTGGGTTCAACGCGTCAAATTTGGCAGCCGTTTATGGCGTTTCAAAGCTTCTGGGATTTGATGGAATTGAAACACTCACGCAGATGTCACTCCTATCTTCCCCACCAGGAAGATTTGAATTGGTCCAAAGCCCTGATGGGATTACTGCAATTGTAGATTACGCACACACACCAGATGCACTTGACAACATACTCCGCACGATTTCGACATTTAGGACAGGCGGAGAAAGATTGATTACTGTAGTGGGTTGTGGCGGAGATAGAGATGTCACCAAGCGACCCATTATGGCAAGAGTTGCCGCTGCAGGATCTGACAGAGTGTTTCTAACATCTGACAATCCACGCACTGAAGATCCAGGGATAATCCTTGCTGATATGACTTCAGGCCTTGACCCTATCGACAAACGCAAATGTATTTCTATCACTGACAGACGCGAGGCAATAAGAGCAGCGGCTGCATTTGCTGAAGCAGGAGACATCGTCGTTGTCGCCGGAAAAGGACATGAAACATACCAAGAAATAAACGGAGTGAGACACGATTTCGACGATCGAAAAGTTCTCGTGAACGCTTTTATAACTGCTTAACATGTTGTACCATTTATTTACATATTTAGACGCCGCATACGACCTCCCTGGAGCGGGGCTATTCAAATTTGTAACCTTCCGAGCGGCAATGAGTTTACTCACATCGCTGTTTATCGGCATTTCGTTTGGCAAGACAATCATCGAATGGCTTCAACTGAAACAAGTCGGTGAAATAGTTCGTGATTTGGGACTCCAAGGTCAAATTGAAAAGCGAGGAACGCCTACAATGGGAGGCATCATTATTTTGACTGCCATCCTCGTGCCTACACTGCTTTTTGCTGATCTCACAAATGTGTATACACACATGATGATCATTGCCATTTTGTGGCTTGGCAGCATTGGGTTTATAGATGATTACATTAAAGTCTATAAGAAAAACAAAGATGGCTTAGCGGGCAGGTTTAAGATTGTAGGACAAATCGGAGTGGGAATCATTATCGGTGCCATCATGATGTGGCATCCAGATGTGGTGATCAAAGAACTTGGAGAAAATGGCGTATGGAATGAAATCCGATCAACCGTAACAACCATTCCATTTGTCAAAGGCAACAGTTTTGACTATGCATGGTTGATCGATTGGGCCATTAATGATGTGACCGTCTGGGTTTGGATCGTCTTCATCCCTATTGTGATACTCATTGTAACGGCTGTATCAAATGGTGCAAACCTCACGGATGGATTGGACGGATTAGCGACAGGTACAAGTGCAATTATTGGGATTACACTGGCAATTCTTGCATATGTAAGCTCAAATACATTGATCGCAGAATATCTAAACATCATGTATATCCCGGGATCGGAAGAACTCGTGGTATTCAGTGCAGCATTTGTCGGAGCATGCGTTGCCTTTCTATGGTACAATTCGTATCCAGCACAAGTATTTATGGGAGACACAGGGTCACTCGCTCTTGGAGGAATCATTGCGGCATTTGCAATCTGCATAAGAAAAGAGCTTCTTATCCCAGTGTTGTGCGGTGTTTTCCTAATTGAAAATCTTAGCGTGGTCTTGCAAGTGGGGTGGTTCAAATACACTAAAAAACGATATGGAGAAGGCCGGAGAATTTTCTTGATGTCTCCATTACATCATCATTTTCAGAAAAAAAATATCCATGAATCGAAAATCACTGCTCGGTTCTGGATTGTCGGAATTCTACTCGCTGTTATCACAATTGTTACACTCAAAGTTCGCTAAGACAAATAAAATTAATGTCTAAATCAATACTCATACTTGGTGCCGGGGAAAGCGGTGTTGGAGCAGCTAAGCTGGCTCTGGCTCTTGGCAACACACCATATGTGAGCGAAAGTGGACAGGGAAAAGCCCATTTTATTTCCGAGTTAGATTCAGCAGGAGTGGCTTACGAAACAGGAGGACATACTCCTGAAAAGTGGCCAGCTGTTACAACCGTTATTAAAAGTCCTGGAATACCAGACACTTCCCCGACAGTCATTAATCTCAAGAAAAACGGCGCTGAAGTAATTAGCGAAATTGAATTTGCCAGCAGACATGCCTCTGGGAAAGTCGTTGCGATTACAGGTGCGAATGGAAAGACGACGACAACAGCGATGATTCATCGAATGCTGACGGACGCGGGCATCAACACAACGTGTGTCGGTAACATTGGACCGAGCTGGGCGAGAGATTTGGCAGAAAGAAAAACAGATGCAGAAGTTACTGTTGTGGAAGCCAGCAGCTTCCAACTGGACGGAACAACATCATTTAGACCCGATGTCGCTGTGCTCCTAAACATCACACCTGATCATCTTGACAGGTACGATTATAAAATGGAAAACTATGCAGCGTCAAAATGGAAGATTACTCAATTCCAAACAGAAAAAGATTTCCTCGTTTACAATTCAGACGACAATGAGATCGAAAAATTAATCTCAAACAAAGGCACAGATGCACGCCTTGCTCCTGTCTCATCTATAAAATCTCTTCAACCAGATTTGATTGACCAAGAGAACTTTCATGCAGGGCTCACCAATAAAAAAAAAGAATTTACAATACATACACCCCATAAAAAACCATTTTCTATGACCATTCAAAAACTTGCCCTACAAGGCAAACACAATCTGTTCAACTCTATGGCAGCTAGTGTTACAGGTAGAATTTTAGAACTCCGCAGTGAAGGAATTCGAGAAAGCTTAACGCATTTCGAAGGTGTTGAACACCGTCTGGAATACGTCGCAACGATTAACAACATTAGATTCATTAACGACAGCAAAGCCACAAACGTAAACAGCGTTTGGTATGCACTGGAGTGTATGAAAACTCCTGTAGTATGGATTGCTGGAGGCATTGACAAAGGCAACAACTATCAAGACCTTTTACCCCTGGTAGAGGAAAAGGTGAAACATCTTGTTTGTTTGGGAAAGGACAACTCAAAATTAATTGAGACATTCTCTTCGAAAGTCGAGACTGTACACATGGCGGAGACTGCAGAAGAAGCGGTTCAAATCGCGTATGACTTAGGCTTGCCTAATGAAACTGTATTGCTTTCTCCTGCTTGTGCAAGCTTCGATATTTTCGGAAGCTATGAAGAAAGAGGAAACAAATTTAAAAACGCCGTAAAGGGACTTTAATCCTACATGGCGAATTGGGTACATAGTATTCGAGGACGACTCGAGGGCGACAAAGTGATTTGGATGATCGCACTAATTCTTAGTGTTTGGTCTCTGCTATCAGTCTACAGCGCAATTTCGTCACTTGCATACAAAGCAAATGGCGACTCGCTGAGGTTCCTCATGAAACAAGGTGGGCTCTTAATAATGGGGCTTGTAATCATGTATGTCGTTCATAAAGTGCATTATAAATACTTTGCACGAATCGCTAATGTTGTGCTGGTTTTTGCAGTATTAGCGCTTGTTTTGACCCTCATATTTGGCTCTGACATTAACGAAGCCCGGCGTTGGATCAAACTACCCTTTATCGGGCTCACGCTCCAAACATCTGATTTTGCAAAAGTAGGTTTGGTGCTTTGGCTGGCGAAGGAATTACATGTTCGACGGGAAAGGTTAAATGATTTCAAAGGGGAGGTTTTTCCGATGTTAATGAGAATAGGTCTGGTGTGTGGACTTATTCTTCCTGCGGACTTTTCTACAGCTGCACTTTTAGGGGTTGTTGCACTGGGAATGCTATTTGTAGGTGGCGTCCCCTTTAAAGGCATGGCCTCAATATTTGGTTTGATTATCGTGGCTGGATTCACTATTTATGGGGTGAGTAAAGCAGCGCCAGATCTGATACCAAGAAGCGGAGTGTGGGTCAATCGTATTGAACAATTTGCGGGCTTTCATCGCTCGTCTAATATAGAAACAACTAAAAAGTCAGATGAGGATTACCAAATAGACCTTGCCCAAGTCGCCATTCATCGTGGCGGGTTTTTACCATCAGGACCTGGAAGTGGAACATCAAGGAATTTCTTGCCACATCCATATTCAGATATGATTTATGCGTTTGTAATCGAAGAATGGGGATCTGTGATCGGAGGTGTTGGACTGGCACTGCTCTATTTTATTTTGCTATTCAGAAGCATTCAGGCTGCACGGAAATGTGACAGACCATTTGGCAGTTATCTGGCAATGGGATTAAGCCTTCTTATTACCGTACAAGCCTTAATAAATATGGGGGTTGCTGTAAGACTATTCCCGACTACAGGACAACCTCTCCCACTTGTTAGCTACGGTGGCACATCACTCATATTCACTTGCCTATCAATAGGAATGATCTTGGCTGTGAGTAGAGCACCCAAGCTCAATAAAAAACAATGAATACGAATCCTAAATCTTCAGATAAAATTAAACGTGTACTTATTTCAGGAGGTGGAACTGGCGGACACATACATCCTGCCCTTGCAATTGCAGATGAAATTGTTCTCAGAAACCCGAATGTAGAAATAAGATTTGTAGGTGCGTTAGGAAGGATGGAAATGGAGAAAGTACCTGCTGCAGGATATGAAATTGAGGGGCTTTGGATCAGTGGAGTTGAGCGGAAAATTACCAGTCTGAAAAATCTTAGCTTTCCATTTAAACTTATAAGTAGTCTCATTAAAGCTGGCACATTACTTCGCAAATACAAGCCTCAAATCGTGATAGGAGTGGGTGGGTTTGCCAGTGGACCTTTGTTATTTAGAGCGTCAAAAAAAGGCATCCCTACTTTAATTCAAGAACAAAACTCTTTCCCGGGGATTACAAACAGAATACTCGCAAATAAAGTACAAACAGTATGTGCCGGATTCCCTGGCTTAGAACGATGGTTTCCAAAAGAACGCATCGTAGAAACTGGAAATCCACTCAGATCAAGCGTTTTGAAACTCGCTGATTCAAAAAACACGCCGCCAAAATCAGAATCCTGCGCCCACTTTAACTTCAAGAATGACAAGCCCATCATTTTCATTATGGGTGGCAGCCTTGGCGCAAAGTCTATGAATTCTGCGGTAAAAAATGTACTCGAACACTACGCATCGCTAGAACCAAGCAAACAACGCCTACCCTACGCTGTTATTTGGCAGTGCGGCGCACGTTTCTTAGAGGAGAGCACGGCCTGGTTAAAAGATTTCGAAAAGAAGTATCCAGAGATCGCAAGATCGGTAAGATGTTTGGGTTTTATAGACCGAATGGATTTGGCATACGCTGCGGCAGATATCATTGCAAGTAGAGCTGGAGCAATGTCGATTTCTGAACTGGCCTTAGTTGCAAAACCTACAATCCTCATTCCATCACCTCACGTCTCAGAAGATCACCAAACAAAGAATGCATTGTCTCTTGTAAAAAGAGGTGCATCTAGCCTGGTGAAGGATCATGATGTTGTGGAGAAATTAAGAATGGAAATAGAAGCCTTGTTGTTAGATCAGGGTAAATGTGAAGCGATGGTGACCGCACTTAAAACGGCTTCAAGACCCAATGCATCTGTCATCATCGCAGATGAGGTCGAGAAACTTCTAAATCTATAAATATGATTCCCTCAGTGGCATATCTGATAGGTGTAGGCGGCGCAGGAATGAGTGCAATTGCTAGATACTTAATGAAAAACGGTTGCCAGGTATATGGATATGATAAGGTGAAAACAACACTCACAATGGCGCTTGAACGGGAAGGCATCCAGGTGAATTATGAACTTTCAGTGAGCGCTATCCCGGAAGAGGTGCAGATAGAAGCAGGCAAATTATTGTTTATCACCACACCCGCAATACCTGCCAGTCACCCTCATTTAATCCATTTAAAAGAAGCAGGACATAAGGCCATCAAGCGCTCCGAGTTTTTGGGCCAGATTACTGAAAACAAGCCTACGCTAGCAATTGCTGGCACGCACGGAAAAACGACAATAACAGCGTTACTTGCGCATATAGTCGCGGGAACTGAAAATGGATGTAATGCTTTCATAGGTGGGGTTTCCGCAAATACAAAAAGTAACTTTTATTGGTCAAGAAATGCAAAATGGACTGTCGTTGAAGCAGACGAATTCGACAGAAGTTTTCATAGCCTAAATCCGACACATGCTGTCATTACATCTCTAGACCCAGATCATTTGGATATCTATGGAAATGAAGCACGTTTTATCGAAGCTTTTGAGATTTTCGCAGATAAAGTGGACGAAAAATTAATTGTTTGTCATGAAATCGCACGAAAATTTGACAAGAGGACAAATCTAGAAACATATGGAATCGAACAATCCGGTTTACAACTCACACATTCAGCCTCACAAATCGTGTGGTCTTCTTCAGGTTTAAAATTTGATTTAAATCTGAATAACAAAGAATCAGTATTGAAAAATATTTCCGTCAATATGATGGGGTTACACAATCTAGAAAACATCATTGCCGCATCAGCATTAGCCTACAATGCCGGTGTGGAAATTGACTTAATAAGATCTCGTTTGGCTTCATTTTTAGGTATTTACAGGAGGTTTCAGATACATACACACTCATCAACATCGGTGTATATTGATGACTATGCACATCATCCAACTGAACTCAAAAAAACAATTGAAGCCGTTAGAACGCATTTCCCAGAAAGACATCTTACAGTGATTTTTCAACCTCATTTATTTTCGAGAACACAAGATCAGCAAGAGGGGTTTCGTATAGAATTGAATAAAGCTGACAGATTAATATTGCTCCCCATCTACGCTGCAAGAGAAAATGAAATTGACGGTTTCAATACACAATCTCTATTTGAAAAGATATCGCACCCCCACGCTGAAACTTCAACGAAAAATTCCATCTTCGATAACTTAAAGAGACACCACGTAGATGTTCTTTTATCTGTAGGAGCAGGAGATATAGATTTACTCGTCCCCTCCCTCAAGAAATGGACTTCTACGTACGCCTGAATCAAAAATGAAAAATAGCACAGCAACAATTCTCAGTATCTCCCTTCTTCTAGGGGGTATCTTGGTTTTGTTGGGTTTTGCGACAATTGATAAGGCTGAGAAAAAAATTATTGCAATTGAAATACACATTGTGGGGGCCAAGGGAACTCAATTCCTGACGCCCTTAAGAGTGCGTGAGCATCTCGACACCTTTGGACCAGTCATAGGATTGCTCGAAGAAAACATTCCCCTGTACGAAATCTATGAGCATATCATGCTCATCCCTTCTGTTCAATCTGCATACATATACCCTACCCTTGATGGAGAGTTACATCTAAATCTCACACAACGGAATCCGAAAGCGAGGGTACATTCAGAATTAGAAGGTGACTATTATATCGATGAGCAGAATCGATATATGTACCTCGACGAGCAATACACTGCCCGCGTTCCAATTATACATGCTAATAACCATGAGGATGCGCTCAAAGGAATTGCGTTTATTGACGCGACAAATGGAGATGCCTTTTGGGCTGCCTTAATCGACCAAATCATCGTTGATAAAATGGGGGGATTAGAACTGGTCCCTAGAATAGGATCAAGGGTCTTACTTGGATTGAATCAAAACCCTGATGCTCAACGTAGAAATTTAATCACTTTTTACAGAGCCCAAATAAAGTCAGGAAACTTGAAAAACTACGCACGCATTGATTTGAGTTACAATGATCAAGTGATCGCGAAACGATATGTCTACTAAATACCGCAATACGAAGCCCATGGAAAAAGATTTACAATCACCAGACCCTGAAATAATCGTCGGCCTAGATATAGGAACTACGAAAATTGCTTGTTTTGTGGGCCAGAAAACTGCCCATGGAAAAATCGAAATCCTGGGTTATGGAAAAAGTGATTCGGTCGGCGTTTCTCGTGGGGTCGTTTCTAATATTGAAAGGACTGTTCAATCCATCAAACTAGCTGTACAAGCTGCTGAGGAGGAATCAGGAGTGGAAATAAAAGTTGTGAACGTTGGCATTGCAGGACAACACATCAAAAGCCTACAGCACAGAGGTATGATTACTAGAGAAAATCTAGATGACGAAATACGCCAAGCAGACATTAATGCCCTTGTGGAAGATATGCGAAGGTTAGTCATGCCTCCAGGCGCACAAATACTTCACGTACTTCCTCAAGAATTTACCGTGGACAGTGAGCCTGGAATCAAAGACCCCGTGGGAATGGCTGGCATTCGTTTGGAGGCAAACTTCCACATCATTACTGGAGATATCGCTGCGGCACGAAATATATACAAGTGCATTACAAAAGCAGGATTAGAAATCGATCAGCTTGTTCTTGAACCATTGGCTTCGTCCTCATCTGTACTTACAGAAGAAGAAAAAGAAGCGGGCATTGCTTTGGTTGACATCGGGGGTGGCACAACAGACATCGCTATTTTTCAAGATGGAATAATCAGACATACAGCTGTGATTCCATTTGGAGGGAAAGTCATAAGTAGTGACATCAGCCAAGGATGTAATATTATGAGTAAACAGGCAGAAAAACTTAAATGTAAATTTGGTTCAGCCCTTGCACAAGAAATGAAGGACAATGAGCTCGTCTGTATCCCAGGGTTACAAGGACGTAAACCGAAAGAAATTTCTTTGAGAAATCTAGCAAGTATAATAGAAGCAAGGATGGTCGAAATAATCGAACACGTCCACTACGAAATAAAGGCATCAGGGTTAGGCGATCAATTGATCGGAGGAATTGTTGTTACGGGTGGTGGAAGTCAATTGAGACACATCACACAGCTATTTCAGTACCATACAGGACTTGACTGTAGAGTGGGATATCCAAATGAACATCTTTACGAGCCACCGAGAGACACGAATATTCCATCATTCTCAACTGGTGTCGGTCTTGTAATCAGAGGTTATGAAGAACGAGAAAGCGCTGCTTCGAGGAAAACAACGATTGAACCTGACACTAAACGTCGCCATGGATTCATGGAAGACTTCGTGAAGAATATTAAAGATTGGTTTGAGAAAGAAGAAGAACAATAGTCCCCACCCATAAATATCTACAACATGCAATTTGCACTACCAAAATCATCTAACAATCCCATCAAAGTAATTGGTGTTGGAGGAGGCGGATCAAACGCCGTTAATACAATGTTTGAACAAGGAATTAAAGGTGTGGACTTTATCGTCTGTAACACAGACGCACAAGCCCTTGACGTGAGCAACGTTCCATTGAAAGTTCAACTTGGATCCACGCTTACTTCTGGTCAAGGCGCTGGTTCT
>Ga0208971_1002172_pt1 | contig 10773 bp, 2 predicted proteins | sample AOAMet1_18_M0_10_2_FD_188229 | JGI IMG/M metagenome (GOLD analysis project Ga0208971, IMG submission 188229) | Ammonia-oxidizing marine microbial communities from Monterey Bay, California, USA - CAN11_18_M0_10 (SPAdes) | ecosystem: Environmental > Aquatic > Marine > Intertidal zone | place... | reverse complement strand
TCTAATATCCAACAATCAGAAGTATAATTGCGTCTAAATTCCTCACAATCTAATCGATCTGCACTACTAAAAGCAAAAACATAAAAACTATTATTTTTTAACTGATACATTAAGTTATCATCATTTTCTTTGTTAATGTATGACAAAGCATTACTTTCACTAGAGAAAACCTGAACAACAACTATGTACTTTTTTCTATCTAAATCTTCATTAGAATTACTTTTTTCAATAGTAGACCTGTCATATGAAGCGGTATCCCAATCAACTATTTGAAGTGTGTCAGCATCAACTATTTCGACTATTTCATCGATCTTATCAGAATTGGAAGTACTATCTAATACTGGTGTGTTTTCATCAAACATTGGAGATGTGTCACCATCAAATATTTCAGCTATATTCTCAGATTTAGTAGTTCTTACATATGTTTCATTTGGAAAAATATCTTTCGAATTATATGAGATTTCTTCAACTTTAATATTTGGAACCCCATTAATTAGATTAATCATCGAATCAAATTCATTTTTTAGAATATCTGCTTTTAATTTATCAAATACATGATACTTAATTTCAAACTCAACTCTTCTGTTCTCAGATCTTTCTTCTTCACTTAAGTTACTATTAAGTGGTGAAGATTCACCATAAAAATCAATAAGTAATCTACTCTTAGATACTCCTCTAGATTTAAAGAATTCTTGAACAGATTTAGCTCGTTTAGCAGAGAGACTTAAATTATAAGAATCATCTCCCTCAGATGATGCGTGACCTTCAATAGATAGTCTCATTGCTGGATTCTGAAGCATTAGTTTAACAAGATTTGTTAATGTTGGATATGATTCATATTTTATTGATGAATTATCAAAATCAAAAATTAATCCCTTTAAAGCTTCAGAAATAATATTTGTTTCGTAATCAGTTAAGCTTGGACAGCCTGATGATTCAATATCTCCAAATAAATTTGGACAGAGATCATATTTATCTGGCACACCGTCATTATCAGAATCAGGACATCCATACGATATTTCTGAACCATATCTATCCGGACACATATCTAAACTATCAACAACACCATCTTTATCTCTGTCATTTATAACTTTCTCTTTAACTTTTTTTGTTGCTACAATATTATTTGGAATAAAATCATAACCTATAGTAACCTCATGTGAACCACTACTGTAATCTGAAACTTCATTTGTAGAAATATCAAAAGAGTAAACTGATAAAAGTTTTCCAAAGTCTATACCAACATATATAGTTGGTCCAAAATCTTGTCTGTAAGATCCACCAAACCATATTTTATCTTTCAACTTAAAATTCACATTTGCATCAATTTGATTGTAATTAGTAGTTGTTTTCAATAGCATAGATGGGAATACTGTCCAATTATCATCTAGCTTCTTTTCATAAGAAAGCATAGTATAATAATGTCTGTCAATAGTATTTTCATTAGAATTTGTTAAATTCATATTTGCATTTAATAAACCTGGAACAGAAAATCCAAATTTAAAATTTCTAATCTTGTAATACATCCCAAATGTAAATTCAGGAATAGGACCATTATCAGCAAGGATAATTGCTGGATCATCAATTAAGTTTAGATTGATTTTTGCAAGTCCAGCGGAAACACCAAAAAATAAATTTGATGACTCAAACTTCACTTTATGAGAATAACTTACAGATGCTCCTGTTTTATTAAAAGCACCTCCAGTTTTATCACTAAATACAGAAAATCCCAAGCCATTATTATCGAATCCTTTTGTGACAGAAAATATCTGAGTACTTATTGGGTTATCTAGCAATCCTTTCCATTGTTCTCTGAAAGACGCTCTAACACTCAAAAAATCATTTTCACCAGTAGTTGCTGGATTAATAGCTGAATAGTTAAATTGGTATTGTGATTGCAATGGGAATTGTTGCGCCAAACTAAGTTTAGCAAATGCAAATACAAATATTAAAATACTTAATTTTTTCATGTTCTTATCTTATTAATGTAATAACTCCTGTTAAGTCGGAATATTCTTTATCTCTAAATTGAATGATATAATAATAATCATTAGAAGGCAATTCATTTCCATCACTGTTTATTCCATTCCATTCAAAATTCATACTATTACCTTTGTAATAATATTCAGATTGACCCCATCTATTTAATACTGAAACTTCAATCTCAGTACTTAGATCATTTATTGGGTGCCATAGATCATTAGTTCCGTCATTATTTGGTGAAATAACTACAGGAACGCTGATACAGTTGTAACCTCCTATATAATCAACAAGCAATACCTCGCTAAATGTACAGCCATTAACATCAACAAATGTTAATAGATATTCTTTTGGCAATAAATTTTCAATAGTATAAGAATCAAAAATATCTTCGGAAATTAATTCACCATCTAAAAATAGTGAATAAGGAGCTCCATTGAGTTGAATATTATTTATTTCAATAGATCCGTCATTTACTTCTGTACAACTTGATTCAGAGATACTGTAGCTACAAAAAGCATTAACATCAAAGGAATCTACAACCGTACAACCAATTTCATCAATTACTGTAACATCATATTGACCAACAGAAAGATTATTAATAAATGTAGTATCATCAAAATTACCTGACCAAAAAATTTGATAAATGCCGTTTGCATTATATACTTCAATATCTAAAGTACCATAACAGGACGCATTTTGAAAAATCTCAATTTGTTCTGGTTCTTCAATAGTAATTATTGATGTTACCGAACAATTATTATTATCTGTAATTCTATATTGGTAATCTCCTACAGATAAATTAGAATAACTTGACTGTGTAGATAATATATTATTTAAATTATCTGTTAATTGAAAAGATAATGGATCTGTTCCACCAATAACATCTATACTTACAGTTCCATTTAAATAACCAAAGCAAGAAGGCTCAGTAGTATTAACAGCTTCAACAAGTAATTCGAGTGGATTAAGAAGATTAACATAAACATTATTAGAACAACCATTTGCATCATTTAAATAAAGCGTATCAGAGATAGAGTTTATTCCAGAGATAATTATTGAATCAATAGTTGGATACGAAATTAATCCTGCTACAAATGAAGCACTATAAGGAGATATTCCTCCACCAACAAGAACATCTATTTGGCCATCAGTAGAATTATAACATTTTGGATTTTCAGAAGATAAGACAGCAGTAAATATTTCAGGCTCTATAACTAATGATGTATCGCTAATCTTACAATTATTATCATCTATTACAGTAAGTATATATTCTCCAGGTTCTAAATTATTAATTGTATCAGAATTTGAAGTAAAGAAATTTGGCCCTTGCCAGTAATATGAATAAGTTGATACACCACCCGACACTACAGAACCCAAACTTCCATCAGATGCTGCAAAACAAGTTATATTATTTAAAGTTGTAGCTAAACTTAAAGGCTGTGGCTCATTTATCACAACAGTATCACTAACTGAACACAAAAAAGAATCGATTATTGTAATAATGTAAGTACCAGCTGTTAATGAGAATGCTTGCTGACTAGTCTGTGAGTTAGGATCATTCCATTGATAAGAATATGTTCCTGAACCACCAGTAGCATATGCAATAGCAGAACCAGAAGCATTACCATAACAATCAACATCAAGGCTTGTACAACTAACTGCTAACCCAAATGAAGATTCTACTACTTCAACACTATCAACTTTAATACAGCCATTAGAATCAGATACTGTACATGTATACATGCCTGCTGTTAAACCAATAATACTATCAGTTAAACTACCGTTATTCCACAAGTATGTATAAGGAGGAGTACCCCCTGTACTTGAGATGTAAGCAGATCCATCAGCAGAGCCACCACAACTTGCTTGATTAGATGAAATAGTATTAGAAATTTCGTTAGGTTCAGCTAAAAATATTGATTCATTTACAATACATCCATTTCCATCAGTAACCTCTACATTATAATTACCACTGTTTAAGTTTGTAAGATTATCTGCTATAGTAAAGTTTGACCAAAAATAAGAATAGTTACCTATGCCTCCCTGTGGGATAGATGCTATAGTACCATCATTGCCATTAAAACAAGAAATATCATTAATGATTGTTAAATTCGGTTCAATAATTGGAGGGCCTACAATTTGTACACTATCCATTGAGACACAACTATTTTCATCTCTAACATAATGTACGAACCATCCTTCTGCTATATTTATAAATACAGAATCTGATGAGTAATAGATACCATCTGTTGAAAAGTAATACGGATAATTGCCACCTAAAGCCGATGCAGAAACTATAGCGTTTGATGAATCAAAACAACTTACATTAAAACCATTATAATCTGATAGTATATATGACACATTAATTGGACTAGGCTCTGTTATATTTACAGGATATCCTGACAATACACATCCGTTAGAATCACTAATTGAAACAAAATAGTTGGTTGAAGCATTAAGATTATAATTCGTAGCGGTTGTTGCATTAGAAGACCATAAGTAACTATAAGGAGCTGTTCCACCTGTCGGATTGACAGTTGCTGAGCCATCAGAAAATCCATTACATGTAGGAGCTACAAATGTAATATTAGCAGCAATCGCATCAGGAGCCACAAGAGTAACTGTTGTAGTATCTGAACAATTATTAAAATCTGTTACTATAACATCAAAAATTCCTTCAAAAAGATTCTGTGCTTGACTATTAGTTGAGATTATATTTAAATTTGAATCTATCCAATTATAAGTATACGCAGGATTACCACCCTGAACATTAACTATAGCAACACCATCTGCACCGCCAAAACAAGTTGGATCATTTAATATTGATGTTGTTAATATTATAGAATCAGGATCATTTATATTAAAAAATATTGGTTGCCCTTGATTTGCATCACATCCTGTGTTATCAGAAACTATAACATTGTAAGAACCACTCTGTAAACCTAATACATTAGAATTGCTGGTATTGTTAAACCACAGGTAGTTATAGCTATTACTTCCTCCAGAAGCTGTTACTACAGCTGATCCATCTGAATAACCATAACAACTAGTATTTACAGTGTTAACATTAGCTATAATTTCTGTTGGTTGAGAAATTGTTTGAGAAAAAACTCCAATACAACCATTTGCATCAGTAACAGTACATATATAGTTACCAGGTGTTAGATTTGATATCTGTGGATTTGTCCCGCCATTTGACCATAAATAAGTGTAAGGAGCCGTTCCACCAGTAACTGAAATACTTGACATACCATCAGCTAGTCCAAAACAAGTTATATCGTTATAATTAAAAGTTGCATTTAATACCAGTGCAGGTTCTGTAATTATAACAAAATCCTGACCGAAAGATGATGTACATCCAAAAGCATCAGTTACTAAAACATAGTGAGTATCTGCTGGTAATGAGTTAACAGTTTGTGAATTCAATCCAGATGGAGACCAACTAAAAGTAAATGGAGCTGTACCATTAGCAATACTTACAGTTGCAGAACCATCAGATGAACCAATACAAGACACATCTGTTGAAGAAATAGAAGTTAACAAGTCTAGTGGTTCATTTATATTAAAAGAAATCACTTGAGGAATACTTGAACATTGATTGTTGTCAGTTAAAATTACATTATATGTTCCTGCTGATAAAGCATTAATATTGATTCCGCCATAATTAAATGAATATGGAGGAGAACCACCTAAAGGATTTATTATTACTGAACCATCATTGCCATTAAAGCATGTTACATCATTAGTTAAAACATTTGCAATTAGAGGCTCAGGTTCAATTATTTGGATATTTAAAAGATCACCACAGCCGTATTGATCAAAAACCTGCAACGTATAACTTCCCTCAGGCAATATCTGTGCTCCACCAATTGAAGTTTGATTAACTAATACAAAATTAGTATTAATGTTAGTTAAAAAATTAGAATACACACCTCCTCCTCCAGAATTATTCCATGAAATTGTTCCATTATTCCCATCACATAATGGCTGTGTTACTGTTTCATTAATAACAACATTACACGCTGGTTCATTTAATAAAGCTGATTGAGATGACGAACAACCATTGGCATCAGTTATTGATAAATTATACGTTCCCGCAGCAAGACTATTAATATTTTGAGCAGTAGATGTAAAACCATTTGGACCAGTCCAAAAATAAGAGTAAGGAGCTAAACCACCTGTTATAGAAAATGCATTTATTGATCCATTGCCTGCATTATTTATAGTTAAATCATTAGCATTTAAACTAAATGATATATTTAATGGATTAGAAAGTAATATAGAAGCTTGATTTATACATCCATTAACATCAGTTACTAAAACACTATATGCACCATGTTGTAAATTTGATGCAAATGAATCTGTACTGATCACTGTATTAGCTGATAAATCTATCCAACTGTAGGTTATTGGAGATGACCCACTAATTACATCAACAAATAATGCACCATCATTTTGATTAGAACAGGTTATTAATGTTTGCTGAACATTAATGTTAAGAGGGGGAGCATTCAGAATCTGAATATTACTTGCAGAAGAACTACAGTTATTACCGTCTGTAATCGTTACTGAATAAGAACCTAATGATAAATTTTGTGCAGTTTGTGCACTCTGACCATTTGACCAAGAATATGCATATGGTAGAATCCCTCCAGAGGCAAAAACAGATGCAGTTCCATCAAATCCAGGAGTACAAGAAATTAGTGTTGTTGGAATACTGTCAATGGTTAATGCTGCTGGTTCATTAATTGTATAATTAATTATTTCTGAAGAACAGCCATTATTATCTGTAACTTGAACATTATAATTTCCAGCAAAAAGGATATTGGGATTAGTTGATACTCCCCAATCATAAGTATACACACCAGAACCTCCACTCACAGTGTTAATTGCAGCAGTTCCATCGTTATTTCCATTACATATTACATCTGTAAGTGTTAAATCTATTTCAATAGAATCCGGAGCATCAACCTGAATATTCCAAATACCAGAGCAATTTGATGCGTCAAATACAATTAAATCGTATACACCATCTGGAAGCTGTAAAGGCGTGTTAGGTGCATTATATTGGGCTGCATTTACTAAAATATTTCCATCTGAATCTATTAAGGTATTTGAATAAGGAGCTAAACCATTAGTATTCTGCCAACTGATGGAAGCAACATCTCCAAAACATAGTGGCTGAATTAAATATTCTTGAATAGATATATTACATGCAGGTTCATTGATTACTTGATTAAAAATAGTAATACATCCGTTACCATCAGTTACAGTTAAAGTGTAAAGTCCAGCATCTAATGAGTTTATGGTGGCATTAGTATTTACATAATTATTAGGGCCAGACCAATTGTAAGTAAATAAATTAGTACCTCCACTAATTACAGCAGATATAGTTCCATCAGATGCTCCATTAACTGAAATATCAGTAAACGAAATATTAGCTGTTATTGGATCTGGTTCAAGTAAAGTTGATGATAAAGTATTATTACATCCATTACCATCAGTTATTGTTACAAAATATGTATCAGCATGTAAATTTTGATTAATAGTACCTGTAAATCCATTGTTAGACCAAAAATAAGAATAAGGGGGAACTCCTACAATATTATTAATTACTATACTTCCTGTAGAGTCTCCATTACACAAAACATCAACATTTGAAAGAGATGCACTTATCTGAACAGGCTCTCCAATAATAATTGAAGCTGGAGCTGGACAGTTATTTACATCAAATACCATTACACTATAAGTGCCTGCGACCAAATTATTTATTTCTTGAGTTGTTTGCCCATTAGTCCAATTATAAGTATATGGAGATGTACCTCCTTGTGGAATGACTAATGCAGCCCCATCATTATAACCAAAACAGCTTGCAGAAGTTGATGTTGATGATAAGATTAATTGAGATGGTTCACCAACAGATGTTGTTGAATAAATATTACAACCATTAGCATCAGTAATTGTACATAAATAACTACCACTAGAAGCATTTGTTAATACTTGTGAGTTTTGACCATTTGGCCAACTGTAATTGTAAGGGGGAGTCCCTCCAACAGGTAATACTGTTATTTGACCATCAGAAGATCCAAAACAACTAGCATCTTCAACAGTTGAAGAAACTTCATATAATGTAGTTGGAGCCGTCACCTGATAATTAAACGTATCAGAACAATTAGATGAATCTGTTATTACAACATAATATGAATTTGGACTTAAACCAGATGCATTTTGAGTAGTTTGACCATCTGACCATAAATATGAAAAAACACCATTACCACCGCTTACACTAAGATTAATCTGTCCATCATTTCCACCAAAACAGGATACATCATTAATATTAGCAATGGAAGTGATAGTTGCTGGCTCATAAATTATTATTGTTGAACTAACTGGTGCACAGTTTACTGCATCAGTTACAGAAACTGTGTATGATCCTGCACTAAGATTAGTATTAGTAGGTGTTGTATAACCACTATTTAACCAAGTATAAGTGTAAGGAGCTGTTCCTCCACTTGGAATCGCAGTTGCAAGACCATCACTTTCTGAATTACAACTAACATTTTGAGATATAATGGGTACTATTAAATTATTAGGTTGAAAAACATCAATCGATTGAGTTACTGAACAGTTAAAAGCATCCGTAACTGTAACAGAATATAATCCTGTTGAAAGACCACTGGCAATTGAATCGGCTGAAGAGTTTGACCATAAATAAGTGTATGGAGGTAATCCACCACTAGCATGCACAGTTGCACTACCATCACTACCGCCATAACAAGTTAAAGAGTCAGATGAAAGTGTTAATACTATTGGTGTAGGTGGTTCAATTATAGTAATACTAGAAGTTTGAGTACAATTGTTAAAATCAGTAAATGTGCAAGAGTATGTATCTGCTGTAAGATTATTTATTGACTGAGTAGTTTGACCATTACTCCATAAATATGTATATGGAGGAATTCCACCTAACAAAGAAATTGATGCAGTACCATTATTATCTCCATTACAATTTACATTAGAAGAAATCATTAAATCAACTATTTCAGATGGTTCGTTTATTGTTATCGGTATTGAAGGTAAAGTACAGCCATTATCATCAGACACAGTGCATGAATACGTCCCAGCTCCTATATTAGAAATTATGTTAGAAGAAGAACCATTAGACCATGAGTAATTGTAATTTGGTGTTCCACCACTTGCAGTAATAGTGATTGATCCATTATTACCATTATAACAGCTTACACCAAATCCATTAAAATTAGAGGAAGAAGTTGATGCAGTTAGTGGTGTTTGTGGTTGAGTAATATTTATAATTACTGGATTTTGTGAATAAGCGCAACCAAGTGTATCAGTAATATCTACAGAATAAGTTCCCGCAGTCAAGTTATTAAATGTGTAGTTACCTGATGAATATTGAGGTGTTCCACCATTTAAAGTATAAAAATACCCTGCTGTACCTAAATAAGTAGTGATATCAATTGTACCATCATTACCTGCAAAACAACTTACATTAGTTGAATTATTAAATGATATAATATTATCGGGTTGTGTAACAGCAAAATCTAAAGTATCAATATTTCCAGAATTTAAAGGGTATTCGACAATGATTCTTTTCAAACCTGCAGTTAAAGAACTTATAACTAGTGAGTTATTACTAACAACAGGGTAGCCTGGGTATTGCATATAAATCCCAGCATTAACAATATAAAAATCGTAAGATACATTGTTAGGTGTATTTGAAGCATTGGTATAAATAGTCAAACTTGTAGTTCCTCCATTGCATGTGATTGGATTGATTACTACTGAATCAATTATTGTGCCAGCACCTAGTTCGGTTGATTGCGCATAACTATTAAAAGTAAAAGTTAAAATAGTAAGTAGTGTAGTTATTTTCTTCATTTTCGAAATTTAATAAGGCAACAAATGTAATCAATTTAATAGTTATGAACATTTTATTAACAAAAAATATTTAGTTTTTAAAGATTATTAAGAAATAAAAAAAGAATGTGAGAAGAAATTATTAATTAATATTCTGTTATTTCATTTTGCACATTATTATGAAATTTGTAAATGAGTAATCCTACTGATATTGATGGTCCCATATCAGTTGAATAGTTACAATTAATTATTAGTGGCATCTCTTTAAAATGATAACTTAAACCTATTTCTTTTCTTGGCCCATACCAAATACTTTTTTCGATATCTAATAAATTATACCCTAGATTTAAATAAAATTGATTTTTTAATTTGATTTTTAATCCATAAAGTGTTTCTGCATCATTTTTAGAATTCTCAAACAATACGTATCCGCCTATTCTATTATTAAATAGATTATTAAATGATAGACTTATCCTATTTGACGTCATATCATTTAAAAGCTTGCCATAATTTGTATTAAATGAAAAAGAGCTTTCTTGTCCAGAAAAAATTAATGGCAATAAAATTAATTGAGTTGTTAAAATAAATTTCATAATTCAAATTTAAAAAAATGATGAGTATATTCGTTAAATGATTAATAAAATTAAAATTAGAAAGGGAAGAAAAGAAGATTTAAAATCTGTTCTTAATTTGATTAAAGAACTAGCAGAGTATGAAAATGCAATTGAAGAGGTAACAATAACATTAAAAGAATTAGAGTCAGATGGATTTGGTAATTCACAACATTATAAATTCTTAGTTGCAGTAATTGACGAAAAAATAATCGGATTATCTTTTTATTGGTTTCGCTATTCAACATGGAAAGGAAAATTTTTATTTCTTGAAGATTTTATTGTTAAGGAAAAATACAGAAGA
>Ga0208971_1002170_pt1 | contig 10783 bp, 7 predicted proteins | sample AOAMet1_18_M0_10_2_FD_188229 | JGI IMG/M metagenome (GOLD analysis project Ga0208971, IMG submission 188229) | Ammonia-oxidizing marine microbial communities from Monterey Bay, California, USA - CAN11_18_M0_10 (SPAdes) | ecosystem: Environmental > Aquatic > Marine > Intertidal zone | place... | reverse complement strand
CAATTCATTCAATCACAATTCATTTCTAAAATGAATAGACTTAACAAAATAAATAATGATATTTCTCGATGGCTTTTAGTAACTGCTATCTTGTGCGTAAGTGGTATCATAGGAATATCCATAACCATGTTTACATTTTAACGTCTACAATAAGGAATCATTCTTGTCATTATTGTAGCCAACCAGCACGATCAAGACTTCTATACTGAATCGCCTCACCAATATGATTTGCATGTATATCCTCAGAGCACTCCAAGTCAGCGATTGTTCTTGAAACTTTTAAAATTCTATTATAAGCTCTAGCTGATAGATCTAGTCTTGACATTGCTGTCTCCAATAGCTTTAGAGACGGATTGTTTAACTTACAATATTTTATAATTTGCCGTGATGTCATTTGTGCATTGTAATGTACTTTTCCTGACTTCACATATCGCAAAGATTGTAATTTTCTAGCAGCACAAACACGTGCTCTAATCGATCGGGAAGATTCACTTTTAACCTTATCAGATAATCTTTTAAAAGGAACAGGAGTTACCTCAATATGGAGGTCTATTCGATCTAATAAAGGCCCTGAAATTTTACTTAAGTAACGCTGCATTTCATAGGGAGAACTTATAATTGGTGCATCAGAATTATTAAAATATCCACTAGGACTTGGATTCATACTAGCGACTAACATAAAGCTAGAAGGATAAGTCAATGTATATTTAGCTCTTGATATAGTTACCTCTCTGTCCTCTAATGGTTGTCGCATCACCTCCAAAACACTTCGTTTAAATTCTGGTAGCTCATCTAAAAATAACACACCATTATGTGACATAGAAATTTCTCCCGGTTGAGGATAAGAACCTCCTCCAACAAGAGCCACATCAGATATCGTATGGTGAGGATTTCTAAATGGTCGCTGCGTAATCAACCCTACATTTTCATTTAATTTACCTGTAACTGAATGTATTTTTGTTGTTTCAAGGGATTCTACTACGGTCATGGGAGGTAAAATTGAAGGTAAGCGTTTCGCTAACATGGTTTTACCTGAGCCCGGAGGGCCAATTAAAATTAGATTATGCCCACCTGCAGCAGCTATTTCCATACATCTTTTAATGCTCTCTTGACCTTTGACATCTGAAAAATCATGCTCAAAAAATTCCAACTTCTTATTTAACTCACGTTCTGTATTGATTGTGGTAGCTGACAATTGTTGGTACTTATCAAAAAAATTAATAACCTCACTAATATTGCTTACACCGAAAACCTTGAAGTTATCTACAATACTAGCTTCTCTTGCATTTTGAATAGGTAATATAAACCCTTTATAGCCTTCCTGTTTTGCTTTAATTGCAATAGGCAGTGCTCCTTTAATCGGCAACACACTTCCATCCAATGACAATTCTCCCATAATTAAATAGTCTTCTATAGATTCAGACTTGATTTGACCAGATGCTGATAAAATCCCTAATGCCAATGTCAAGTCATAGGCACTTCCTTCTTTTCTCAAAGCAGCAGGAGACATATTTATAATGATTTTTTTTCCTGGTATTCTGTAATGATTATTTTGAAGTGCTGCAGCTATGCGATAGTTACTCTCTTTGATGGCATTATCTGGAAGGCCAACTAAATGATATCCAATACCATTTTCTACATTGACCTCAACGGTAACGGTTATTGCGTCTACGCCATGGATAGCACTGCCATATACTTTTTTAAGCATAACTAATTGATATTCATAAAGATAAGAAAATAATATAAAAGATGCTATAGCAGTATATAACGTCTCCGTTATGCCACCTTTTTTGAAGTAACTACATTAATTTACCTTTCATCCATGGTGCTGTATTCAAAAAATTTGCAACAGCTGATCCTGGAGGCACAATATCATCACACGCTAAACGTAAATCTTGACTCAAGCGTTGTGACATCAAAGGAATCAGATCTTTCAAATGATCTAGAGTTCTAGGACCTATTAGTGGCGCTGTAATTCCTGGTTGGTCTTTTACCCATAGCAGTGCCAAATGAGCCGGCGTCATGTGATGAGTTCTAGCAAGCTCAGCGAATTTATTTGCAACCTTGACAGCTTTTTCAGTAATACGTTCAGAATAAATACCTCCACGAATGTAGCGGGGTGTATCATAAGCTCCATGCGCTTTATTATTGTAACGCCCTGTGAGCATGCCCATCGCTAAAGGAGACCACACTAACACTGCTAAGTCTGCCCACTCACAGGCTGGTAAGATCTCATTTTCTGCCCTTCTGTCTAATAAATTATAAGGTAATTGTTCTGAAACTGTGAATGCTAAGTTTTTAAAATCAGACAACATATGACTCTCCACAATTTTCCATGATGGTGATGTCGTTGCTCCAAAATATCTAATTTTACCTTGTGAAACCAAACTTGTAAGCGCACTTAATGTCTCCTCTAACGGAACTTCCAAATCCACACGGTGCATTTGATATAAATCAATATAATCAGTTTTGAGTCGTTTTAAAGAATCTTCACATGCTTGGATGATGTGTTTTCGAGACACCCCACAGTCATTAACACCCTTACCTGTTGGATAAAAGAATTTTGTTGCAATAAGCACCTGATCTCTGTGCCCATTATCTTTTAATGTTCTTCCTATAATTTTCTCAGATTCTCCCGACGCATAAGTATTGGCTGTATCGATAAGATTTATACCATGATCTATCGCGGTATTTAAAATTTTTTCTGAACTACTTTTTGAGGTCGCATTCCCAAAATTATCTGTACCTAAAGCTATGGGTGATACCCTAAGACCGGTTCTTCCAAATTTTTTGTAAAATGAATGATCTAACATAACTATGGTCTAATGGTCCAAATTTCATGTATGGAATTTCCCTTACTTGAAAATCCTTGATGGTGCCATTTTCCGTGATTCATTGTGAAATTAAATTCTAAACTAGCCCCAACTTTAGAATTATCTCGTGAAAAAAACTCAATGTTTTCAGTGTATTTACCATTGTATGTGTTATAAGTGCCACCACCAGTTCCCATAAATTGTTTGGTCTCTGTGTTGTAAGCAATCCATTGAAAACGTGACCCTGACAAGATTTTCATGGTCTTTCTTGGCCTATTAATGTCTCGAGACTGAACTCTACCATCTCTCATTTTTCCAGACATTAACCATGCCCCTTGTAACTTTCCAGGTGTCCCATTATCTATTCTCTTAAATATCCTTTTATTAGCACCAACAATGTTTAATGTTGTATCGGTAATGGCAATTTCAAAACGTACTTCGTTTCCAATTCTTTCGGGTGTTTGTGTATCAAATTCAACTTTTTCTGTCATAATACCATCATTAAGTTTCCAAGTGCCTCCATTACACCCTATAAAATTACCTGTCTCAGATTCATAACGGCTAATGACTTGGTAACCCTCTGTGAATATGACGACATTTTTAATCAAAACACCTTGCTTCGAGGTTGTTGACATTTCCCATGCACCGATTATATTTTGTGAGTTAACTATCGCGGACGAAAAAGCCAAAATCATCAAAATTATTTTATTTATCATGACTGTGTTATTTCTTTAAATATATTAAATATTTAAAATATAAGACTAGAAAGCTACCCAATTCATTAATTTTTAAAGTACATTTGTCATCACTTTAATTATTATTATAATTATTAAGGTATTACACAAAAAAGAATCCTATGGTATGGTCACCATGGGATTCGTCTTTTTTATAGAAACCTTAAAGTTTACAGCTATTCTTCCCACCATACAGGTGGACTGCTATCACCGTAAAATGTACAATCACCACATGGAGCTGGAACTAAAAAATAAGGACCTTCAAGTTCCTCGGGTTCATCATTATTCAAATAAAATTTATAGTCTCTGCTGGCAAGTGCTTCGTCAAGTTGATCAAAAAGTGGTGCATAAAAATTTTCAATACCACATTGGATGGGATATGGAGGTAAAAGCTCATTTGAAAACAAATCCTCATAATTAAAATATATACGCTGCGTGTCTGCACTAACGACCTCAAAAAATCCAATTACGTTCTCTTCAGTGTTCGATAGTGAAGTTATATTTCCGGATAAAAACCCTGGTTGTGTTTCTGATAATAGATTTTCAGATTCTGATATCTCACTCAAGAATTGATAAAAGGTGTAGGCTTCTGCAGATTGAATGAACTGTGTTAGTAGAATGCTGTACCTGTGTGCTATTTTAAAATCATTTCGGTTGAGAAATAACACTCTAAAATTATTCAACCTGTCCTCTATCAAATCTTTTGTATTAGTAATAATGATCGAGTTAGACACATTAGTCTTGTAACAAATGAGCTCATCTGTTGATCTTGGAATAAATTCGAACCTCTCATCATATGAGGCAACACCGGCTGCTAAATTGTCTATGAGATCAAGTGATGTCCATAAAGGAGCAATTACCTTGTAACTTTCTTCATATTTAAATCTATAAAAATTTGATTGCCCCAAAGGGTCATAGTTATTGACAAAAACTGATACCCCTTCCTGACCGTTTTCATTAAAATCACGTTCAAAAAATAACTCATCAATAGGATTAACAGAGGTTAATAACATCTCTCTTGACTCATATAGATTACCATTTTGAGTTCTTATGGTTAAGGTATAGTTTATGTTGGGTTGTGCTGCAAATATTTCAGCAGATCTGTATTGGCCAGGTGATAGCTCTTCAAAACTGTACTCAACACCATTGCTATCGGTAACTTTTACATCAGCATTAGATTCTGGTGGAACCACATTATCTTCCAAGCTATAGGTTCTCGATAAGGATATTTCTTGACTAATCTCTTGATCTGTCAAGGTTGCCTCTACTACTAAATAGTTTTCAAATTGGTCTGTTTCTACAATATCAATCTCCTCAACACAGCCATACAAAACTACTATATTTAGTAAAAAGATAATTCGATGTGTTGTCATTATTTTACTTAACATAAATATTGATTTTTTCATGGACATATTGACCAAGGTTAGTAAACCCCTCAAGAATCACTTCAAATTCACCTTCAACATCTGATGTGAAAAATTCCATCTTCATTACTTTTTTTGTAAAGTTAAAATCAGGAATCCAAAGTAATTGCTCTCTGAAATCTGGTATTTTATTTTTATTAATTAATTTCTCTGAATATGCCTGCTGGTAATATAATTTCATTGGCTGGTGACTAAACATATTAAAAACTCTTATAAAATCACCGGATAGGTTGTCGAGAAAGTCATTATTAAAAGTTTCAAGACGCACGATACCTTGATACACAATATCTCCATAATAATATTCCTCTCTATGAACTCTGACTGTTTTTATCTTAGAAGCATCAAAATCTAGTACACTTTGATGGTCTTGAATAAAAGCACCATCTACAATAATCATCGGATCTATATCCTTTCCATAATAAGGATCGAATTCTCGCGCTGCCACATCAATTCGTCGTGATTTATTTTCACCCTGCTTTGTCCAAACTTGATCAATGACTTCCACTATTGTTTCAGAAAATGTTGGAAAACGCTTATAGTCATCCAATTCAAAAACAAGAGGAGGATTACCAAAAAAAGGCTGTGAGTCCTTACTTAATTGGATAGTATCTTGTTTAACCTTTGCAAATGAGTTTTGTATTTGGTTATGGACACTTCTACCCAATATCATCGTCTTGTCTTCCTCTGAAAGATGAAATTCCTTAAAGTCTAGCACATCATAATTTATGGATTTCTCAGTATTTAAATCTATGACATAATTCATTCTATTTTGACCAAGAACCTGAAGCATTGCTTTTGGATGACTATAATTATTTTTTACTTGAAAATAAAATACGCCATTGTTATTTGTTTCAGTAATATCCTGATGTTCTGATTTACTCAACAATGACAATAGAACTTTTTTACCTTTTATTGGACTTTGAGTTATTTTGTCTCGAACAATGCCAACTATCATTTCTCCACTGAATTCTGGAAGTAAAACAGACTCACCTATCTGCATTGATTTATTTTTAGGACCACTACTCTTGTTACTAATTAAAGTGTTGTTTCTTGGCTTATTTAAGCCATTGTTTTTTACAGCTCTCAAAGAATAATGTCCAAATCCATTTCCTAGCAATTCTACATTTATTGATACTTTACTGCGCTTAGTATAAGATAATGCGTCTGCTTTTAAGGAAATAATGCTATCATTTTTTTTAGTTTCGGACAATGCTACATCAAAGTTATTCTCCATTGACCCAATAGCATCTGTATTAGCATTAATCTCATATGGGTTAATAATAACAAGATCTCTTTGAAAAAAATGATCGTCTAAACCATTTTTCATCCATTGTGTATATCCAATAAGTTTATAATTTCCAGATTCTACAGAAGTAGGAATCACAAAATCACTCCCCCCTACACCCCCAACTAATTTGATTCGATGCTTAAAAACTGTACCGTGTTGTCCAACCAACTCTACATATCCAATTTTACTGTTATTACTATATTGACGCGTATCACTATTAAAACAATGAAAGTTGTAGTAAACAACTTCCCCAGGCATCATTAAAGATAAACTCGGAATAACAATTGCGTTTTCTTGAGGAATACTGTTGTACCATTTAACATCCTCAGTGTTTTTTAAAATATATTGGCTCGACATTGTTTGAAATGTCATGATTATGAAAAGAAAGATAACTCGTTGTTTTATCATAATGTTACTCTTATTAAAATTTTAGATTATAGGTCAAGGTTGGAATTGGAATTGAAAATATTGAGCTTTGATAAGCTTTGATTTTTCCGTTATCCGTGACAAAGAATACTGAATATGGATTATTTCTACCTAGAACATTGTATATAGAAATATTCCAATAGCCATGTGCGATTTTTTTAAGTTTATGATTACCTTCATAATTGAAACCTAAATCTAATCGATAATAATCTGGAATTCTAAATTTATTTCGGTCGCTATACAATACATACTCAGCGCCATTAAAAACATATGTTCCTATCGGATAAGTAATTGGTCGACCTGTTTGGTAAACAAAATTTCCCGAAAAGCTAAATCTCTTTGTTAATTTGTAATTAGCAACCAGACTAAAATCATGTGGCTTGTCATAGTTCGCAGGAAAATAGTTACCATTATTTACACGTTCCTCTGCAAACTCACTATCCAATTTTATTTCAGTTTTTGAATAGGTATACCCCAGCCAACCATTAAAAACACCCTTGTTCTTTTTAATTAAAAATTCAAGACCATAGGCTCGACCCTCACCCTGTAAAACTTCTGTCTCTAATTGCTCATTCAATAATAATTGCGCGCCGACCTTGTAATCTAATATATTATTAAAAGTCTTGTGATAAGCCTCTAAACTTAGCTCATACATATTCTCCTGAAAGTTTTTATAAAGCCCCACAGTAATTTGCTGAACCTCCTGAGGCTTGATGTTTATATCAGATAATTTCCAAGTATCTGTTGGAGACACTGTGGTGTTTGTTGAAAGTGTATGAATATATTGAAATGTGTTGTTATAACTTGTTTTAATTGAAAAATCTTCAGTAAATAAATATCTAGCAGAAAGACGAGCTTCTAATCCACCGTAAGTTTTCACAAATTCATTTTCACTAAAATTTAATGTTTCTTCCAATGTTGCATCATTTTTTGGAAGTCCATTCGTGTAAATACGTTGTGAGGCGATGCCCAAAAAAGAATAAAAAGAATATCGTAAACCTACATCAATTGCAATCTTTTCATTAATATCAAAAGCACTAGATGCAAACAAAGCAGCCTCAAGACCACTCTCACTTTGAACTTTTCGAGATGCTACTATAGACTCCCTATTTAAAGGATTAACTTCACCAGGGTCTATACCATATCGTTTTGTTGAGACCCCATATTTAAAACGGGTGGTGTCATTTAAGCGATAATCAAATTTTAATTTTAATTCTGTTTCTGTGTTCTTATAGTATAAACTAAAGTCATTTGTGAAATCTCCATCATATTCAATATCAAATTTATAAGTACTATTGGATAAACTAACATCATATTTATGATTTAAATTGATGTCATGGCTCCATCCTACAGAAAACAGTCTGTTGCTGTACCCGTAAACAGAATCAGACGTAATACTGAACCTGTCTTTACTGAAGTATATTGATGACTTAAACTCATCTTTACTGCTTATTTCATGGTTGTATTTTAAAATCACATCATAAAAGGAGGCGTCACTATTATTCAATTGTTTGTCATCCAGACTTCTTAAAATCCATCCAGCATAGGCACCTCGGGCACCAATTATCAGTCCAGATTTATTTTGAACAACGGGTAGTTCTAATGTGATGTTGCTCGTAACGGGACCGATGGAAAACTCACCGGCAATGTCTTTCGTGTTGGCATCTTTTGAAGTCATCTTGATTACAGAGGACAAACGCCCACCATATTCGGAGGGTACATTTCCTTTGTAAATATTAACCTCTCCGGTGGTGAAAGGGTTTATGGCAGAAAAAATACCAAATAAATGTGAGGGATTGTAAATAACAGCATCATCTAATAAAATAAGATTTTGGTCTGTTTTACCACCTCGAACATTATAGCCATTTGATCCCTCTCCAGTCACACTGATTCCTGGAAGCGTCGTCGCTACTTTTAAAATATCTCGCTCGCCTAAGACTAATGGAATATTTTTAATCTCTTCAACTTCAATTTTTGTTAAACCCGTAATTGTTTCCCGTACGTTTTTATCTATATCTGCCTGAATATACACTTCATTTAGTTCTGTAAAATTCAGTTCTAAATTGAAATTTAAATTACCATCGTTGTATAATATAATATCCTTACTAGCTGCGTCAGTGTTGAGAGAGCTCGTCATAATAGTGTATTCACCATTAGTGAGTTCTAATTTATAACTACCATCACTACTTGTTTGAGTTCCAATATTTCCACCTTTAACCATCACGGCCACATTAGGTAATGGCTCACCGCTTTTATCAGTAATTACACCTCTTAAAACATTTAATTTTACTCGATTTACTTTAGCCTCTTTACCAATTTTTATGACACTCATAGTATCTAAAAATGAGGTCGGATTATCAATGGCTTTTACATCATATTTAGAATTAAAAACTACCTGTACTTCGTTATTCTCTATAACATTATTAATTCTGTCTTCTTTGGGTATTATTTCAAAAAAACTGGAAGAAATAGAGTCATCTATCATATTATTTTCGGTTAAAATAATACGATTGTCATCATAAATGTAGTAATTAATAACTGTGTTCTTAAATATATCTGTGAGCACCAAATCTAATGTCTGGTTAACATAATTACCACTTACAAGTCTATCGTCAAACCAATCATCTAGAAAGAAAAAATCTATCTTAGTTTTTTGTTCTATTTGATTTATGACTTCTGGAATTGTTTTATCACTAAACGAAATACTGAATTCACTCAAGCTCTGACATTCAGTATTTAGACAGATTAACAAAAAAATAATACTTAGAATATTTTTCATGTATGACGTAATGTTTTTAATATCTGAGTAATTTTGTAGAAGACTTTCAAAAATAAAATAGTTTACTAATGAAAAATCTTATATCTAATGATTACTTTTTAATTAATAGAGATAATTTGAAAAAAATAAAAAATCAACTTACTTTAAGCTCTTAAGCCCTTATTATGCGTGTACAATGTTGTGTGTTTTTACTTTTAGTTCAAATCACTTACTAATACTTCCCATTCATTAAATTGCCCCCCATTATCAGTGCCTTCATTTCCATACACAATATACATTTTATCATTAAACACGCACATTTGGTGTATGGTGTCAAAGTCACTATCATTGGTTAAGTTAGTTGCTAATTCTACGAAAGAATTATCTGAAGTATTAAAAACCCCAATAGTTGAATCTCTTCCAATAATTGTTCCGCTACCATCTTTAACCAATATCTGACCTGCAACATAAATTAGATTTTGAAATTTTTGTACAAATGTGAAGTCAATTGTTTGATTCATTTGAAATGTTTCAATGGTAGAAGGGTTTTCAATGTTTACTTTATAAATTGTGTTTGTTGGTGTGTCACCATAATATGCTTCGCTACCTCCAAAAATGAATAAATTATCATTGACGATAGACCCTCTTGCACCACTTTTAGATTCAGGCAAGGTTGCAAACTCACTTAAGGTTTGTGTGTCGATGCTCCATTTGAATATCTTATTACTGTCAATATCATTCAAGTCTCCACCAATAATGTAAGCATCATTGTTAAGTGCAGACATACCAAATCTCGAAAGAAATTTCCCATGATTAACAGTACTTGGATCACCATTCAAATTTAGATCATATGTATTAATATTTTGACCGCCAATTACAATTAATTGATCATCAATGATATGTAATTGTTTTGAAACAAAATCCGGTTGAAAAAATAAATTTTCTGTAACACTGTTTGTTGCAATGTCAAATTTTAAAATTCTTTCTGGTGCGCCATTTCCATCGTTCAATACATCCTCTCTAGTGACAATAAAAAAACTATTATCTGCATATGAACCTATCATTCCTGGGGCAGTTCCAATACTATTACTTTCAAAAGTAAATGCAGGGATAAAGTTTAAACCTACAGTTGAGGCTGAAGCATAGTCTGCTTCTGTTTTTTCTACAAGCGTAAAATTATAAACAGTATTATCATTATTTGTGATTGTGGTATTTAAAGTATTGTTAGCCTTTATTTCGAAAGTGCAACTTCCGAAACTTGCTTCGACTATTTTACTACTTTCATCTTGATAGCTAAAGGAAGTAACAATAGAAGATACATATTTGTCTAAAAGAGTCTC